>JGI12048J13642_10154042_pt1 | contig 12526 bp, 8 predicted proteins | sample ElkSlonscriptome_16_FD_13642 | JGI IMG/M metagenome (IMG submission 13642) | reverse complement strand
AACCGCTTGACGCCGCCGGGTACGATTGATGTAGACGCCGTAGAGGTTTCAGTAAAGCAACTTGAAGATTAAGCCCATGTCAGATATAGCGCTACGCGCTAGGCTTTCTTGCAATAGGCAATGGGCAATAGTGCAGAAAAAAGCTTGCCTGACAAGGGATTGAGCGATTTGAATTTTTCTTTATTTGTCCTACCTACTGACTAATGGAGAGAGTATAACTTTGCCCTCCAGTGCTATCGACAATATAGATCTTGTAAGTGCCTTCTTCCCAATATCCCGGTGCTTCAACGGTTTGCCCTGGCGCAGTGGCTAACACACATTGTCTACCACTTGCCACGGGTTCACCTGTTGAATTCAATGGTTCAATGATCAAAGCCGATTGACCAGCGCTTTGGAGGCTGAAGTTCAACGAACCGAAGTCTTGTTCCAATGTGATTGTATACTGCGGTTGGATATTACCCACTTGGCAATTGTTCCCTTGAGCGGAAGTGCCTTGGAGTTCTAGGGCATTAAATCCTGGCGCTAACCGTTGCACGGTTTGACTATGGAGCAAACCTGCGTTCGCTAGCAGCATTGCTAAGGTGGTTGGAACAATTATCCACTGTTTGAGTCGTTTCATTATCTTAAGCTCCACTATTTATTGTTCTAAATCTTTCTCAAGCTGATTATCTTAAATAAATAGACAGCGTGAAACTGACTCTGTTCCTGTTTGTCAGTTGTCACTCGTCAGTTGTCATTTGTAATTTGTGATAATTGAACAGTTAGGTCGGGGCGGGTTTAGTTATATCAGGGTGAAAACGAAACGTTAGTGGTAAAACCCGCCCCTACAGACGCCCAATGGCACGTCTGGTCACTTAACCGTTAATTCTACCCGATGGGCGCTGTTTGACCCCCTAAGAATTGCCCCAAACCTTGCTCAAACCGATAAAATCAAAACATATAACCTGATTTCTACAACCTAATTCTCTTGGCAGATGGAACCGAATCGAGACGACGACAAATCCACGCCTGTGGGCAATCCCTTTCAACCGCCATTCTATAAGACCTATCCGATGAAGCAACGGTTCAATCAAATCAGTGCTTGGTTTAACAGCCTGCCTACCGTTGGTAAAGTTATTGTGGTGATTGTCGGCGGGAGCCTGAGTCTATCCCTCTTGAAGACTGTTTTCCAACTGATTACCTCGTTAATTAGCCTTGCCCTATTGGGAATAATCCTCTATGTAGTGTATAAATTTTTCATTACCCCTAAGTCTCCCCAATAGTTGCCCACCCTTTATCCGCGTCGCGTGAGAATTGAACATGACTAGCCCTACCATAAAACAAGTTCATAATCAAGCGGTTAGTCGATCATTTTCATTGCGACTAAACCGGGCATTGCCGATGATGACCCGGCGTTTGGCAGCCGTGGTTCTGGAAGTCTCGTTCGTGGCGGCAAGTGCGGTCATTCCGTACAGTATCGGCGAGTATGCCAAAGACCATTCCCCGGCTGAACCCGTTCCCATCAACCCTGTCGTAGCGGCGACAGAAGAGGCGATCGCGAAAACCCTGGCATATCCACGAGCGCGATTAAATCGTCAGGTTGCCCCCCTGACTAATTTGTTCTGGTGTGGGGCAATTGTTATACCTGTCGTGGTAGTTAGTTGGCAGCTTTACCAACTGGGGAAAACAGGGCAAACCACGCCCAAACAGTGGTTAAAGCTGCGGGTGGTGACACCAATGGGAACCCCACCGGGATTAATTCGGGCAGTTTGGCGTGAGGCAGTCGGACGCTGGGGATTACCTCTCGGTACAGCTTATCTGCTGTGGCGGTATACGGGTGCATTTCCCGACTTTGGCATTTTATTAGGACTGGCGGGAGTCATGCTACTCGTAGAACATGGCAGTGGTTGGATTCACTCACGACGCCGCACCTTCCACGATCGCATGGCAGGTACTTATGTGGTGAATGCGTCTCAGGGATTGACATCCGGCTCATTCAACGGCTGGCGATCAGCTGATCGGGATCACTCCGTTACCCTCGAATTTGACAACGGCTGGCATCAACGTAGTGACGCATCCAGACAGGATCAGCCGCATCATCCCTCCGTAACCACCATCGTCCTCACCTCCCAATCCTCATCTCGACGAGTCCCCCATCTGTGGTGGTGGATGCGCCGCCATCCTGGAGCAACCTTGCTAATTCTCTCATTTACAGGAATGGCATCGGTTTTGGGAACGTTTGTCGGGACTCAGGTGTATATTCAACGTCAGGCAAATTGGCGAGAATTTAACCAACAGAATAACCAAGTATTTCTAGCGCTGATTAAACAGTTGAGTTCTACCTCAGCCACAGCCCTAGAAGAACGACAAGCGGCAATTCTGGCGCTGGCAAGGCTGGATGATCCCCGTGCTGTGCCGTTTCTGGTGGATTTATTGGGACAGGAAAACACACCGAGTCTGATTGATACCCTACAGCAAGCCTTAGTCAGTAAAGGTGCTGAAGCCCTACCTCCGTTGCAACGGTTGAATCAGGCGCTGCAAAATGACCGAGACACATTAGCCCGTCGGGGAACGCCGGGAGAGCAGCAGTTGGTGGCATTACGGCAACGGGCAACTAATCGCGCGATCGCCAAAATTCTCACCATCTACAGCAGTCAACTGCACGACGCGGATTTGAGTCGCACTGACTTGAGTCAAATGGACACCCGTTCAGTTCAATTTACCTTAGTTTTGGATAACCTCGACCTAGCCGGACTTAATTTCCGTTCCGCCATCTTAGCTGGGGGCAGTTTCCAAAACAGCCGTTTTTATGGGGCGGGTGCGGATCAACGCTGGGGTACATTTGATGATTGGATTGCGGATTTAAGTGGGGCTGAACTCAAGGAAGCTGATTTAACCGGGGCAAATTTAAATAATGTTTTGATGGCTCGCACAAATTTGATCCGGGCAATTCTCAATCGGGCAAATTTAGCTGATAGCTATCTCATTGGCGCGAACTTCAGCAGCGCTCAACTAATTGGTGCTGATTTAACGCGAGCTGTATTAGAAAATGCTAGCTTGACGGGAGCGAATTTAGGAGAGGTAAAGGCGTCTCTGGTGAATTTACATGGGGGAAGTCTCGGTCAAGTGAGTGCCGTTGGCGGAGATTTTAGCTTTGCGGATTTGACCCAATCGAATTGGCAAGGGGCGGATTTATCGGGAGCCAATTTCAGTCATGCCAAGTTACAGGATGCGGATTTGAGTTCGACGAAATTGGTTAAAGCAAATTTGAGTCAGGCTCAATTGCAAAATGCCAAGCTACAGAATACGAATTTGAGTGCGGTAGATTTACGCGGGGCGAAGGTGACAGGAACGGATTTCCTAGGCGCTATGTTTGCCACAGCGATGCCTGTTAAATCGGATCAGTTTATCACACAACCTCCAACCGCCACGTCGGGGGCGCGAGTACAGGGGGTGAATTTTGCCCGGGCGAAAAATTTAGATACCAATCAGTTGCAATATATCTGTAGTCATGGGGGGCGGCATCCGGAATGTCCTTAAATCAAGGGGGAGCGGTGTAGAGACGTGCCATGGCACGTCTGGGAGCAGAGGGAGATGGGGGAGTAAACGAATGACAAATGACAAATGACGAATGACGAAGGGAGAATGTTAAGTCCCAAATCCTTTACCTCGATTTACCGAGGGTAAACAAAGACAATTCTCAATTTGCTTGTACAACTTATCAGAGTCTAAATCCTGACCAATCAGCACCAATTGATTTTTCTTTTCCCCTTTCCACTGATCATCTTCAATATTAAACCGCTTACCGCTGAGGTGAAAAATGTGGCGATTTGGACTTTCGTCAAACCAGAGAATTCCCTTAGCCCGGAAAATATTCGTTGTCAGTTGATTGTCTAAGAAATATTGAAACTTCCGGATGTTGAAGGGTTTATCACTCTGGAAGGAAATCGAGGTAAACCCATCATTTTCTAAGTGATGGGAGTGATCATGATCGTGGTGATGCTCATGATGGTGATGGTCATGATCGCAATCGTGGTCATGGTGATGCTCATGATCGTGATGATCATGGTCATGATCCGATGACTCATCAAAATACTGATCCGACTCAAACAATCCTACACTTAAAATCAGCGGTAATGGCACTTGGGATTGAGTGGTGCGAATAATCCTCGCCCCTTCTTTAATTTCGCGAATTCTTACCTCTAAGGCGTCTACATCACCTTCATCAACTAAGTCGATTTTATTCAGCAGAATAATATCGCCGTAAGCAATTTGGCTATATGCCGCTTCGCTATTGAATAGATCCAAACTGAAATTCTCGCAGTCTACCACGGTAACGATGGAATCGAGGCGCGTCATGTCTCGCAGTTCGGTTCCCAGAAACGTGAGGGCGACGGGTAGGGGATCAGCTAATCCTGTGGTTTCCACCACTAGATAATCCACCTTATCCTCCCGTTCGAGTACCTTGTAAACGGCATTGACTAAATCTTCATTAATGGTGCAGCAAATACAACCATTACTCAATTCCACCATGTCATCCCCGGTGGTGACAATGAGTTCATTATCAATGCCGATTTCGCCAAACTCATTGACTAAAACGGCAGTCTTTACACCGTCTTGGTTGCTCAAGATATGATTAAGCAGCGTCGTTTTGCCACTACCGAGAAATCCAGTAATAATCGTGACGGGTAAGCCATGTATCGCCGCGTCCATGGTTAGATCGGATGCAGACTGAGTTGTAACTGATTGCATAAGGCGCTATGTTGAACTGTCTGTGAACGTCAGAATATAGGAAGATAACGTACAGATGTGATTCAATAAGACATCAAGCTGTACGCTGGATATGCCAATCCTTTCTCATTATTGCGTATCCGTTCCCAACTGAGTTTACTGTTCTTGTGCCATGACCCTAACCCTGTACAACACACTCACCCGTCGTAAAGAACCGTTTTCCCCTGTAGAGACGGGTAAGGTGCGGATGTATTGCTGCGGCATCACCGCTTATGACTATTGCCATTTGGGTCATGCTAGAACCTGCATTATCTGGGATACTGCCCGTCGTTATTTACAATGGCGTGGCTATGATGTGAACTACGTACAGAATTTTACCGATATTGACGATAAAATCCTGAATCGGGCGCGACAAGAGGGAACCTCGATGGAGGCTGTCTCGGAACGCTTCATTCAGGCGTATTTTGAGGATATGGCGCGGCTGAATGTGGATGAGGCGGATGCCTATCCCCGGGCGACGCATTGCCTGGATGGGATTAAACGGCTAATTTATGACCTAGAACAGAAAAATTACGCCTACCCCGCCGCCGGAGATGTTTACTATGCCGTGCGTCGTTTTGGTGAGTATGGCAAACTGTCGGGACGTAAGTTAGAGGAGTTGCAAGCGGGGGCGAGTGGGCGAGTTGAAGTTGAGGATACAAAGGCGGCTAAGAAAAAAGACGCTTTTGATTTTGCCCTGTGGAAGGGTTCTAAGCCCGGAGAACCCGCCTGGGAATCGCCTTGGGGGGCGGGACGCCCTGGATGGCATATTGAGTGTTCCGCGATGATTCGGGACAATTTGGGGGACACGGTGGATATTCATGCGGGGGGATCGGATTTGGTGTTTCCCCACCACGAGAATGAAATTGCCCAATCAGAAGCAGTGACGGGTCAACCCTTGGCGCGTTACTGGTTACATACGGGAATGGTGATTGTGAATGGGGAGAAGATGTCGAAATCCCTGGGGAATTTTATCACCATTCGGGATTTACTCGATCGCCCCACTGATCCGATGGCGGTACGGTTGTTTGTCCTCCAGGCACAGTATCGCAAGCCTTTAGATTTTACTGATGATGCTTTGGCGGCGGCGACGAATGGGTGGCATACGCTGAAGGAAGGATTGCTGTTTGGGAATCAGTATGGTGAACAACTGGGGTGGCAAGACTCGGGGAAACGGCAAACGGCGGCGGTAGAACGGTTTCAAACTGCTGTTGATGATGATTTTAATTTTGCCGAAGGGTTAGCTGTATTATTTGAACTGGCAAAAGACTTGGGGCGCGAGGGGAATATTTTGGTGCATGAAGGGAAAACCCGGACATCACCCCAGGAATTAGAAGCACAATGGCGGACATTGGTAGAACTGGCGCAGGTGTTTGGATTAGAGGCGCAAGGGGAGGAAATCAGTCAGGAATCGACGAGTGGTTTAAGTGATGCAGAGGTTGAGGCGCTGATTCAGCAACGTACTGAGGCGCGGAAACAGAAGGATTTTGCGGAAGGCGATCGCATTCGGGATGAACTCAAAGCCCAAGGGATTACGCTGATTGATCAAGCGGGTGGTGTGACTCGTTGGCATCGGAATTAAATGTTCAGATTTTTGGGCGCACGCTTAATGTTATGGGTAAATATGATGGGCGCACGCCATGCGCCCCTACCGATTACCGTTACAGTAATGTAGGTTTGGAAAACCCAAGTAAACCCAACTGATTAGGCTGAGAATCCAATACCAGGAGTGAAATGGGCTGTTCAACCGCAATCCGAACAATTGAAGACTTGCAAGAACACCGGGATGAGCTGCTTGCCATTTTTGCCAAGCATGGCGCTCATAGTATACGGGTATTTGGCTCTGTAGCACGAGGTGAAGCAACCGATGAGAGCGATATTGATTTTTTGATTGATTATGACCGAAATTGCACGAGTGCTTGGTTTCCGGGAGGATTAATCAATGAGTTAGAGTCTTTCTTGAAAAGCAAGGTAGATATTACGACGACTCGGGGCTTAAGTCCGCTGATTGCTGAGAATGTATTCCAAGAGGCGATCGAACTATAAATCGGCGAGAATTTAAGGAATGAGTAGAGCCGTCAATCATATTATCTACATTCGCAACGCCATCTCGGAAATTCGGCAATGGACGATCCAGGGAGAAACGGAGTTTAAGCAAAATAATCTTCTGATCAAGGCAACGTTATACAATCTGCAAACATTGGCAGAATCAACCACTCTATTACCCCAGGCTTGGAAAGATGAACATCCTGAAGTCGATTGGAATGGGATCAAATCATTTCGCAATTTTTTGGCGCATCAGTATATGGAAATTGACACCGATACAGTCTGGGATGTTGTAACACGCGATTTATCGCAACTTGAAGCCGCTATGGAAGCGATCGCCCGTGACCATTTCAATGAGTAGGGATGTCCGCTGCTATAACATTGGTGAGTAGGCGGACAGAATTTTATGTCTCAGTGCTCACCTGTCTCTAGCTAGAAGTCAAACTAGGGATGGGCAATGTAGTCTGTTTTGGTTCAGAAAGCCGAAAACTCACTATTTTATGAAAATGCTACTGAATTCTTGGCAAGGGATAGGTTCGCGTCGATTCACTCTTGTCGTCTTTGCCACTGGATTTCTTTTCTTAGCTAGTCCTCACCGGAGTGTCGCCCAAGACGAGATGGTTCCTATACCAGCGTCCGCGAATTCACCCCTGAAAAATAATCCCGATAGTGAAGTCTATTTTGCCGATATTTTAGTTAGAGGTAGACCTATATTTCAAGTGGGTAGCCTGGCGGATTTGGGCGCAAGAGAACGGGCAAAAATTATTAATCGGCGGGTTAACAGTCTTTTGGCACAATCAGAAACTTTAGGACAGGTGACAGTGAACCCAGATGACCCTCGTCAAGTGGCAACGTTGCGATTGAATAACCGAGTATTAATGACGGTTACTCAACAAGATGCCCAAGATTTTGGGTTGTCAGTGGAAGCCTTAGCCGAGAGATGGGCAGAACAATTGAATCAGGCAATAAAAAAACCGTCCTTGGCGATTGATGTGGGACAGCGTCTCTATGGAACAGTACGACAACTTTTACGGGATACGGTGACGAATCTCCCCTCTTTATTAGGGGCGCTGGTTATGGTTGGGATTACCTGGGGAGTGGCGAAAGGGGTGCGGTTTATTGGCTTTAGTTGGGCGCAACGGACAGAAGGCGATCGCAGTACGGAAATTCTTATTGGACGTTTGGGTTATGGTGGCGTCTGGGTACTGGGTTCAGTTGTTGCTTTAGGGGTTTTAGGACTAAATTTTGGCGCATTATTAGGGGCATTAGGACTCACCAGTGTGGCGATTGGTTTCAGTCTCAAAGATGTTTTGAGTAATTATATTTCTGGGGTAATTTTACTCGCGGCTCGACCTTTTGGGATTAATGATCAGGTGGTTATTGGGGATTATGAGGGTACGATTACTCAAATTGACCTCCGGGCAACTACGATGAGAACCTATGATGGACGGTTAGTTTATATTCCGAATCAGGAAGTATTTTCTGCCAGTATTATTAATAATACGGCTTCACCGCGTCGTCGGAGTTCGGTTATGGTTGGCATTGACTATGATGCCGATATTACTCAGGCAAAACAAGTGATTAAAAACGCTCTCGCCTCACTTTCTGGAATAGAAAAAGAACCGCCTCCAGAAATTTTGGTGATAGAATTAGCCGCGAGTACGGTGAATCTGGAAGTACGGTTTTGGGTAGATTCGCGACGATTAGGGTTTTTGACGATGACTTCTCAAGTCTGTCAAAGTATAAAAGAAGCACTACAAGAGGCAAATATTGAGATGCCCACTGATATCTATACTTTGCTGTTCCGTAATTCTCCTCTACCAACTGCTAACTGAAGGATCAACCTTTGAGTTTACGTTGCCTTGATCCTGTCCTAGCGATTAATTTTAATGTAGGGGCGACCCGCTTGCACCAATTGACAATATTATTCACTCAATTTGATCGGGTCGCCCTTGACTCAATTTTTGGGGTGTATCCGGCAATATTATGGGTGAATATCATGGGCGCACGCCATGCGCCCCTACGGTTTCTTGTAATGAGTTGAGTACAATTACTGTAAGCTTTGGTTCTCAGGTAAAGTGGTGGGTATGGGGCAGTGGATGGAGTATAGTGTGTTTGAGTGCAGTTTGAGTGATAGTTGGTAGGCTAAGTTGCGATCGCGTCTGGGGTCTGCATCCGGTGAGTAAGCTAGATTAGGATGGATGGCACTGAAAATTGGCATGGCGCGATCGCTCAAACTTTGGATATGCCGTAGGGTGGGCATTGCCCACCAGACTTAAGGAGCGTGACATTCAGATTAGGATATATTGTCTTTGATTTCCGCTGTGGCTGTTGTCCAGGAAAGGTTGAATGCATCGGCGGTGAACCCCTTCGGGATGAAATGATATTTTGGGCTGATAGCGCGGATGGGTCGGTGTTTTTTTCCGGCGGTTCGGAAAAATGGCTGAATCTCCCTCTAAATAAGCGGTTGAAGGTGACTCTGCCCAAAGTTCAGCCGCGCAATTCTTGAAAGGCTTACTGGGACTGATGTTTAGCGATTTTTATTTTTGCCTCTTGCCAAACCCTATGTCTGAAATGCTATTATTTTTATCAGCCGCGCAACTGAACAATGAAAATTACATACTGTCAGGCTTCCAGATGACCGCTCTTGGAATTCCCCTGAATCCCTATCAGGGATTGAAACCTTGAACATACCGAGAATCTTGCTTGCGAAATCCACTTGGAATTCCCCTGAATCCCTATCAGGGATTGAAACGGATCGACGTAAGCGGTTGGATAGCTGTTGGAACCTTGGAATTCCCCTGAATCCCTATCAGCGCCAGAAAGTGGGCTTGGAAACCAAGCCCCTACGTGGGGAATTGCCCTGAATCCTGATTCGGCGACAAACCTGCACAATTGGCTCTAGCCGGATATAATAAAGAGTTCGAGATCAATGCTTTAGCCCAGAATTAGGAGTCTACCCGCCCGTGGTTGTACAAGTCGCCAATAGCATCTACGAAACCCAAACCACTGAAATTGCCAAACAGCTTCTCGACGCCACGCGGCAAAAACGCTCCTTTTTTGCCCAAATGCGGGATCAAATGCGCTGGGATGATAAACTCCTAGCTTGGGCGATGAGTAATCCGGGTTTGCGGGTGCAGCTTTTTCGCTTCATTGATGCCTTACCCGCCCTTCAGAGTAAGACTGAGATTGCCCGTCATTTGCAAGACTATTTAGGGGATGAGTCGGTGGAACTTCCCGCCGCCCTGAAAAATTTACTCAACTTTGCCAATCCTGACTCGATGCCGGGACAATTAGCGGCTTCAACGGTATCTACGGCGGTGGAAACCTTAGCGAATAAGTATATCGCTGGGGCAACGATTAAGCAGGTAATTAAGACGATTGAACGTCTGCGGAAAGATAAGATGGCATTTACCCTAGATTTACTGGGGGAAGCCGTGATTACCGAAACCGAAGCCCAGTCGTATCTGGAACGCTATCTGGATTTGATGGAACAACTTACCCAGGAAGCGAAACAGTGGTCAACGATACCATCAATTGATCAAGCCGATGGGGAAGAATTACCACAAGTTCAAGTTTCTGTCAAGTTAACCGCATTCTATTCCCAATTTGACCCCCTAGATCCAGAGGGTAGCAAAAAACGGGTGTGCGATCGCATCCGGATTCTGTTACGTCGTGCCCAGGAATTGGGGGCGGCGGTTCACTTTGATATGGAACAGTATGTCTATAAAGACATGACTCTGGGCATTCTCAAAGACTTGTTGATGGAAGATGAATTCCGCGATCGCACGGATTTAGGTATTACCTTACAAGCCTATCTACGAGACAGCAAAGGGGATTTAAAAGATATTATCACCTGGGCAAAAGAACGGGGCAATCCCCTCACCGTGCGTTTAGTCAAAGGGGCATATTGGGATCAGGAAACGATAAAATCCTTACAAAACCATTGGCAACAACCCGTCTATAACCAAAAAAGCGCCACGGATGCCAATTTCGAGGAAATGACCCAACTATTGCTAGAAAATCACCAGTATCTCTATGCTGCCATCGGATCACATAACGTGCGATCGCAAGCCAAAGCCATCGCGATTGCAGAACAGTTAAATATTCCTCGTCGCCACTTCGAGATGCAAGTTCTCTACGGAATGGGAGATCAACTAGCAAAAGCCTTAGTGCAACGGGGACATCGGGTGCGGGTTTATGCGCCTTACGGGGAACTGTTACCAGGAATGGCATATCTAATTCGTCGCTTACTGGAAAATACCGCCAATAGTTCCTTCCTGCGTCAAAGTTTAGAAGAACGCCCGGTTGAGGAATTAATCGCCCCTCCTGTGGTGGATGAGGAACCTGTAGAGACGTTGCATGCAACGTCTCTACAATTCGCCAACGCGCCAGATACCGATTACGCCCAAACCGACGCCAGAGAAAAAGCCCAAACCGCCCTGGAAACGGTGCGCCAACAATTAGGGAAAACCTACTATCCCTTAATTAACGGCGACTATCAACCCACCCCCGAAACCGTTGATTCGGTTAATCCTTCCAATCCCAGTGAAATAATCGGTAAAGTGGGATTACTCTCCATCGACCAAGCCGAAACTGCCTTAAACGCCGCCAAATCCGCCTTTCCCGGATGGCGTCGCACCCCAGTTAAACAACGGGCGGATATTTTGCGTCAAGCGGCGGAATTAATGGAAGGGCGTCGGGAAGAACTTTCGGCTTGGATATGCTTAGAAGTCGGCAAAGCCTTACGGGAAGCCGATGCCGAAGTCTCCGAAGCCATCGACTTTTGCCGTTACTATGCCTCAGAAATGGAACGGCTGGAGGGCGGCTATATCTATGATGTGGCTGGCGAAACCAATCGCTATGTCTATCAACCCAGAGGAATTGCGGTGGTAATTTCGCCCTGGAATTTCCCCTTGGCGATTGCGACGGGAATGACAGTAGCGGCGTTAGTCGCGGGAAATTGTACCTTACTCAAACCCGCTGAAGCCTCATCCGTGATTGCAGCGAAACTGGCAGAAATTTTAGTCGAAGCCGGAATTCCCCAGGGTGTGTTTCAATATGTCCCCGGTAAGGGTTCCCAGGTGGGGGCGTATATGGTGAAGCATCCCGATACCCATTTAATCGCCTTTACCGGTTCTCAGGAAGTCGGATGTCGGATTTACGCCGATGCTGCAATGGTTCAACCGGGTCAAACGCACCTGAAACGGGTGATTGCCGAGATGGGCGGGAAGAATGGGATTATTGTCGATGAAAGTGCGGATTTAGATCAAGCCGTGGCGGGCGTGGTGCAGTCGGCATTTGGGTATAGTGGTCAAAAATGTTCCGCCTGTTCACGGGTAATTGTTCTCGACCCTATCTATGATACCTTTATGGGACGATTAATTGAAGCCACGCGATCGCTAAATATTGGGGCGGCGGAATTACCCAGCACTCAAGTTGGACCGGTGATTGATGCTACTGCCAGAAATCGGATTCAGGACTATATTGAAAAAGGACGGCAAGAGGCAGAAATTGCGGTGGAATGTCAAGTCCCCGAAACGGGTTATTTTGTGAGTCCGACTATTTTTACCAACGTTTCACCCGATGCCAAAATTGCTCAAGCGGAAATCTTTGGTCCGGTTGTAGCGGTGATTCGAGTCAAAGATTTTCCCGACGCCCTGACTGTGGCAAATGGGACAAATTATGCCCTGACGGGAGGATTATATTCCCGCACACCGTCCCATATTGA
>JGI12048J13642_10415267_pt1 | contig 12529 bp, 11 predicted proteins | sample ElkSlonscriptome_16_FD_13642 | JGI IMG/M metagenome (IMG submission 13642) | reverse complement strand
GAATTCGGCGGTTCATCGCCGACGGCCTATCGATCCTTGTCCCTGATGCGCCAGAGTTCCCAACCTGCGATCACGAGGGGAATCGCGAACCAGATCAGGGCCTTTCCAACCTTCGGTACCGATCGGCCCTACAACCAGCCCTGGTCGCGGGCGATGCGGAAGGCCTCGATTCGGTTGTCGGCATTCAGCTTGCCGATCGCCTCGCTCAGGTAGTTGCGGACAGTGCCTTCGGCCAGGTGCAGCCGCCTTCCGATCTCGGCGTTGGAAATCCCGTCGCCGGCCAGCCTGAGCACCTGCCGTTCGCGCTCGGTCAGCGGATCGCGCGCATCGAACGCCGTCAGCGCCAGTTCCGGGGCGATGACGCGCTCGCCGCGGTGTACGCGCCGCACCGCATCGGCGAGCTTTTCGGCCGGGGTCTCCTTGAGGAGATAGCCGCCCACGCCTGCTTCAAGCGCGCGTCGCAGATAGCCCGGTCGAGCGAACGTGGTCAGGATCAGCATCCGGACAGACGGCCGTGATTTTGCCAGCCATTCTGCGAGCTCCAGGCCGGTCATGCCCGGCATCTCGATGTCGCTGATGACCAGGTCCGGTGACGCCGACTCGATCAGGTCGCGGGCCTCGTCACCCGACCCGGCCCGGCCCACGATCTCGATGTCGTCGTCCAGATCGAGCAGCGCACCGATCGCGCCCAGCAACAGCTTCTGGTCTTCGGCCAGCACAATCCTGATCATGCCGGGGCGGCTCCTGGGGCTGGCACCATTGGTATGCGCGCGACGAGCTGACCGCCGCCGTCGTTGCCCAAATGGAATTCGCCGCCCAGCGCCTCGACGCGGGCCCGCATCCCCTGCACGCCGTTGCCGTCCGGCCGAATCGTGCCGCGGCCGTCATCGGCGATCTCCAGACAAAGCTCGCCGCCGGCCTCGACGAAAAGACGAATCCGGCAAACGCGTGCCGCGGCGTGTCGAAGCACATTGGTGACCGCCTCGCGGATGACCAGCGACAGCATCGCCTGCTGCGGTAGCGGGATATCAAGCTGATGATCGACTTGCAGGTCCAGTTGAACATCCGCCGCGCGCAACGTCAGCCGTGCCTGCTCGAGTGCCTCGTCCAGCGTCTGCTCGTTGAAGCCGCTGATCGCCTGCCGCACCTCTGACAGCGCGGTGCGTGCGCTTTCCTCGATCGAGCCAAGCTCCTCGCGCGCCCGCTCGGGATCCCGGTCGATCAATCGGCGGGCGAGTTCACTCTTGACGGTAATCAATGACAGGGTATGCCCCAGTACATCGTGCAGGTCGCGGGCGATGCGCTCGCGCTCGGCCACGCGCGCCAGCCGCCGCACTTCGGCCTGGGTCAGCCGCAGTTCGGCATTCTGGCGCTCGCGCTCGCCGAAAAAGATATTGGCCGCCCCGATCATGACGCTGATGACGACACCGGGCAGCCAGTAGAACAACATTGGCTGCTGCAGCCAGGCGGTGATGGCGGCCACCGCGGCGATTCCGAAGACCACCCAGACCGAAACCCTCGGCCGACCGACCAGAAACGAAAAGCTCGCAGCGTAGATGAAGAACACGCTGGATCCGGCACTTCGGTCCGCCCATGCCACCGCCAGGGCCGCGATGAGGACGATGTGCATCAGCGCGACTCGGCCACGGCGGCGCCAGGCGCTGAAATACAGCACGAGAAACAGCACGATGGTGAGTGTCACCAGTAGCGGTTCCCCGCCGATAAACGGTCGGAAAAACCATTCGATGAAAAAGAAGTTCAGGTAGATCAGCCACAGATAGACAACCCAGCCCTGGCCGGATTCGGCCGGGACCAGCCAGCGGTGCAGCCCGGCCAGAGTCTTGACCAGGTTCATTCCAGCCTGGCCCTTGTGATCGTGAACCGTCGTTCATCCGACGGCGATGTGGCGAACACGCCGATCGCACGCAGCGTGGCCAGGTCAAGACCGCCCATCTCGCCGAATTCGACGACCGATTCCCGCCCGACCGGCAGCGGCGCCCTGATCGGCTGCGCGCCCATCGCTTTGCCGCTGAACAGCATCAGCTGATAGTCCGAACCCGGGCCGTCGATTTCAAGCACCAGCCGGCGATGGCCGGAATGATCGGCCGGCTGCATCGGTATACCGGTGGTATTCCACATGGCACCAGCATACGGGAACGCGAAGCCCTGTTCGACATCGGCCCGAACCTGCAGCGCCCGCGAGTCGGCCAATCGAATCCAGTCAATCGACGCGCTGGATTTCCCACCCATGTAGTCGTCGGCAGCGGCCATCCAGCGCGTCGGGTCGTCCAGCAGGTCAACGCTCTCGGCGGGCCTCGGCGTGGCTTTTGATCCTTCGGTCTGTTCCTGCGCAGTCGAAGATTCCGGTTGTTGGACAGGGACGCGGTAGCCGTTTTTCCAGATGCTTTCGACCCGGGCAGATGTTTCGATCGCCGCCAGCGGATTACCGTCGATCAGCACCAGGTCGGCGCGGCAGCCGGGCCGAATGCAACCGCGGTCGCCAAGGCCGAACAGCCGGGTCGGGATCAAGGTTGCCGAGCGCAGCGCATCGACCGGATCGAGACCGGATTCGACCAGCAGCGCGAGCTCGGCGTGGATGCTGACGCCCTGCGCGGTACCGGGATTGGGCGCATCGGTCCCGGCGAGGATTGGGATGCCGGCGTCGTGCAGCGCGCCGATATTGAACTCTACATTCGCCCACATCGATGCACGTGATTCGCTGCCGGGGAAAGACTGGGCCAGGCTCTGACGCTGCATGGCGCCGAGTCGGCCGGCCAGAATTTCATGGCGGCGCAGCCATTCCGTGCCCGGCCCGCCGTAGGCCGAGGCCATGACAGTCGCCGTCGGCACAACAAAAATGCCCGCTTCCACCGCCGCCTCGATGAACGCCGTGTCCACCTGTCGGTCGGCGAACAGGTGGACAAGGCCGTCGACGCCGGCTTCGATCGCCATCATGGCGTCATCGTAGGTCGAAACGTGGGCTACCGCCAGGGTATTGCGCCGGTGCGCCGACTCGACCAGGGCGTCGACGGTTTCGCGCGAAAGCGTCGGCAGCGAACCGCTAAAGGCCGAGCCGTCCTCGATGACGATCTTGATGAAGTCCGATCCCTCTTCGAGGCGCGCGGCGACCCAATCGTCGGCCTCGGCGGGACTTGACAGCGTCGGGACAGGCACCCCGTACTGCGTGCCGTGACCGCCGGCCGCGGTGGCCAGGTAGCCGGCCGTAAAGACATCGGCGCGAGCCGTCGGTGCCAGACCTTGCCGCTGGTCACGCATCTGGCCCAGGTTCACCGGCATGCTGAACATATCGAGCAGGGTCGTGACGCCGAACTCGACGGCTTCGGCACCCGCCGTACCGATCGCGTGCACGTGACTATCGACAAGGCCCGGCAGCAGGGTCTTGCCGCGGCCGTCGATGACGCTCGCGCGATGCGGAACCCCGATGCCGCGACCGACTTCGCTTATCCGGCCATCGGAGAACAGCACGTTGGCCGATTCGAGCACCGACTCGCCGTCGAACACGCGCACGTTGACGATTGCAGTAAGCGACGGCGCAGCAAGCGATTCCTTGCCGGCGTTTTCCGACGAGCCGGTCGTCGCGCCCGGCGCTGATTCAGGTCCCGGCAGCAGCAGAACCGCGGTGACCAGTACAACAACGAGTCCGACGATGGACAGTGCAGCGACGAATCCGGATTTCATGTTTTGGCTCCCTGGTGAAACGAATCAAGTTCTGAATGCCGGGCGAACTCAGGGCGAACGCCTGGTTCGACGCCAGCCGACGACGACCAGCAGCGAAAAGATTCCGCTGAAGCCGACCAGCACGAGCACGTTCAGCAAAACGTCGGTCGGCTGCACGCCCGCCACGTGCAGGGCAAGTCGCGCGAGGTGATAGGGCGGAAGCCACTCGGCGAACGACTGCATCCATCCGGGGAGCTGGGATACCGGTATCCAGAGCCCGGAAAGAAAGCCCAGCGGCAGGTAGACGATATTGATGATCGCGGGCGCGGCGTTCGGCGACATCAGCAGGCCCAGGCCGAGCCCGAGCAGACAGAACGGCAAGGTGCCGGCCACCAGTACGCCGACCAACCCGAGCCACTGGCCGGGATGCATGCGCACGCCACCGAATACCGCGGCAAGGACCTCCATCAGTACAACAATGATCGCTGCGAAAATCGCCGCGCCGAACCATTTGCCGGCCACCACACCGGCCAGCGGCGCCGGCGTGGCGCGCAGCAATGTGAACCAGCCCTGGGCGCGCTCGGTAGCGATGCCCACGCCGAACGAAAACAGCGCCGCGCCCATGATGCCGAAGGTGGCGAACGTCGCCAGCAGATAGTGCGCCTGGCCGCGAATCATCACCAGCCCGAAAAATGCGTAAAACATCACCGGAAACAGCAGTGTCGGCAGGCTGTAGGCGGGCATGCGCACAAGGTTCAGCCACTGGCACTGGACGAACTGCCACAGCGCCGCCGGGCGAATTCCGGATGTACGAATCGAGACGTTGTTCATGCGGCCTCCTGAATAGTCTTTTCGTCGTTGTCTATGAGCGCCATGAAAGCGGTTTCGAGGTCGGCGCCGGTGACCTCCAGCACTTCGAGGTCGGCATCGGTCGCCAGCCAATCCCTCAATGTCGCGGTCGGATTGCCGCTCATGACCTGAACGTGGTCTTCGAGCCGATCGACCGTGGTGACGGCCTCCAGTGCGCCGATCGCGTCCAGGCCGGTCGACGACCGCGCCCGGATCAGGCTGCTGGGCACATGGCTGCGAATGTCGTCCGGAGTGCCCTCCGTCAGTTTCCGGCCGCGGTGCAGCACCACGATCCGATCGGCCAGCCGGGCTGCTTCGTCCAGATAATGCGTGCACAGAAGAATCGATGCGCCGGCGGCCCGCCGCTGTTCGATCACCCGCCATAGCCGCTGACGCGCGGCCGGGTCCAGGCCGGCAGTGGGTTCGTCGAGGATCAGCAGTTCCGGGTTTCCGACCAGCGCCAGCGCGAACAGCAGACGCTGTCTTTGCCCGCCCGATAGCCGGGCGAAGCGGCGCTGCTCGAGTCCGGTCAGGCCGGCTTCTTCGATGAGGCGGTGGGGCTCAGCCGGCTTCGGGTAAAGGCTGGCGAACAGCCGGATCAGCTCGAGCACGGTCAGGTTGTCCTGGACGCCGCTGATCTGAAGCATGGCGCCAACGCGCTCGCGCGCTAAGCGTGCCTGGGGCGATCCGCCGAACAGCTCGGTGCTTCCGGCCTGAACCGGCAGCAGCCCGAGCAACAAATGGATCAGCGTCGACTTGCCGGCGCCATTCGGCCCCAGCAGAGCGGTCACCTTGCCCCGGCTCAAGGAAAGATCGACGCCTTCCAGCGCCTGAACCTTGCCGTAACGGAAACTGACGTTCCTGAATTCTGCAACACACGTGCCGTCTGCGGACATCGATGTTCTCCAGCAACTCTGAATGAATGCGACAAGTCTGCCCTCGAAGACGTTTCCCGACCAGTGACTGGGCACCCCGATTCGGCATGACAAATGTCACGCCGAATGGCACTTGAATTGCACTTTTCCGGGCTGATTTCGGTATCTTCTTGGGACTATCGCCTGGCCTTGTTCGAGCAGGCGGAGGGAAATCACGAGAGGAATTGCCAATGCGCTATCTGCACACCATGCTCCGGATCACTGACATCGACGCGTCGCTGGACTTTTTCTGCAACAAACTCGGGCTCGTCGAGATCAGCCGAAAGGAATCGGAGAAAGGCCGTTTCACGCTGATCTTCCTGGCCGCGCCCAACGACGCCGAGCGTGCGCACGAGGAAAAATCGCCGATGGTGGAGCTGACCTGGAACTGGGATCCCGAAGCGCTGACCGGCGGTCGCAATTTCGGCCACCTTGCCTACCGGGTCGACGATATCTACGAAACCTGCAGCAAACTGATGGACGCCGGCGTGACCATCAACCGTCCGCCGCGCGACGGGCACATGGCGTTCGTGCGCTCCCCGGACGGACATTCGATAGAGTTGCTGCAGCAAGGCGACGACTTGCCGCCACAGGAGCCCTGGGCGTCGATGGGAAATTCCGGCAGCTGGTAAAGCCTTCCACGGCAGCAATCGGCGAGACCGTGGCTTCCCTGGCTACTCGCGGCCAATCATCGAATACAGGCGTGGGCTGATTCAGCCTGCGCTTCTACCCTGCTCCAGCCACGCCGAAAACCGCTGCATGGCGACTCGCAGTTCATCGGGCCGGACACAGGAATGCACCAGGCGGAACCATCCTCGATCGGGACTGCCCATCCCGTCCGGCGCGGTCAGCAGGATGCCGGACTCGCTGTAAATGCGCCGCCACAGGGCCTGTTCCGCCTCTAGCGTATCGGCTTGAAGATAATCACTGAGGTCGAACCAGGCAAACAGACTGCCGACCGCCGACGCATACGCGACCTTGCCCTCCAGGGCCTGAATGACCGTTGCAAAACTTTCCGTCAATGAAGCCTGACTGCGGGCCAGGAAATCACGTGTCCATGCGGTATCGCGGAATACTTCTTCAAGCATCCACTGGGTATGGTTCGAGGCCATCGAGGGCGCGCCGCAATTTCCCCAGGCCTTGAGTAGCTCATCGTTGCAGGAATAGGCAAAGCCGAGACGCAAACCCGAGAGCCCGAAGTCTTTCGAGACGGCATACCACCAATGCAGATACGGGCTCTGATAACGATTCAGGATGGGCAGAAAAGATGCGAAAGCGATCTCTCCTTCCCGGAATAGGCACTCACGAAGTACAGGATGTGATTGATTGAAGCGCGAGAAAAGATAGATTTCGTTGACCACCATGTGGATGCGACGCTCGATACACCAATCGGCAAAGGTTTCCAGTTGGCTGGCGCTAAACACCTGGCCGGTCGGGTTGTTCGGCTGCGTGAGCAGCAGCATGCGAAAGCGGTCGCCCAGTTCGGCATGGGCGCGGTCTAGGTCGTCGACGTCAATTTGGTACCGACCGCCCGTTCCCCGCGCTCGGGCATGAAGGTCATAGCGCTGGAGGCGGGCCTTGTGGCCGAGGTCCGGCGTATAGGCCATGTAAGCCGGCCCTGGGATGACCACGCAATCACCCGGATTGCCTAGAAGAAACGCACTCAGCTCGATGACCGCTGCGGCCCCGGCAGCTGCGGCCAGATTTTCGGGGTCAAGACCGCGAAAATCCAGAAGCGTCTCCAGCATCTCGCAGGTGGCCTGCCTCAGCTCCGGCGCGCCGGGAAGGGCGGTATAGCTGGCTACCCAGCCCGGGATGGGACCGGCGGCGATCTGGCGCAGTTTCGCCTGCATTCGATCCGTCTGGTGAAGGTTTTCGGCAATACAGAGAATGAGATTTCCCTCAGGATTCCCGGTCGGGTCGTACTTATCCTCCATCGCTGAAGAAAACAACTCCAGATCGGCTCGGAGGGGCTGGTTCAGAGCGGCCAGGCCGCGTTTGCTCAGAGAGTCAGACATTGCGCGCCCCGGTAGATAATCGGTAGATAATCGGTAGATAATCGGTAGATAAACGGTAGGTATCGGGATCGGGATTAATGCCCGTCAGCCCGACGTGAGCTCAGTCAGTTTGTCGGCCGTTGGCCCGTCGCTGATTGGGGTGCAGTGCAGCGCCCAGGATGTGCTCGCTCTTGCGCACCACGTGGGCGGCGTGGCCCACGATCAGCGGGTCGGGTTTCTGCACCACCGAGTCGTCCTTGCCCGGGTAGTCCAGCGAAGACAGAAAGTGTCGCATGCAGTTGAGGCGGGCACGCTTCTTGTCGTTGGACTTGATGATGGTCCACGGCGCGTCGGCCGTGTCGGTGTAGAAAAACATGGCTTCCTTGGCTTCGGTGTACTCGTCCCATTTGCCGAGGCTGGCCTGGTCGATGGGCGACAGCTTCCAGCGCTTGAGCGGGTCTTGTGCCCGCGCCTCAAAGCGTCTGGCCTGCTCGGCCCGAGTGACAGAGAACCAGTATTTGTAAAGCCGGATGCCGGAGCGAACCTGCATCTGTTCGAAGTCCGGCGCCTGGCGCATGAACTCCAGGTATTCGACCGGCGTGCAGAAGCCCATGACACGCTCCACGCCGGCCCGGTTGTACCAGGAGCGATCATAGAACACCATTTCGCCGGCGCTGGGCAGGTGCTCGACGTAGCGCTGGAAGTACCACTGGCTGCGCTCGCGGTCGGTCGGCTTGTTCAGCGCCACCACGCGCGCAAAGCGCGGATTCAGATGCTCGGTGAAACGCTTGATCGTACCGCCCTTGCCGGCCGCGTCGCGACCCTCGAACAAGATGATGAAACGCTGTCCGCTCTCCTGCGCCCAGTGCTGCACCTTCAGCAACTCGGCCTGCAGGCTGGCCTTTTCTGACTCATAGGCCCGGCGACCGAGCTTCTTGCTGTACGGATACCGGCCGGTCTCGAACGCATGACGCACCTGATCGGTGGTCACCGTAGGAAACTCCGTCGGACTGGCGGCCGCGTCGGGCCCCGAGGCCCCAGGCGCTTTCCCGGCAACGGTATGCGAATCGTTCAATAGCCTCTCCCAACATGAATTTCAGCCAGCCTGCGCCCGATCATGCGCACCCGGTCTTTCTTCTTTCGAATCTAACTGACGACGGGATCTCTTCTTTGATCGAGGTCAATTGTCGCGCAAACTACCGACAGCTTCGGCCAAGCGATAGAAGAGCGCAGTGTAATCAGGACCGGCCATGCCGGGGCGATCAAACCCGGATTAGACGTAGCGACATTATCGACCGTAAGCGCATGGATGCAATGTCCCAAGTTCTCATTGGGAGCTTTGCGATTCATGACAGGAATTTCCGATCGCACCAATTCAGCGGGCATCGACGAGCTTGTACCCGGCCTTCCAGCTGGTGAGGATGAATTTCGGGTGCGAAGGGTCCGCCTCGAGCTTGCTGCGGAGCGTTGCGATATGGGTGTCGACGGTACGAGAGACGACTTGTCCGCCATGCCCCCATACCTCTTTCATCAGCCGCTGGCGACTGATGACTTCGTTAGGCTTTTGGGCCAGCGTCAGCAACAGCTCGAATTCCTTGGGTGAAAGTGATACCGGTTCACCTGCCAGATGAACGCTTCGATCCGGAATGTCGATCTCGATCTCGCCAAATTTCAATCGCTCCGGATCCTCGGGCGCGAACCTTCGCAGCAGCGCTTCCACGCGCGCAAGAAGTTCCATCAGACCAAAGGGCTTGGTCACGTAATCATCGGCGCCCGAACGCAACGCCCGGACTTTGTCCATCTCCGCGCCGCGCGCTGTCAGACAGAGCACCGGCGTGTCTTTATCCTCGGCGCGCAACGCCGACAGAATCGAAAAACCGTCCATGATCGGAAGCATCATGTCCAGGATGACAAGCTGCGGACGACCGACCCGGATCGCATCCAGCGCCTCGTCTCCGCGCGTAACGTGTTCGACCTCGTGACCTTCCATTTCGAGGTTGTTTATCAGCCCTTCGGCCAGATCCTGGCTGTCTTCGACCAGCAGTAAACGACTCATTGCTTCACCTTCTCCAGGCTGACCACGAAGCGAGCGCCGCCGCCCGACGCAGATTCGATCCGGCAGCTACCTTTCATCGCGGTCAGGAGCTCGCGCGCGATCGGAAGTCCGATACCTGTGCCATTGATTGCACGCTTGTCTTCGCGTTCCAGCCGATAGTAAAGTTGCCAGATCTTTTCACGCTCGGACTCGGGGATGCCAGGGCCTTCGTCCTCGACCGCGATACGACAGTGCTCTTGATCGGATTCGAACGCGATGCGAATGGTCTGGCCCTTCGGCCCGTATTTGCAGGCGTTGTCGAGCAGGTTCGTCATCACCTGTGTAAAGGCTTCGGGATCGAGGATTGCGCGAATTGCACTTCTGCGTCCATTGCATCCGGTCAGCTCGATTGTCGTATCGGAATGCACCAGCATCGTCCGGTATTCGTCGATGATGCCCACCAGAAGTTCGCAAACAGGAACGGCCTGGAGCTGGGTGTGGAACTGCCGCCGATCTTGCCCGGCGAGCGTGAGCACGTTCGAAACCATGTGGCCCAGCCGTTTTGCTTCTCGATTTATGATGCGCAGCTGTCGCTCGCGATCGTCGGCATTGCGCTCGCGCCCCAAAAGCAGAGTCTCTGCGAACATGCGAATCTGTGTCAGCGGTGTTCGAAATTCGTGTGAAACGCGCGAAACGAAATCACTTCGCATGCGCGCCACGGCGCGCTCTTTGAAAAGCACCCAGAAAATAGCGACCAGGACGATCTGCGTCAGGACCATCAGTGCAACCAGCGTCGGCAGTCGGCTTTTGGGAACACCCCCGATGATCAGCATATCCGCAAGCTCAGGGTCAAGGCTTGCCGAAACACGAAAGCCCGCGAACAGGCCTTCGTAGTTATCGGAGATGCTGACCTGGTCCACCGAAAATTCAACGCGACGACCGTCGGATATATCTCGAATCGATTCGAATGCAACACCGCCCTCTGGCGCGATCAGCTTAATCCGGATGCCATGGTTTTTTTCGAGATCTCCTACAAGCGGCTCCGGCAAAAGCGGCCAGTTCTCGAATACGAAGCGAAACCGTTCGGCCAAGGCATCTGATTTGAAGTTGAACCCATACCAGTATGACTGCCCTGCAACCGGGTACAGGACCACGAAAATGGATTCTCCGGTATTGGTTTCCATGTGGCGCACCAGCAGCCGATCGCGATTCGGATTTGCCTCGACGACCTCGACCAGCCTTTGGCGGCTTATCGGCGGCTCGCCCTGGATGACTTGAAATTCCTCTGGATCGGCGTTCAGGCGAAAGATGCTCTCCACTGAATCCGCTGCCGCGCCCAGGGTCGCCGACGCGCTATCGCCGATATCGAGCTTTGAAGAAGCACCGTCAGTTGCGTTTTCGAATTCTTCGATGATGCTCAGGCCCAGCTGATACGACCACCAGTAGCCGAAATACTGTCTCAAGTGAATAACGTATTGGCCTGCGGCCAACATGGTGTAGTCCTCAAGCACGCTATCGACGATTTCGACGTTGGTGCGTGCGGCCCTGATTGACTGCCAGGTCAATGCAAGCAGGAGCAGAAGGCTGGCACCAATCAGGATCGAAAACAGCCAGAAGCTGCCGCTCGCGGGCGACGATGTTCGGGTGCGGTGTGGCAAATGTCACCGAGGCGTTCCGAAACGATTTCCCAGAATAAGGAAATTTCGGCGGCAAGCAAGACTGGAATCGCTGTTTTTGCAATTTCCTGACAAACGCCGAACAGCTACCCGACGAGCCTGTGAACCCTGCTGACTACGATCGACGTTCCCCGTGCGGAGAACAGTCATGCGATCGAATGCGTTATGGGTTTCGGCGGCGCTTTTTGTGACATTCTGGTTGACCGCGCTCAGCGCGGCGGCTGGAATATTCGACGACCCTGTAAATCTTCAGGTCCTGCCGGAGGACATCTCGGCGGATCAACTCCGCGCGACCATGATCGGCTTTACCAAGGCCACCGGTCTGCGATGCTCGGGCTGTCACGTCGGCGAGGAAGGCCGACCGCTTGCCGAATTCGACTTTGCAAGCGATGAAAAAGCGCGCAAGAAAACGACGCGCGCGATGCTGCGCATGGTTCAGTCCATCAATGCCGACCACCTTGCAGGCCTGGATCTCGATAGCCGTGTGACCTGTGTAACCTGCCATCGAGGTGTGAGCAGTCCGAAATTGACGCGCGATTTGCTTGCCGAAATCGCCGAACAATCTGGCTTCGAAGCCATGCAAACCAGATATCGCAAATTGCGAGCCGAATATTTCGGCACGCACAGCCACGACTTCAGCGAGCAGATGCTGCTTGGCGTGGCCACCAGTCTGTCCGGCGAAAACCTCGCGCTTGCGCAGCAGGTTGTCGAACTGAACCTGGAATTCTTCCCGCAATCATTCAAAAGCAATTTCATGATGGGGCGGCTGTTGCAGGCTTCGGCCCAGGCCGACAGAGCGCGCAACTACTACGAGCGAGCGCTGGAAATCCATCGCGATCCGCGCGTGCTTGAGGCGTTGAACACGATGATTGCGGACGATTAAAAGAACGACTGAATTTTTAGGCCGTGAGGATCTCGAGGAACGTCTGAGCAACTCGTCACCGCCGCGCCTGTGCATAGTTGTTCAGACATTCCCTCACAAAATCCGCTCACAATCTGCGCAGTTCCGGACATCTGTTTTGAAAGACTTGTCATCACGCGATCGATCTGAACTGCCTTGCAGACTCGGTCGCTTCACTAGCAATGACAATTAAACAGATGAAGAGGCCATAGCCGATGAAGATATCCAGAACAAAGACCGCCAGGGCGGTCGAAGCAAGCCTGTATGGCAGCCTGTTGACGGCTGCCCTGATGGCGACCGGAGCAGCGATGGGCCAGCAGGAAACGCCCGCCAGCGAGGCCGAGGACACGACAGAACTCCAGAGCGTGCAGGTAACCGGTTCGCGTATTCGCAGAAGCGACATCGAAGGCCCGACGCCGGTACTTATCCTCGACCGCGACGACTTCGAGAACCAGGGTTTCCTGACCGTCACCGACGTG
>JGI12048J13642_10298812_pt1 | contig 12535 bp, 9 predicted proteins | sample ElkSlonscriptome_16_FD_13642 | JGI IMG/M metagenome (IMG submission 13642) | reverse complement strand
GGCTTGGCCCGGTGTACCCCATGATCGCTAGACCTCCAACACCAAGCGAGGCGTGTGTCGGGCTCGCGGCGCTGTCGCGCCTACGATCCTCGGCAAATCGAACGCGGTTTCGCCGTTCGAGCGGCGTCGGATGATATCCTGTCGGCCATTGGCGGGCGTGTGCCGAATTGACAACCGCGCCGGTCCCTTTTGGTGATCCCACTTCCGCGGGCCTGACCCGAGCTCGTTTTTTGCGTCTGAGGTTAGCATGCAAGATATCAACCCAATCAACTCGAAGATAAACGATCTGAGGGGCCGCCTCGAGTCCCTTAGGGGGTATCTTTGACTACCCGGCCAAGAAGGAACGCCTGACGGAGGTCCTGCGCGAGCTCGAGGACCCGGAGGTCTGGAGCGATCCAGAGCGGGCCCAGTCGCTGGGGCGCGAGCGCGCCGGACTGGAGCAGGTCGTAGTCGGGCTCGATGAGGTCGTTAGTGGGCTCGAGGACGCCGCGGATCTACTCGCGATGGCCGTCGACGAGGATGATGAGGGGACGGTGGCGACGATCAGCGAGGACCTCGCGGGCTTTGAGCGGCAGGTCGAGGCACTCGAGTTTCGGCGCATGTTCTCGGGCGAGATGGACGCCAAGAACGCCTTCCTCGATATCCAGGCCGGCTCGGGCGGGACCGAGGCCCAGGATTGGGCCGAGATGCTGCTGCGCATGTACCTGCGCTGGGGGGAGCGGCGCGGCTTCAGGACTGAACTGATGGAGGTCTCGCCCGGCGAAGTGGCCGGCATCAAGAGCGCGACGGTCAAGGTCGAGGGCGATCACGCCTTCGGCTGGCTGCGCAGCGAGATCGGCGTGCATCGCCTGGTGCGCAAATCACCGTTCGACTCCGGCAATCGCCGCCATACCTCTTTCGCCGCGGTCTTCGTCTCTCCGGAGATCGACGACAGCGTCGAGGTGGAGATCAATCCCGCCGATCTGCGCATCGATGTCTACCGCGCCAGCGGCGCCGGCGGCCAGCACGTCAATCGGACCGAGTCGGCCGTGCGTATCACCCACAACCCGAGTGGTATTGTGGTCCAGTGTCAGAGCGGCCGCTCCCAGCACCAGAACAAGGACCAGGCGATGCGCCAGCTCAAGGCCAAGCTCTACGAGCTTGAGGTGCAGCGGCGCCGCGACAGCCAGCAGGCGGTCGAGGAGGCCAAGTCCGATATCGGCTGGGGGAGCCAGATCCGCTCCTATGTCCTCGATCAGTCGCGCATCAAGGACCTGCGCACCGGCGTCGAGATCGGCAATACCCAGTCGGTCCTCGACGGCAACCTGGACCCCTTCATCGAGGCGAGCCTAAAGAGCGGGCTGTGAGCGCCTCCCGACCGCATCCGCATCACGACAAGACGATGACCGATACCGATCAGCTCGACGAGAACAGGCTCATCGCGCAGCGGCGCGAAAAGCTCGCGCAACTGCGCGCCGCAGGTGCCGCCTTTCCGAACGACTTTCGCCGCGACGCCCTGGCGGCTGACCTCTATGGCGAGCACGGCGATGAGGACCAGGAGACGCTCGAGACGAAGGGCCGCCGCGTCAAGCTAGCCGGCCGGCTGATGAGCCGGCGCGTCATGGGCAAAGCGAGCTTTTCGCACCTGCAGGACATGTCCGGTCGAATCCAGCTCTTCGTGCAGCGCGACCTCGTCGGTCAGGAGGCCTACCAGCGCTTCAAGCGCGATCTGGACTTGGGTGACATCGTCGGGGTCGAGGGGACGCTGTTTCGGACTAAGACCGGGGAGCTCTCCGTGCGCTGCGAGTCGATCCAGCTGCTGACCAAAGCGTTGCGGCCGCTGCCTGAGAAGTATCACGGCCTCACCGATCGCGAGAGCCGCTATCGGCGCCGTTATCTGGACCTGATCGTCAACGCGGACGTCCGCGAGACCTTCATTGTGCGCAGCCGCATCATCCAGTACTTGCGCGACTATCTGAACGGGCAGGGCTACCTCGAAGTCGAGACGCCGATGATGCAGCCGATCCCCGGCGGCGCCGTCGCGCGGCCCTTCGTGACCCACCATAACGCCCTGGACATGCCGCTCTACCTGCGCGTTGCGCCGGAGCTCTATCTCAAGCGCCTGGTCGTCGGTGGTCTCGAGAAGGTCTACGAGATCAATCGCAGCTTCCGCAACGAGGGTCTGTCGACGCGGCACAACCCCGAGTTCACGATGTTGGAGCTCTACGCCGGCTACGCCGACTATCGTGATCTGATGGATCTGACCGAGGAGATGCTGCGTGGCCTGACTCGGACCCTAGGCGGTCAGTCCGTGATCGAGTATCAGGGGCGTGCCTACGACCTCAGCAATCCCTTCGCCCGAATGACGCTCCGCGAGGCGGTCCGACACTTCGTGCCGGACGTGCCGGCCGCGGCGCTGGAGGACCTGGCCTCCGCACGGGTCATAGCCGAGCGGCAAGGGGTGCCGCTCAAGGCGGACTGGGGGCTCGGCAAGGTACTGCTCGAGCTCTTCGAGAAGACGGCCGAGCCACGGCTGCTGGATCCGACCTTTATCACGGACTATCCGACCGAGGTCTCGCCGCTGGCCCGGCGCAACGATCAGGACCCCTTTGTCTGCGACCGCTTCGAGCTGTTCGTTGGCGGGCGCGAAATCGCCAACGGTTTCTCCGAGCTCAACGACGCAGAGGACCAGGCCGAGCGCTTTCGCCAGCAGGTCGCCGAGAAGGACGCCGGAGACCTCGAGGCGATGCACTACGACGCCGACTATATCCGCGCCCTGGAGTACGGCATGCCGCCGACGGCGGGCGAGGGGATCGGGATCGACCGCTTGGTGATGCTCCTGACGGATTCGGCGTCGATCCGCGATGTCCTCCTCTTTCCGCACATGCGTCCCGAGGATTGAGAAGGAGCGCGCTTCCCGTGACGAGACGATGCCCGGGGCGAAAACCCGAGGAAGGGTTCACGAACAACTGGCACAACGTGCCCGAGGGGGGAGGTTGCGGCAGCCTGTTGAGGTTGTCGTTGTACTGTGACTGACCGCCGCATCGGCGGTTGCGCGCCGACCTCTCAATCGGCCGCGGCGAAACCGTAGGGTGGCGCCTTCAGCGTCAATGTCGGGCCGTCTGGACCCAGGTGGACGTGATTCTGTTCGGCTGCCTCGGTCTCCACCACGGCGAGGAGCTCATAGCGGTTACCGCCGGCCCGTTCGGCGTTGACCACCCAGCCGGTGGCCTGCTTGGAGTGGCTGTCCGGTGAGTAGAGGACATCGCCGGGATTTGGCGGTGTCGCGGCCTCGACATCGGCCAGGTACATGCGCCGTTTCAGGCGCCCGAGGTACTGCATCCGCGCGACCACCTCCTGGCCCGTGTAGCACCCCTTGGTGAAGCTGACGCCATCGATCAGGTGCATGTTGGCCATCTGCGGGACGAGGACCTCGGTCGTCTCCGGGTAGATGGTCGGGAGGCCGGCGCGGATGTCGAGCAACCGCCAATGAGCCGAGGCGACCGGAGTGGCTCGGCCCGCGAGGCCCAGCCAGATCTCCTGGACCGCGTTAGCCGGGCCAATGATCTCGTAGCGTGGCGGCGAGCCGGGGATGCGAATGACAGTGAGCGCGTCGGCTTGGGTCAGCCCATTGTCGAGCTCCGGGAGTGGGTCGATGAAGCGGCCCAGCTCGGCGGAGGCGCCCGGGCCGGCGACGCCAACGGCGACGAGCTCGTCGCTCAGGTCCTGAAGCTCGGCGCGGGCGCGCAGCACGAACATGCGCAGACGCGCGAGCACCGGCTCGACCTTGTTGCGCGGCAGCTGCAACAGGAAGCGCTCGCCGAGGCGGATCAGGCGCAGATTGGCCAACATTCGCCCTTTCGGGCTACAGTAGCCGCTCAACTGGGTGTGGCGGTTGGATAGTTCCCGTACGTCGTTGGTGAGCTGGCCCTGGAGGAAATCGCGCGCGTCCGGGCCGTCGACCATGATACAGCCGAGGTAGGATAGGTCCGCCAAGATGCAGTCGGCGTCGGTCTGGGCGGCGGGGAAGGTGACGTCAGAATCGTTGCCGATCTCCGCTGAGAGGGATTCCAGAAAGGCTCTCCAGTCGCTGTTCATCGCAGTCGCGTCTCACTCTGCTATGGTGGGTGCTGCCGGCTGACGGCGCCCCGTCGGTTTGACGACAGGGCCGTTATCATACAGGAAGGCCGGACCACGACGGGGCATGCCGTCGCTCCGGCGCCGCGCTCGCTACCCCGCCTGATGGCGCCTCAGCCGAGAAAAGAGAAAAGCCCTTGTCGACACCGCCAGCAAGCCCACAGGCTGACAGCCTGGTCCTCTACAAGACGCATCCCGCTCGCGTCGTCTCCGTCGCCGAGAAGATCGAGATCGAGCTCGATGACGGGCAGCGCAAGCGTGTGCGCGCGAAGGACATCGAGCTGCTCCATCCGGGTCCGCTGAAAAGCCTTGCGGAGCTGGTCCCTTGTGACGGAGAGATCGACGAGGCATGGGCCCTGCTGGAAGGCGGGACGACGGATCTCAAGGAGCTCACCGAGCTCGTCTTCGACAAGTTTTCGCCGGCCTGCTGTTGGACGGTGTGGCAGCAGGTGTCGGCCGGGATCCAATTCTGCGGTTCCCCCGCGGCCATCCAGGTGCGCACGCGCGAGCAGGTCGAGCGCGATCAGGCCGAGCGGGCGGCGCGGGCGGCGGCCGAGACCGATTGGCGCAACTTTCTGGAGCGCATGAAACAGGCCCGCCCGGCGCCCGAGGACCACCAGCGCCTGACCGAGGTGGAGCGTCTCGCCACCGGGCAGACGGAGCGCAGCCGCATCCTGCAGGCGCTGGGGCACCCCGAAACCCCGCAGCATGCCCACCGGGCGCTGATCGAGGTCGGCTATTGGTCGCCGGTGCACAATCCCTACCCCGCGCGCGCCGGCATCGAACTGCAGGAGCCCCTGCTGCCGGTTCCCGAGCTCCCCGATGAGGACCGGCTGGATCTGACGCAGCTTGCTGCTTACGCCATCGACGACCAAGGCAATGAGGATCCGGACGATGCCCTCAGCCTCGACGGCGAGCGGCTGTGGGTGCACGTCGCCGATGTCGCCGCCATCGTTGGTCCGGAAGATCTGCTCGAGCGCGAGGCGCGTGCCCGCGGTGCCAACCTGTATTTGCCCGAGCGGGTGATCAACATGCTGCCAGCAGGCGTGACGGCAAGGCTCGGGCTCGGTCTGCACGAGGTCTCGCCGGCGCTTTCATTCGGCTTTTGTTGCTCGCCGGAGGGCGAGCCGGCGGATTTGCGCGTCGAGCGAAGCTGGATTCGCGCGCAGCGGCTGACCTATGAGGCGGTCGAGGGGCGCATCGCCGAGGCGCCCTTTGCCGCGATGGAGGCCTTTCTCGCGCCCTTTCGCGCTCGTCGCGAGGCCCGTCAGGCAGCGCGTATCGAGCTGCCGGAGGTCAGTGTCCGGGTGCGCGATGGCGAGGTTATTATCCGGTCAATGAGCCGCTCGAGCAGTCGGGCCTTGGTCACCGACGCCATGCTCATGGCTGGCGAAGCGGTGGCGCGTTTCTGCGAAGCAGAGGGGATTGCCATTCCGTTCGCCAATCAGCCTCCGCCGGAGGCGAGTGACCAGCCCGTCGGCCTTGCTGCGATGTACGCCTACCGGCGCAAGTTCAAGCCGACACGGCTGGCCATCGAGCCGGAGCCTCACGCCGGGCTGGGGCTGCCGATCTACACGCGTGCGACGAGCCCGCTGCGGCGCTATTCTGACCTGGCCGTTCACCAGCAGCTGCGCGCCTGGCTCCGCGGCGACCCAGGCCTCTCGCGCGAGCAGGTGATGAGCAGAGTCGCACAGGCGGAGACGGCCGGCGCCCAGGTCCGCCGTGCCGAACGCCTCTCGAACCAGCACTGGAAGCTGGTCTACCTGCGCGACAACCCACAGTGGCGTGGCGAAGGCGTCGTCGTCGAGGCGGACGAGCACAAGGCGACGGTACTGGTCCCGGATCTGGCGCTCGAGGCGCGAGTGCGCCTGCGTGGTCAGGCCTCGCTCAACAGTCGGGTGCGCCTGGTGCCGCGCGAAGTCGACGTGCCGGATCTGACGGTCTTCTTCGGCATCAAGTAGGGTTCCCGCGCAGGGGCGCTGCGGCGCAATCCGGGCTAGACTCCGCGGCGCCCGCACCCAAGCGATCGGAATGGCCGCGGACTCTGCGGCTTCTCGATTCGGCGCAGCGCGAATTGGTCTCCGAGTCAGGCGCGCCAGCGGCGGACCGGGCCGGTGTCCAAGTGAACGAAATCGGAGTTGGGGTAGTAGCCGACGCCGCCGCGTCCGAGGTCCACGGCGATATCCCGGATCAGTCGGCTGCGCGTATTGGATAGACGTATGTCGATCGCCTGTCCGGTCAGATGCAAGCTGCGCTTGGCAACGCGGCTCGAGCGGCTGCGTAGCATGGCGTTGGTCTTCGGTGAGCGATAGCCGCTGAGGACTTCGTAGACGGCGTCTTCATTACCGACCTGTTGCTGCACGTCATGGATCAGGTCGAGTAGCTTGGGGTCGATCGGAACGGTATCGCCAGTGCGGAAATCTCTCAGAAACTGGTTGATTCGCTGCAGCGCGCTGCGTTGATAATTATCGCCGATCCGGTAGCAGATCCTGAGCCGCTCTCCGGTGTGTTGATGGTGGAACGAGAGGACGCGCTGCGTTGGTCTGGCCTTCTTTGCGAAAGTCGGCGTCGCTGCCGCAGTGAGCGCCAAGCCGAGAAAGATTCGTCGGTTCATCGGTTCCCCCTCTGCGAGTATTGATTATGCAGACACCGACAAATTATAATGAGCGAAGGCAATTGCGCAAGCTTTTTGTGCTCGATTCTAGAATAAGGCGAATTCTTGGTTCAAAAAGCTGTTGCTATGTCGCAACGAGCTGTTGGAATGGACGCAAATACCGGTTGTTTTTGCGTCACGCTATTGCGGCTTGTGACGCAGTTCGCTAATTCTCTGCGCGGTATTCGCGAGTATTGCGAGGCTATTCAGCAGCGCTGAATGGGGTAATGGGCGCGGCGCGAATTGTATTGGCGAATCCAGAAAGATGCCAGCCGTTCGAGCCGCTGACTTGACTCAGGCCGAGACGCTTTTGATCAGGGCGCGTTTGGGGGCAGGCGACAACCGCCGTGACGCGCCGATGCAACGCCTAGGGGCGGGTCAGGAAGCACTGGCACAGCTTGGCCGAGAGCCCCTCGCCCCAGCGGGGAGAGGGGTTGGGGTGAGGGGAGAGCGCTGCGGGAGCCTGTTGAGGTTGTTTCTGTACCGTTACCTAGTGTCGAGCGAACGCGAATTGCGGGGTGCATATGGGAAGGACCAGGTCGTGGTTGTTGATCCTCTCAGCGAGCGTCTTGCTCATAGGCGCGGCGCACGGAGACGTCTATAAGTACACAGATCCCCAGGGAAATGTCATCTTCACCGACGAGCCGCTAAGACGCGAGCATCTCAGGCTCGATTGGAAGCGCGACACGGCGAAGCTTGCGGGCGAGACCGACAAGCGCATCCTGGCCTTTGGGCGTGTCGCGCAGGCGCCCAAAGCGCTCGTGGGCGCCTCGGCGAGTCAGCGCCGGTCGCACTATGAAGGTCTGATCCGGGCGGCGGCGATGCGCAATCGTCTGGCACCGGAACTACTGCACGCCGTGATTCGGGCCGAGTCGGCCTATGATGCCACGGCCGTCTCGTCGGCCGGCGCGATTGGTTTGATGCAGCTGATGCCGGCAACCGCCGACCGCTACGACGTCGACGACATCTGGAATCCGGCCGACAACCTGCAAGGTGGGGCAGCCTATCTGCGCGATCTGCTCGAGCTCTTCGACCAAGACTTGCGTCTGGCGCTTGCCGGATACAACGCTGGCGAGCATGCCGTCCTACGCCATGGTCGCGCGATTCCGCCCTATCCCGAGACGCAAACCTACGTCCGCAAGGTCCTCCAGTTCCTTTGGGCCGAGCAGACGTCAGGCGGACGGATCAGCATGCGTTGAGGCGACGCGGTCTCGGTCTCCCTGGCGGCGAGGGGCGTGGCGCCGGCGCCAGTCTCCAGCGAGCGGTGCGGCATCAACGAGCCTGGGGCGGGGACGCGGCCGTCTCGCCGGCCTCTTTGTCGTTGCCCTGCAACATCTTGCGGATCGAGACGAGGGCGCGGTCGATGAAGGGGTGCTTGGGCGGCGGGATCACCTTCGCGCGCCCGGCCAGGATCTCCTGAGCGAGCTCGCGCAGGGTCCTGATCTCGGCCTGCATGCCGGAGCGGTCGACGAACATGCAGGTGGATGTCAGCGGGCTCATCCAGGAGAGTTTGATCCGTCTTGGTTTGCCGTCTGCTTCGGAGCTCAGCTCGAACCAGGTGCCGAAACGCATCTTGCGCAATCGCTCGACGAGCTCCCGCTCCTCGGCGGAAAGGTCTTCGTCATCATCCTGTGTGGCGAGGGCCTCGCTCGGCGGCAGCCCCGATTCGCCAGCCTCGGGCGTTTGGAGCATGTCGGGCCGCGTCCAAGTCTCGGGCTGGTCGAGCAGAGCGAGCAGGGCGTCGAGGGCGCTGCGATTGACGTTCTCTAGGGCTTGTGCCTGCTGATTGATCCGTTCCCGCACGGTCCGGATCCGAGCCTGGCGCTCTGCCGTCGGCTCGTCCGGCTGCTGCGGCGCGAACAGCGCCACCAGATCCTGTGCCGTACCCAGCGCTGCCTGCCAGCTTTCTCCTTGCTCGGGATCGCGGAGCAGGGTGAAGACCAGGTGATCCGTCCAGACTTTGTTCAGGAAGGTCACGACCGGCTTGGGCAGTGCGTGAGAGGTGATCAGCGAGCGGATCTCTTGGACCGCTTGCTGTCTGGCGAGCTGCAGCCGCTCGCGTCCACGAGCGGTCTCCTGGGTACGTTGCTCCATGGTCTCGATGCGCCGCCGTTGCTCCTGCATTGCCTGCTCGAAACTGGCCAGCAGCTCGTCGAAGAGGCCGACGTTGTCGTTGAATTCGAGTAGCACGCGGTCGACGGTCTTCTGCATCGCCGGGAAGATACCGCGATTGGGATTTCCCTCTTCGACCCAGAGGCTGCCCGCTTCGACCATTTGATCGAGGAGTCGTCGCGCCGGGTGGTGGCTGTCGACGAGGAGCCGGCGATCGATGAGGGCGACTTTGAGGTAAGGGGTGTGCAGGTGGCTCAGGAGGGCCTTGGCCGAGTTGGGTAGAACGGGATCGTTGAGCATGTACTCGAACAGCATTCCGATCAAGTCGATGAGGTCTGCGTCGACCGGTGACAACTTGTCTTTGTCGACCTGCTCAAGAATCTGCTGGCGCTCCTGTCCCAGCGTGTCCTTGACGCGATCGATGAAGGCGACATCGATCTCGACGTTCGGGATCGCCGCCCCTTGACTCCCCGTGCCGCCCAGCGCCGGCGGTCGCGGTTGCGCCTGAACCTTGCTGATTGCGCTGAGTAGCTCCGGACTGGCCGGCGCGGCGAGCCCGTCCGAGACGGCGCTGTCGCCGCCCGGGCGGCGTTTCGCCATCAGCCCGAGAATCGAGTCGAAGAGCTCGGTTGCCAGCGAGGGCGACGCGCCGGCATCGCCCTGCTGAGCCGGCCCCTGTGCGTCGCTGCCCGTCTGGCTCGCAGACCGCTGCTCGCCGTCTTTCTTCGCGCGGCGCGCCTGAGCGCCTTTGCCGCCCTCGGAGCGGACCTTGACCGGCTTCAGATTTGGCAGTACCCCGGCCTCCTTGAGGCGCCGGTTGAAATCGTCATAAACGTGCGAGAGCTGGCGGACCACGAAGCGGTCGAACAAGGCGTAGAGAATGACCTTGACCTTCACCTCCACGTCGAGCCCATCCATGGAGCGACGGAAGGATCTCACCAAATGGTGCGGGCTGGCGGGGATCTCCGAGTCCTTGAGCTTGATGCCGCCGTTGATGACCGTCAGGCGCTGGCCGAGGGCGTAGAGATCGGGAAAGAAGCTCGCATTGGCGCGCACGACGAGGTTCTCGCAGGCGACCGACTCCTCCATCTCGTCCGGCTCGACGAGCGATAGTTCAAAGCTGTCGCTGGAGGTGTCGCCGTTGTCGTCGTCACGCAGGCGGCCCATGCGCGAGAATCGGTCGAAGCCGCGATTGACCTCGAGCCGGAAGATGTGCTCGATGTCCGGGCGGCGCTGGCGTAACAAGCCCATCGCCTCGAAGAAGCGGCCCTGCAAGGCGTTGTTCTCGGCGCGTTCGGCGAAATCGAGCAGGACTGGACCAGATTGCTCGAATAACTCGGCGAACTGCGCGTCGATAAAGACGAGAGCCATGTCGCGACAGTTCTCGATCACGGACGCAAAGCGCGTCCTGTCGTCGTACTTCGTCTTGTCGCGGGGTTCGGGCATCTCGTCTTGCTCCGATAGCGATCTGGTGACTAGTCCTCCCCGATCACGCGCTCGTCTCGTGGCGTCGCAAGCAGTCTCTCCGCCTCGGCCTGCTGGTTGGCGAACATCAGTCGGTACTGGGCCGGATCGCCAGGCTCTTGCGCCTGCCGCAGGCTGCGCACGAGGGCCCTGGCGCGTTGATAGTTTTCCATGGTGTCGAGGTGGCTCAAGGTCAGTGGGGGATCGATCCTGAAGACGTAGTAAGGCATGGGGGCGTCGAATGGTCTGCCAACCGGAATCCAGTCACGAGTTTATCCGAAACACCGGCCCCCTCAAAACCGCGGCTAGGCTAGCGCGTCGTCGCGCTGGGTTCCATGATGCGTTTGGCAGTTTGCCGGCTCTGCGCGTCTCTGACCTGTGGTTCCTTTTACTTACTTGAATGACGCGAAGCGACTTTGCTCCCGCGCCCTCTCGCCCTCTAGGGGAGCGTTGGGGTGAGGGAAGGTCACGGGTGCGGCGACAATTTATCTCTGGGTGGGCTCGGCTTGCCCCATGATCGTTACGATGAAATTCGCGCAGCGCGTTCGCTCCCTCGCCCTCCGGGAGAGGGTTGGGGTGAGGGAAGGATCAGTGGCGAGACGACATTTCATGGCCCGGGGCGGCTCGGCTCGCCCCATGATCGTTAGTGGCGCGCTATCATGACGGAATCGCTCTGCAGTCTGTCCTGCGTCGCCTGTTTGCGTTGCCATCTAGAGAGGAAGTTCATGATCAATCCAGTCGGTTCCGATACGCTCCAGCCGCGCTTCGTTTACGATTCCGATCGCCATCAGGCCTTGCGGCGTGAGGCCGAAGGCTTGCCGTCGGTCCTGATGAGCTCCCAGGCAGCCGGTAACGCGGTCATGCTCGGCGGCGGATACTTTTCGCCGCTTGCCGGCTTTATGGGGCTGGCCGATGCGCTCAGTGTTGCCGAGTCGATGACGATGACCGACGGCCGCTTCTTCCCCGCGCCCGTGCTCTGTCTGCTCGACGACGTGGAATCGATTCGGAGCGCCGAGCGCCTGGCGCTGCGCGACCCGAATATGCCGGGGCACCCGATCATCGCCGTGATGGACGTCGCAGCGATCGAGGCCGTCTCCGACGAGCAGATGGCGACGATGACGCGTCAGGTCTATCGCACCGAGGATCCCGGCCACCCGGGTGTGGCGACCTTCAACGCCCAAGGCCGCTTCGCCGTTTCCGGACCCATCGAGGTGCTGAACTTCTCGTATTTCCAGGAAGACTTTCCGGACACCTTTCGCACGGCCGTCGAGATCCGCAACGAGATCGCCGAGCGTGGCTGGCAGCGCGTGGTCGCCTTCCAGACCCGCAACCCGATGCATTTGGCCCACGAAGAGCTATGCCACATCGCGATGGAACGTCTCGGGTGCGAGGGCTTGGTGATCCATATGCTGCTCGGCAAGCTCAAGCCAGGGGATATCCCGGCCCCGGTCCGCGATGCGGCGATCCGCAAGATGGTCGAGCGCTATTTTCCGCCGAACAGCGCCATGGTGACCGGTTACGGCTTTGATATGCTTTATGCCGGACCGCGCGAGGCCGTGCTACATGCCTACTTCCGGCAGAACATGGGCGCGACCCATTTCATCATCGGCCGCGACCACGCCGGAGTTGGCGACTACTATGGCCCCTTCGACGCGCAGGAGATCTTCGACAAAGAGGTCCCCGAGGGGGCCCTCGCGATCGAGATCTTCAAGGCCGACCACACCGCTTATTCGAAAAAGCTGGGGCGTGTCGTGATGATGTGTGAGGCGCCGGACCACACCAAAGAGGACTTCGTCCTCCTCTCCGGGACCAAGGTCCGCGAGATGCTGAGCAATGGCATCGCGCCACCCGCGGAGTTCTCTCGACCGGAGGTCGCGCAAATCCTCATCGACTACTATCAGTCCCGGGCGTCCTGAGCCTGTGCAGCGGCTCTGAGCCTTCACAATGTGTGTCGCAGAATCCCGTTGCATCGCTCGCAGACCGATGTGCGGCCGGGGCTGCGCTGGCGATGGTGTGAGGTTCGATGGGTAGAAGGGACCCCGGCCGCCGGCTAGGCGTCCGGGGTCAAGCCCGTTGGGGGAGGAGGAACCTGTGCGTGCTTCGGCTGCGTCGGCCTTTGGTTGCGGCGATCGGGTTGTTCTTGCGCCCCTTGAGTTCTTGCCGCCACTACCTTTCGCCTGCATAAAAGCA
>JGI12048J13642_10078651_pt1 | contig 12550 bp, 7 predicted proteins | sample ElkSlonscriptome_16_FD_13642 | JGI IMG/M metagenome (IMG submission 13642) | reverse complement strand
ACTCGCTACTCGATTATTTTTTGCCCCTTAAATAAGTCACATAGCTGCACTTTCAGGCAGCGAATGGAAGACGAGAGACGCTGAAAGTTCAGCTTAAGTTCAATTTAAGCTTACTTCTGAATAATACTCCTAATATCTCAAAACCCGATATACCCTCCCCAAAAATTCTTGAGGGACTCAAATTTATGATGACCAGGAAAACCATATCAACATGCTACTTGCATTTATTGTCATTCTGACAGGTTCTTTATTGTTAATCTGGAGCGCAGATAAATTTGCGTCAATGGTGCGTCCGCCACTGCTCACCATTGCTGCCTACGGCGGTTATCTGGCATATATAACAACGGCATAAATTATAAGCACCGAACCGCCGATGGCGATTACATCATGCGTTTATTACCAAGTCAGCCATTTGATGATATTTTCTTCAGTTGAATAAGTAGCCCGTTTTAAATTATAAAGTAGCTGGAGAATTGTCAGCTAATCCATTCATCATTTGGTTTTTCTCTTTTAACCTCTTATCCAGAGCAGTTCCTGTAAAAACCAGATAAGGTTTCCAAACATCAATACAAAAAAATCAAACCACTTCAAGATTTCCAGTGCCGTAATAATACTCTTATCAGCCAGCCTACTAATAACAACAGCACATTCAAGGGCGAGCAATCTGGTTATTGTCATTACCGGAATTGAAGGGGAAGAACTCACCAATGTCAGAAATTCACTGGGTATAGCTGAATTAACTGAGGAACAAAGCTGGCTGGACAAAATCGACTGGTCGTCGGGCATCCCATTAAGAGAGGGCATCAGTGAGAGGCAACTAAAGAGATTCCATCAACAATCCACTGAAGACATCAAGCAAGCCTTACAGCCCTTTGGCTACTATGAACCAGCTATTACATCCAGCCTGACTAAAGAGGCTGATTTGTGGACTGCACGTTATCAGATTGCATTGGGAGAACCGGTACGTGTTGAAGAGGTGTCAATTACCATTATTAACGCCGGTAGTGATGAAGAGCCCATACGCAGGTCTGCTCAAGCTAAAATGAGCCGTGGACAAAGACTATTGCACCGGGATTATGAAGCTAAAAAATCGTCACTATTAGAGGCTGCCCGACATCGAGGTTATTTGGATGCAACATTTTTAACCAGCACCCTGCTGATCGATAGAGAGCGTAAGACTGCCAATATAACGTTCAAGCTGGATGTGGGCATGCAGTACAAATTTGGTCCTGTTGAGTTTTCCCAGCGAATTCTGAGTGAAGAGTTGATTAATGAATTCATGACCTTCGCTGAAGGCGAGGTGTTCAACACCAGCAAACTGCTGGCACTGCAACTCGCGTTGAACGACAGTGGCTATTTTTCCCGGGCAGATGTCCGGGCAGAAAAATCGCAGGCAGAACAAGACCGGATTCCGGTTATTGTCACTGTTGAGCCCAGTAAGAAGCGGGAATATGTCTATGGCATTGGGTATGGCACCGATACGGGTTTCCGCACCAGGCTGGGTATCGAATTCAGACGCATCAATCAGCGCGGCCATAAAGTGGATACCGAATTACTGCTATCTGAAGTGAAGCAATCGGTTATTGCTCAGTATATTGTTCCTTTTGGCAAGCCCGGCGGCGACAGTTTGCGCTACCAAACCCGGTACGAGCAGGAGAAAGTAGGGGACGGGGACGCTAAACGGCTGTTCCTTGGCGTGAGTTTTAATGATCGTTGGCATGGATGGCAACGTCGGCTTTATCTTGATTACCTTAATGAAACTTTTGAATTTGGCAGTACCCGAGACACCGTCAATTTTCTGATTCCCGGGATCAGCCTTAATTACAGAAAAGCAGACGACCTATTGCTTCCGCAACATGGCTATAGCTGGTTTATCGATCTGCATGGTGGATCAGAATTAATCGTGTCAGATACCAGCTTTATCCAAGGGCGCGCCAGTGGCCAGCGGGTCTGGTCGCCCACAGAACGCAGCCGCCTGCTCGCCAAGGCAGAATACGGCGCGACTACAGTGGACTCCTTCGATGCACTGCCCACCACTGAACGCTTTTTTGCGGGTGGTGACCGCAGCGTAAGGGGATATGCTTACCAGTCGCTGGCACCGACTGATGATGAGGGTAACACTATTGGTGGGCGCTACCTGTTCACCTCCAGTCTGGAAGTGGACTATTTGTTTTACCACAACTTGGGTGGAGCATTATTTTTCGATGCAGGTGATGCATCAGATGACCACCATTTTGATCTGAGCCGGGGCGTTGGGGCAGGATTTCGTTGGGCCTCACCCGTGGGCATGTTCAGACTGGATATTGCACGGCCACTGGATGAAGAAAAAAGCTTCCGGGTTCACATTGGTATAGGCGCCGATTTATGAAGCGACTGCTTATTGCCCTACTGTTTTTATTGACTTTTCTGTTGGGCATTACAGGGTTTGTCATCGGCACCGAAAGCGGCTTGGCTTTTGCTCTGGGTCGACTCCATCAATGGGCTCCTGACGTTCTGGAAATTGAATCTGCCAACGGCAAGCTGATCGGCCCTTTGCAAGTAAGGGGATTCAGCCTGCAAGCGGCCAATCTTTCACTGTCCATCAATCGGCTCGAACTCGAATGGTCCCCTGCCCTGATATTCAGCGGCACCCTGAAGGTGGATAAACTTCATGTGGAAGGTGTCAACTACCAATCCCTCACTCCAGCAGCAGAGAATACCAAAGCAGAACAAGAAACAGTATTTACGCTCCCTGAACGTCTGCCCATTCCCTTGAGCACCGAACTGAAAGGCATTCGGTTCAGTAACATTTCGCTTATTCTGGCCGCTGGAGAAGAACCGGTAGACATTCAGCGGATTCAACTGGTCGTTAACTATTCAAAACCAGAAGACCAGATTAGCGATTCATCCCTCACCATCGCCTCAGAGGTTATTGATGCAAAATTGGAACTATCCGCGGCGACGGCCGATCAGTATGAGTTTAGCGGACGGATTGACTGGCAACTGAAATTACCAGAGCTGGCGGATATGACAGGCAATGTGCGCCTCAACGGGAATACCAAAACGGTCAATATCGAGACGGCATTGCAGGCTCCCTATTCAATTAACGCAGTAGTCGACATAAGTGATCCCGTTAGTAACCCTGCATTAAATGGAACCATCAATCTGGCTATTCAGGATACTGCGAAAATCAAATCTGATATTCCGGCATTGGGTATCGATGGACTAATCACAGCGGATGGATCACCAAGCGATCTTATTATTGCTTCATCTATCAGTTTAAAAGGTCTGATTGCGCAGACAGTCTTCGCAGAGATCAACTCGCGGTTGCAAAATCAAGTTCTGACTCTCGATGACACACAAGTTACTCTGGAGAATCACCCAATAAAGGTTCACCTCAATGGAACGTTGGACAGCGGAAGAGCAAGAGAGGATAGCGAGAAAGAGGTGCCACTGGTCGATCTAGCTATAGACTGGACACAACTGAGCTGGCCATTAGACGCAGAACCTCTGTTTGACAGCCCCAAGGGTGCCATCAGCATCAAAGGAAGCGCCAGAGATCTGGCTCTGCAACTGGAGTCACTCATCGGTACAGGAGAGTTTAATGCTAGCGGCCGGTTACAAGGACAAAAACTTAATGCTGAGGTGAACTGGTATGACTTGCAATGGCCCAATGACGGCAGTCAAGCCACAAATATCAATGGCCAATTCACTATCCAAGGCACTCTAAGTGACTACTTACTAGCAGTAACAACCAGTGCAGAAACAACTGCAGCTGCAGGCGTCCATCTGATGGCCGCAGGCCAAGGCAGTCAACAAAGTTTGCAGCTAAAAAAACTAAGTCTTGCCGCACTTGATGGAGAGCTGCAGGGGCGTGGTGAGGTAACCTGGTCGCCTGAGCTGAATTTTAACGTTAGGCTGGAGGGAAAACAATTCAATCCTGCTACGTTAGCAGAGCAATTACCTGGTTCCATTGACTTAAGAGTTTCAGCAAGTGGGCATCAAAACCACAACATCTTCGCGGTAGCACTAAATGAGTTGACCATGGAAGGAAGACTTCGTGATCTGCCTTTCATTCTCAAAACACAGGGCGATGGAAAGATTTCGCAGGAAAATGGTTTAACAATCAACCTGGACAATCTCCAGCTCACCTCTGGCCCTACTCGCTTCCAGGCTAAAGGTGAAATAGGTGATCCCCTGAATATTAACTGGTCTTTTAACAGTCCAGACCTGTCAACGCTTTGGCCAACAGCTTCCGGAGAAGTCCACGGACAGGGGATGCTATTGGGAAGCAAGCAGTTTCCAGCGATTGATATGAAGCTGGATGCCAGCAAGCTGAAGTTTGAAGGTTACAGTCTGCAGTCGCTGGCGTTGAAGGCCAATGCAGAGACAGCGCCACGGGGCAAACTGATGGTGAACATGAACCTAAGCGAAGCTATGTCAGACGGCCTTTCTATCTCAGAATTCAGTATTACCAGCAGCGGCAAAATTGATGATCACCGCATAAAACTTCGGGGTCGGAGCAATCAAGGAGGTATTGATGCTGACTTACTCGGCTCTCTTGCAAATGAACAGTGGTCCTGGCATCTGCTGGCAACTCAACTAGCCTATCCGCAGTTGCCTCCCTGGACCCTGCGCGAAGCAGCCAAAGGCCGCATCAGCGGCGATAGCTTTACCATGGAAGACACTTGTCTGGTCAGCGGCACAGCCTCACTGTGTGCGCAAGCCAATAAAAGCTTGGAAAAATTGCAGGCAAGTTACCAGCTTCGCTCCCTGCCCCTTGCCTATTTTCGGCCCCTGTTACCTGAACACCTTGAATTAACTGGTCTGTTGGAAAGTTCCGGCAGCGCAGACCAGGCATTGAAAAATAGTCTTTTTGCAAATATCAGTCTGCGCCTGAATAAAGGTGGCCTTGATGTCAGCGGTCCTGAAGAGAAAACAGTGCGGATTGTCAATATTGACCCAGCAGTCATCGAGAGCAACCTAGGACCAGATGGACTGCATGCGAAAGCTGAATTGGATTTCGGCAACCAAGGTAAACTGGAATCCTATCTGGCCATAGCAGGACCACCTGACAATCTGACCGAGGGGGTTCTCAGTGGAGCAGTCTCTGGCTCTTTGACAGATATCAGCTTTATCGAGGAACTGTTGCCCGAACTGACTGAACTGGGTGGTCGCATCGTGAGTGATCTTCATTTCAGCGGCAGTCTCTCTCAGCCTGTCATAGATGGCTCTCTTGCCTTTACAGAAGGCAAAGCGGACCTTACCACACCCGGACTATCCTTGCAGAATGTTACTGCCACTCTGAGCGGTGCCGGTGGCAAGAAGCTGGCTATTGATACTGACATCAGCTCCGGGCCTGGTTCGGCCACTGTTAGGGGAACAATTGATCTTGCTACAGAGCCTGTCAGCTTGGCAGCAAATATAACGGGCAAGCGGTTTGAAGTCATCAATACCCGCGAGGCTCAGGTTGCCATATCACCTCAACTGGACATCAATTATCGCGATAATCGGTTGCAGATCAATGGGGATATCACTCTTCCGATCCTACACATTACGCCAAGAAAACTACCCGCAGGCACAGCTCAAGCATCGGAAGATCAGGTGTTTGTGGAACCGAAAGGCGAACCAATCAACACCTCTCCTTTGGATGTATTGGCCAACCTACGCATCATTATGGGGGATGATGTTCTGATAGATGCCTTTGGTCTTCGCACCAGCTTGAGCGGCGCACTTACTGTTAACGAAACACCCGGCCAGGAAACCACGGCGAGTGGGCAATTAAATACCATTGATGGCTCCTATAAAGCCTATGGACAGAATTTAAAGATCCGCAAAGGCCGCATTATTTATGTTGGGGGTCCGGTATCTAAACCAGGATTTGATATTGATGCAATCCGCGAAATCAATACCAACCTGCTGGTAGGTGTGCGTGCCCGTGGGGCCCTAAGCCAGCCAGAGTTTAATCTATTTTCCGAGCCACCTTTACCCGAATCCGAGCAAATGTCTTACCTGTTGTTTGGCAGACCTCTGGAAGACAATTCACCAGGAGAACAATCGGCCGTGCGTCAGGCTGCCATGGCCTTGGGAGTAGCCGGTGGCACTTTTCTGACCGAAAGATTCGGAGACAGGCTGGGGCTCGACGAAGTCAGAATAGATTCCGAATTAAGAGAGAGCGGTGAACAGGCCGCCTTAGTGGTGGGGAAATACTTGTCGCCTAAACTTTTCGTAAGCTATGGCTTGGGTCTGTTCGAACCGGTCACCGCCTTAAGGCTGCGCTATTCCATTAGCAAGAATGTTAAATTGGTTACTGAAACCACAGAGTCTGAGGAAGGCGGCGATTTGATTTTTACCTTTGAAAGTGAGGAATAAGAATAATCCTAGAATCCTCAGTTGACCACTAAGCGCGTCAGATAAGAGTTTGAAATTACCAATATTCTCAGTTGGCTTCTTAGGTCACCTGTTAGGTGAACATCGTTACACCGCGATTGGCACGCTTGTGGCGTTGCATTGCCGCGTTATAACTCCTTGCAATAGAACAACTATTACTCGTCGTTATGCCTTGCCCTGCACCATCGCAAACGCCCCCTTCACGGCGTCCAACTGAGGATTCCAGGATAATGGATCACTTCCAATCAAATAAGTTCCAAAATCATGTAAATACTGTAGCGTGGTTTACAAAAAATGTATCTTTTACAATTCTGAGCGATAGTTACCTTCAGAACAAATTCAGAAAACACTTTTATGAGCTGACTCCCGGCTTTCAGAGCGCTTAGCAACAACACTGAGTTCTACTCGGCTAAAGATAAACTTTTTACTCATCCCGAATGTAAGAATAGGGCCCAGGCAATATTGACTATAGATACACTTCGCTTCTACCCATTCTGGAGCAAATATTGCTTCACAGTCGTTACTGAAGATGAGATAGTCCAAAGCAACGCAACGTCGGGTAAAAAAGTACTGTGGATTGTGGTGATCTTATTGTTACCACTATTGGGAGTCATTTTCTGGTGGTTTTTTGGACCAAAGGACTAAAAATCCAGCCAGCGTCCCCGGTATGAATCTCAAGTAGTGGGTATGAAAACCGGTCTACTATACCTCCTGCCTGAGCAAACAGGCTCAATGCAAGAAAAGGTTAAGAATGCATGTAACAGGTGATAAGTTTCTGCGCGAAGGAGAGAATTGCTGGAAAGTTTCAAGTATTGAGAGGGGTGCTTTCATGCTTAGTGGGGAAACTTATTTCTCCGCTTTTCGCAAAGCAGTAATTAACGCGGAAAGGACAGTCAATATCCTGGCGTGGGATCTAATGGAAGATATTGAGCTTGTCCGCAAAAAAGATCCGAAAGACGATTTCCCTACTAAACTGGCAGATTTTCTTTTCGCTGTTGTAGAAGCAAAGCCATCGCTTGAAATCCGCATACTACTCTGGGATTACTCGTTAGTTTATCTTGCTGAACGCGACTGGTTACTATTTTCCCGATGGAAGCAGGATGGGCACCCAAGAGTCATTCTTGAACAAGATCACGAGATTGGTGTTGGCGCCTCTCACCATCAGAAACTTGTCGTGATCGATGGTGATTTCGCATTTTGCGGGGGCTTAGATTTAAGCGCGTGGCGATGGGATTCGCCCGAACATAAGGTAGATGATGGGAGAAGAGTGGACCCCAAAGGCAGCCCTTACCAACCTTATCATGATGTTCATATGGCTATCACCGGCTTGGCCGTCCGCGACCTTAATACACTTTTCCACAAGCGCTGGAAACGCGCAACCGGGGAAACTCTGGCGCTTCCTGAGGTTAAAAATAATAGTATCCAGATTTGGCCAGATGACCTGCCAATCGATGTAGAAGACGTAGAGACAGGAATATCCTTAACCTACTCACAATACAAAGATTATCCAGCCAGTCGTCAGATCGAGCAGCTACACCTTGATTTAATTCACCGCGCAGAGCGTTATATCTATATCGAAAATCAATATTTGTCTTCTCATTTGATAGCCGATGCTATCATTGAGCGCCTGCAAGAAGCTGACGGTCCAGAGGTAGTTCTAATACTGACTTATGATACTGGCGGCTGGCTCGAAGAAGGTACACTAGGTCTGCTCCGGGATCGTTTGTTAGAGCGACTTGATGAAGCTGACTTACATGGACGGCTCGGGATCTACTATCCCTACGTTGAAGATGAATCAGGCCAATCAAGTCAGGTTTATGTTCACGCCAAACTGTTCATTGCGGATGACAACACGGTAGAGGTCGGCTCAGCGAATCTCAGTAACCGCTCAATGAAAGTGGACTCCGAGGTTGACCTGGTCATCTGCCAAAGCGGCGTTCTTCCATCAGTGCAGAAGCTGCTGCATCGTCTACTCGCGGTCCATTTCAATACCGATACCCCAACAATAGAAACACAACTCGAAACCAGTGGCTCGATTAATGAGGCCATCCGTGCTCTACAAAAACAACACCTGCATAAGCTGGCTGATTTTAAGTTTGATTGTAGTGGTCCGCTCCGACGTAAACTGGCAGATTCACAGTGGCTGGACCCCGACGAACCCATTGATCCTGGCCATTGGATGCGCAAGGCAATCTCAGGCATCAATGCACAAACATCATCACCCCAGAAGTGGCGCAAGTATCTGAAATATGGAATATGGCTGGTGGCGGGACTGCTTGCTGCCTATGCGCTAAACCAGGCTTGGGGCTCTGTTATCGACAAAGAGAGTCTCGACCAATTCTTCTCGGCTCTCAGAGGCAGCGTATGGCTTATCCCATCACTACTCAGCATCTTTCTTGTCTCTGGATTGATTGCGCTCCCCATCAATTTACTGTTAGTAGCCTCAACACTAACCCTCGGACCATGGGTGACTTTTTTGTGCGGTTTTGTGGGCTCATTACTGAGTGCTTTTGCTGGGTTTGCAATAGGACACTTCGGCGGCAAACCGATCGTAGAAAAACTGTTCGATGATAAGATCAATGACCTCAGCCAAAAAATTGGAAATCGTGGTGTTTTCTCAGTAGCGCTTATCCGTGTAGTTCCTATTGCACCGTTTGTTGTGATCAATGTGGTCGCCGGAATATCGAAATTGAAGTTCCGTATTTTTGCAATCGGCTCGATTGTTGGCATGCTGCCTGGGATGCTGGGTGTCGTGCTGGTTACTCATCAAGCGAGGAATGCGGTTACCGACCCAAACTGGCAAACATGGGCCATGCTCGCAGGCGTTATAGTACTTTTTGCCGGGTCCATCTATGCAGTCAAGAAATATTCAAAGTGAGGCCATGCGAATTCTCACTTATAACATTCACAGCTGCATCGGTCGTGATGGACACAATATCCCGGATAGAGTTTTGCAGGTGGTGGACGAAATCAATGCTGGTGTTGTAGCTCTGCAAGAGGTCGACGATGACCGAGAAGGGCGCGACTTTATTTCTGAACTGCGAAAGATGAATTACGCTTCCTTGATATACGCCCCCACAATGGTAACGTCAAAAGGCCACTACGGTAAGTTGCTAATGACAAGCAACAAAGCCGAGCGAGTGAAGCTACACACTTTTAGTGTAAGGAACCTCGAACCACGGGGAATAATCCTGGAATCCTCAGTTGGACGCCGTGAAGGGAGCGTTTGCGGTGGTACAGGGCAAGGCATAACTACGAGTAATAGTTGTTCTATTGCAAGGAGTTATAACGCGGCATTGCAAGGAGTTATAACGCGGCAATGCGCCGCCACAAGCGCGCCCCGGCATACCTTCTATGTCTTGCATCATTGGCGGAACCATGTCATTCCACTATGAGACTCTGTCAAGCCTATGCACTCATTTGTTGGAGAAAATCCGACCCAACACTATTCCCATTAAAAACGCTCCGATCATAAACATTAGCGGTTTTTCTTCATGTTGCTGCACAAGGCGTCCTCCGATCTCTTGTGCTTGCCGAGACACTTTTTCGGAACTGTCCTTTAACTTTTCAACCACATCTTCCTGAGTTTTATGAATACTCTCTTTGCCGGAATCCTGAGCATTTTTCAGCAGATCTGCTATATCGCTGCGAAGTTGCGCAACGTCACTCTTGATAGCTTCATAGTCCTGCTCGATACTTTTGTCAGCCATGATCTTTTCCTTCAATTAAATTTACTGTTTCTCATACCACATAATTAAGCGATGGCCCCAGTGTTTCAGCAAATAGGATGCCAACCAAAATCAACGCAACACTGGGCCTTAGAGGCCAAGGACATAAACAGTGTTGGAATAAATGCAAGCTTACTTGTAAGACTTACATGCCAGAGAATCGAGACTGATGAACAATAGCTTTGGTTTGCAGAAATACTTGCACTACCCTGGTATCAGGATGTGGTCAGTTTTATGCATCGTTAAACAGAAACAAAATCGAAAAGTGGCTCAGGTCTCGGGGAATTACTTTGACCTCAGCACCTTACGATACCCATTTAACCGACTATTTTGGAGGCAAATGAAATGACAGAACAGGATTTCGAAGGAGCTATATCATCCGCACACAACCAGAGCAAATTTCAAATGCCACCGAAACTACAAAATGATAAAGGCGATGAGCGGCGCGTCGGTGTAGAAATCGAATTAAGTGCACCCGACATTGACAGCTTAGTGGTTATTGTGCAATCCGTGTTTGGTGGTATATCTGAAAGCATTTCAGCTTACGAATGGGAAGTACGAGACTCGTGTTTCGGAAAATTTGGAATTGAAGTGGATTATGACTATTTAAAAAAAATCGCTAAAGAAAGCGATAAGAGTGGTAAGGTTATCGATGAATTACAGACTCATGCGCTCGGAGCATTGTCGTCAGCACTGGTTCCTTTTGAAATTGTCACTCCTCCCATTCCCGTTAGCCAACTCCCGACTATGGAAGATCTCACTGTTAAGCTGAGGGAGAGAGGCGCTAAAGGCACGAAGGATGCGGTTTGGAAAGCCTATGGGTTACATCTGAATCCGGAAGTGCCTTCCTTAGATGCTCCTTCTTGTTTGCGTTACCTTAAAGCCTACCTGTGTCTGCATGATTGGTTAATAGAACAAGAAAAAGTCGATCTCAGTCGCCGCATCACCCCCTACGTCGATGCCTTTGGAAGCGATTACATCGGCCTGGTTCTCGCTGGTGATTATGAACCCGGTATAACAACTCTGATCGACGATTACTTGCAATACAATCCAACGCGGAACCGATCACTCGACATGTTACCATTATTCAGTTTTCTGGATAGAGAACGAGTGGCTTCCGCCGTAAATGATGAGTTAGTGAAAGCAAGGCCAACATTTCACTATCGGTTACCCAATTGTGACATTGACAATCCGCAGTGGTCGGTTGCAGATGCCTGGAATGGTTGGTGTATGGTAGAACGCCTGGCTGAGAATACGATTTTGCTTGAAGCTGCGACCAAAGACTACCTTGACCACCAATCCCAAATCCTGCCTGATATTATAGATCCATGGCTGAAAAAAGCGAACCATTGGGTCAGCAAATTGTGCTGAGTTCCAATAAACAAAAAAGTCTGGGTACAGACCGATTGCAACAGTACATTAGCAACACAACCCTTTTGCAAACCGTTACGCTCAGCGTTCTACTAGTGACACTTGTGATCCATTTGCTGGTTTTTGCAGAGGAAATTCTGCTGCCGGTCACTTTTGGATTTTTTTTGAGTATTCTACTGTACTCACCGTTACGCTTGCTGCAACGCTTGCTTATCCCTAAAGCTGTGGCAGCCCTTCTGTTGGTCATCACCGTGATCACTGGGCTGCTGGCAAGTGGCTACACTATACGGGAAAGTGCTTTAGATCTGCTCCAGTCAATGCCTCAGGTGATTGAAGAAATCCGCAATAAAACCTTCGTCGTCGAGCAAGCTATAGAAGACGTTCAGCAGCAAACCAGTGAGGTGGAAATTGCTCTATCAGATGTCATGGAGAATTCACCTGCAGAAGAAACTCAGGTCGTTATCGCAGATGATCTAAGCCTACAGGATCAAATAGTTGAAGAAGCAGTGAGCACACTTTGGCTGTCTTCAGTGACTTTGTTGCTGTGCTATTTTTTCCTGGTAGGTGGTGACGCATTGGCAAGGAACATCGCCTCTATTTTCAACTCCCGTCAGAAGCAAGTGCAGACATTTCGGCTGTTTCGTAAAGTACGTGAACATATTTCGAATTACCTGGGTGTCACCCTGGTGGTTAATTTGGGTTATGGATTGGTAATAGGTTTGATTCTGTACTTTCTGGGCATTGAACTTGCCATCCTATGGGGACTGGGTGCAGGAATCCTGCGGTATGTCCCATTTGTTGGAACGATTATCACTGTGTCACTGATATCAGTCATTACTCTCACCTACCACGATAATCTGACGTTAATCATCTTGGTTCCTTGTGTTGTTATGGTTATCAATTTTATCACCGGTAGCCTGATCGAACCCTTAGTGCATTCCCACCACTTTAAACTAAATCCAATAGCCATCTTTATTTCCATAATATTCTGGGGATGGATATGGGGTGCTGCGGGATTGTTTATTGCTATACCTTCATTGATCACAGCCGCTGTGATATGTCAGCACATAGCCCCTCTGTCT
>JGI12048J13642_10097331_pt1 | contig 12555 bp, 8 predicted proteins | sample ElkSlonscriptome_16_FD_13642 | JGI IMG/M metagenome (IMG submission 13642) | reverse complement strand
TCGAACCGATTTTGATGGTCGGCGGTTCGAATTGGGGAGGTCTGGTACGTTCGGAGGATCGGATCGTTCCGGGGATTTCCTGAAACGATGGTGCCGGTGGACGGATTACTGCGCCGCTGCGCGGCTTGCCCTTCGGGCTGTCGCTGGCGCTCCAGTGATTGCGCCCGGCGGGCGCAATATCGAACCGATTTTGATGGTCGGCGGTTCGAATTGGGGAGGTCTGGTACGTTCGGAGGATCGGATCGTTCCGGGGATTTCCTGAAACGATGGTGCCGGTGGACGGATTCGAACCGCCGACCCACGCATTACGAATGCGTTGCTCTACCACCTGAGCTACACCGGCATCGGGTGCGAAGCCGCGTATTATAAATGGAATTTCGACCAGAGGGAACCGCCGGCGCGCAGGATCCGGAATGTCCGAGTTGGTACATGAGGAATCCGAGCACCTCGGATGACTCGGAACGAAGTGAAAGTCGCGTAGAACTCGTTCAGGGTGCTGCTGAGCGCTCGGCTGACAGCGGCCGCAGAACCAGAACCCCTACCTCGGAACAGCGGGAAAAATCGTTCTCAAGGTTTTCGAGCCGTCGCCTGCCGGTGATCGCCGGAGCGCAGAAACCGCAGCGTATATGCGAATACGTGAGGATTTCGAGCACCGTCGAGCGCCGGCAGGCGACGGCTCGGGAAGCTTGAGGGCAATTTTCAGTCTTTGGTGACCCGGTTCATTTCAACCAGACTGATCTGCCCCGCCTTCACCTTGTTCAGCGCCGACCGGCGCAGGTCGATGACACCTTCTTTCTTGCTTTGGCGCTCAATTTCCAGCGCGGTGCCGCCCTGCAGAATGATCTGCTCAATATCTTCGGTGATGGGCATGACCTGGAAAACGCCGGAACGACCCTTGTAGCCCTCGTTGCACAGGTTGCAACCCTTGGCCTTGAACAGCTTCAAACCCTCTTCGATTTCCTCGTCACTGAAACCAGCTTTCTTCAGCGCGCCGGGTGGAAGATCATCTTCCGGAACCTTGCATTTGTGAAGCGTGCGCGCGAGGCGCTGGGCTATCACCATGTGAACCGCCGAGACGATGTTGTACGGCGGCACGCCCATATTGGCAAGACGCGTGATCGATTGCGGCGCGTCGTTGGTATGCAGCGTTGAAAGCACGAGGTGGCCGGTCTGCGCGGCCTTGATCGCAATCTCGGCGGTTTCGATGTCTCGAATTTCCCCCACCATGATGATGTCTGGATCCTGACGCAGGAAAGAGCGCAATGTCTTGGCAAAGGTAAGGCCCTGCTTGACGTTCTGCTGTACCTGGTTGACACCTGCCATCCGGATTTCGACTGGATCCTCGACCGTCGATATATTGCAGCCTTCTTGATTCAGCAAGCCGAGTGCGGTGTACAGAGATACTGTCTTTCCCGATCCGGTCGGCCCGGTCACCAGCACCATGCCGTAAGGTTTGCTGATCGCTTCGAGATAGAGATCCTTCTGGTGAGGCTCGAAGCCGAGTTTCTCCGGCCCAAGGAAGGCGCCGGTACTGTCGAGAATACGCAGCACGACCTTCTCACCCCAAAGCGTGGGACAAGTCGAGACACGGAAATCGAAAGCCCGGTTTTTGGAAATGTTGAGCTTGATGCGCCCGTCCTGAGGAACGCGGCGTTCGGCGATGTCCAGGTTGGCCATCACTTTAAGCCGCGCGGAAAGGCGGCTGGCCATCTTGGTCGGAGGGCGCATCTGGGTCTTGAGCATGCCGTCCATTCGAAAGCGTATTCGGTAGGTATCTTCGTAAGGTTCGAAGTGTACGTCCGACGCCTCTTTCCGTATGGCGTCGATCAGCACCTTGTTGACGAAACGCACGATAGGGGCATCGTCCGAGCTGTCCTCGATGCTTTCCTTTTCCTGCTGCGCGGCGTCGAAGCTCAGCGATTCGAGATCTTCGTCGCCGGAGGTCAGTTCCTCGAACGCCTGGCTCGACCCGGCCATCATTCGATCGATGGCCTGCCCAATCGCATCGGCGGCGGCCAGCACGGCCTCGACGTTGAGCCCGGTGGTAAAAGCCACCTCTTCTATGCCGGACTGATTGGTAGGGTCGGCCACGGCGACGAAAAGACGCTTGCCGCGCTTGAGCATTGGCAGAATCAGATGCTTGCGCATCAGGTCTTCCTTGACCAATTCGGCAGGAGCGCTTCGCAAATCCACGCAATTGAGATCCAGCAGCGGCAGACCAAATTCGTCGGACGCCACGTGCGCAAAGCCCATCGGGTCGATCAGCTTCTCGCGCACCAGGTAGCTGGTAAACGTCAGCCCAAGCTCGGACGCTTTCTCGAGTGCTTCTGTCGCCTGACCCTCGCTGAGCAGTCCTTCCTCTATCAATCGCCGACCCGTTCCCGGCAGACGCTCGCTGGTCAATGATTCAACGGTCGATACCATCAATTTCTTTCCCGGGCCGGCGACCGCGCGATCCACGCAGCGACCAAACCATGCCGCATTTTAAAGCCGAATATCGAACTTACGCCCAAGGTGCTGATTTGTCAATTATTGTTTGATTCATCATCAAACCCGTAGTCAATTCGATGGGGCGGCGGATCTCCGCCCTCTCCCTTCAGATAATGATTCATCCAGCGCATCAACCTCAGGGAATAGTCATACCGACTGGCAGCGCGTCTATTGCCGTGCCCTTCGCCCGGGTAAAGCACAAGGCGCACCGGCGGCGGGTTTTCCTGCAGCTTCAGGAAGCGGTAGAACATTCGCGACTGTGTCGGATCAACTCGCGGATCGGCGTCGCCGTGCAGGATCAGGATAGGCGTTGCCGCCTTTTCGACGTGATAAAGCGGTGAGGCCTGGCGGAACAACTCCCAGTCCTCCCACGGCCACTTGCCCAAATGGACGAGATTGAATTCCCAGGGAATGTCCGAGGTGCCGAACGCAGCAATCTGATTGCTCAGCCCTACGTTCATCACGGCGGCGGCAAATCTCTCCGAGTACTGCGTGGCGGCCCAGGCCGTGGCGTACCCGCCGTAGGAACCGCCGGTTATTCCGACGCGTTCACCGTCGACCATGCCCTGCTCGACCAGGTAATCGACGCCGTCGACCAGGTCATCGAATTCCTCCATGGCCGGTCGACCAAAGCTCAACTGCGAAAATTCAACGCCACGCCCCGTCGATCCTCGGTAATTCTGGAAGAACGTGAAATAGCCCTCGCCCGCTGCGTGCTGCGCCGGCGAGGCATAACCGGTCAGCCACCCGTTGGAGTAGTGTGCTTCCGGGCCGCCGTGGACATTCAGAATCAAGGGATATCGCTGACCTTCTTCGTAGCCCAGCGGGTACACCAGAATTCCCTCGATCATCAGTCCGTCGCGCGCCTCGTAGCGCACCACTTCCTGACGCGCCAGATCCACGTCAGCCAGCCACGGATTCGAATTCGTCAGACGCACGGCGCTGCGGCCGTCAAGGCGGTACACCTCGTTTGTATGAGTCGGCGTATGTCCGGACAGGGCGACGTCACCGTCGCCGGAGATCGAAAGGCCAGTGAAGATCGGACCGCCCTCAAGTAACGTTCTCTGACCGTCGCCGTCGGCATCAATCGCGCCGAGACGAACACCGGCGCCTTCATAGCTCAGAAAGCCGATCCGATCGTCCTCCAGCCAGCCCAAGTGCCAGACGTGACCTTCCAGCCCGGGAATCAGATCTTCGAATTTGCCGCCGTTGCGTCCTGTCACCATCAGCCGCCCCTCACGCGCGTCATTGATGAGGTTGGTGCCGATGAATGCGAGGTGGCGTCCGTCGGGACTCCAGGCCATTCCGCCCAGCTTTCCGGGATTTTCGACCCGTCCGAGTTCTTCGCCGTTCAAGTCGACGATCCGGATTCGCGTGAATACCAGCGTGTCGTCGACCAATTGCTGCGGCGTGATCTTGACGGCCAGGCGATCGCCGGCCGGAGACCAGACCACGTCCTGGATGGAACCGTCCAGTGAAATCTTGCGCGGACCGGCATCGGCATCTTCCAGATCGACAATCCAGATGCGGCGGTCGAGCAGGCCTTCTTCATAAATGATCTGACTGAAGCCCTGCTCTTCAAGCGTCGTGTCAGCCTCGTCTTCGGGCTCGAACGCCAGCAACGCGACCCGGCTGCCGTCGGGGCTGAACGAATAGCCCGTTATATCGGTCTCCAGCGACGCAATTGCATGAGCCTCTCCGCCGTTTACCGAAATGGCGTAAAGGCGAGTCGTTTCATCATCACCGCGCTTGTCCAGAAAAACGATGCGACGCGAATCGGGATGCCATCCCATGCCGCCGACCGAGACCTGGCCGGTGATGAACGGCCGCGACTCGCCGTTTTCAATAACGTGCAGTTCGCTCCAGGCCGGGCCGTCTTCCTCTTCGGGGATGTCCCGCGGCACCCGGCGCAGATAGGCAATTCTTTCACCGTCAGGGCTGATCTGCACGCTTGAGACCTGTTCAAGATCGGCAATCTGCTCGAGGCTCATGCCCTGCCCCGACACCAGTCCCGGAACAACAAACAACAAGAGTCCCGCGAGTTTGATCATGTTTTTCATTCACCACTCCAGATCATTTATTTCGAAATCGCCGCGCTGAAGGCAACTGCAGTTGCGGCTGCAGGTTGACGCGCCGCAATGCCCTGTCGACCGCACATGTTCATAAAAACACGGCGACTATACCAGATCGATTCCCGCGTTCCCGTCGCCACCGTTTAACAACTCTACGCGCTCCTTGCAGATCATGCCGCGGTTCTCGGTCGCCGGATTCACTCAAAAAAGGTCCATGGCTTGATGCTGATTTTCATCGGATAGGGCCGCCCCGGAACCCTCGTCAAAGGCCAGCCCTGGCTTGCCGTAAATCGCTTACCGACTCGCTGAATGGGATCAGCGACGGCTACGCTATTTCGAGTCGCCCTAATTTCAGGATGCGCGGTGGTGGTAATTGTGAGCTGGACGCACAGGCTGTGCGTTCAGCTCGCGATCAAACATTCAGCCGCCGGGTTGCTGATGCTGCATCGCACCGTGCTGCTGCATTGCGCGCTGCATCAGCGCCTGATATTCCTGCTGCGCCGACTGAAGTTGAGCGATCAGCTGCTCTGTCTGTGGATTACGCTCTGCCATGGCTTCGACCAGATTCTCGTTCAGGGCCTGAACCTCGGTTTGTATCGCCTCGTCCTGCATGGCCTGGCGCTGCGCCTGCTGCAGCTGGGTCTGGTGTTGACGTATTTCCGCGCTGACCGACTGACTTTCATCGGTCGTAAGCTCGCCGCCCTGAAGCTGCTCATGAAGATCGCCGATCTTTTGGCGCGAGGCTTCAGGGTCGTGCCCGGCCTCGATCATCTTCTCATCGACGTTCGCGATCAGTTCATCGCGCTGATCGGCCAGCTCGGGGTTCGCTTCGATAGTGGCTTGCTGAATCTGCGCGAGCTGCTGATTGAGCTGCTGAATTTCAGTCTGCTTCTGCTGCACCTGCTCCATCAAACCTCCGGACTGGGCACCTGGCGCTGTCTGCTGGGATACAGCTGCGCCAGCCATTAGCAACACCGAGATGGCGGCGAACGTTCTCACAGTAGTGTCTAAGCATTTCGACATGAATCTGACTCCTTAACGACGTGTGTCTATACGTATGTGTATCGATGTATCCAAAAATACAAAGGCGACAAGATCACTTGTCGCCTATTGCCATCACCGTAACAGATCAACGTTTTCGCATGTTTGTCGCGTGATGCCATGCCCGACTCAGGCCCAGGTGCACAAGTCGCGGGTCAGGTCGACGGCATAACCACGCCCTGGTCCCGAAGCGCACGTTGCAGCACCGCCATCCGCTCGCCGTAGCGTTTCCAGCGGCGCGTCGCGTCGCGGTACAGCTCGCGCCTGACCTGGCCCATGCTCAGCGTGTAGACGGCCTCACGGTTCTCGAAGAATCTCAGGCAGCCCGGGTCCCAGGGCAAACCGCAGGCACCCAGCAGCCTGCGCACCGATGGTTCCACAGAATCAACGACCTGCTCGTAGTCGACCCGCAGGATGCGGCCGGACAGAACCGTCCCCCAATGCGCCATCAATCTCGAATGCTGAGCATAATAATGCGCGAAATCATTGAAGTCATTGACATATTTGAACGAGTCAGGGAACCGTAGCCGAAAGCTCGAGAGCCCAACATCACGCGGATCGCGGCACGCATGAATGAACGCGGCGCGCGGAAAAAGACGCGCGATCAGCCCGACGTTCCAGAAATTGAGCGGCAGCTTGTCGACGATCATGCGGTTGGCCGAAGGCGCATGAGGAAGGCTCGACAGGTATTGCGAACGCCATTTATCCGCAGACGCAGAAAGACCGGCCTCGAATTGTCCGCGATCGCCGGACTCTGCGCCGGCACGCTGGGCGATCTCGGGCATCATCGCGTGTTCGCCGACGCTTACGACCTGCGCGTGAGCGGCGAGGATCCGGTCGAGAAGCGTCGTACCGGAGCGCGGCATCCCGACAATGAACACCAGTCCGTCACCATGAGTTCCGTCCATTTCTAGCGTATCGGGAAAAGTCTTCTTCAGCGCATCGACGCTCGCCTCGACCGCCGCCGGATGGTATGCATATCCGCGGCTGGCGGCACGGCGCTTCAATGCCCGCTTGCCCGCCGCGAATGCATCGAACGCCAGTTCATGATCATTCTGTGTCTCCAGAACCCGTCCCAGCGCCAGGCCGGCAGCGCCGCGGCGTTCCTGATCCGCATCGGCGTCGTCCAGCAAAGTCTTCAGCGCGGCGACGGTGGACTGGGGCAAGCGTTCCGGCGCGATTTCGCTGAGCATGGCCGCGGCCGGCGTCGATGCCGGATCGCGCTCGAGAACCGCCAGGGCACTTGTGACGGCATCTTCGATACGCCCGATCTGGATGTACTGGCGAATTTGCGCAAGGCGCGCGCCGACGCGCTCGGGATGCATTCGAACAGCCCGCGCCAGCGGCGGCGAGGCGGCTTCCGCGCGATGCGCCTTGAGCAATAGCTGGGCCTGGAAGACCAGCACTTCGTAGTCGGCCTGAGGCGAGTCGGCCAGCGGCTGCAGTACCGAGGCGGCGTGCGCGAACATGAACAGGTCTTCGAGTCGCTCGGCCCAGTACATCAGCATTCTGGCCTGCTGCTGCGGCGCCAGGCGCTGAAACTGCACCATGCACCGGCCGGCCTCCTGGCGTGCGTCGATGGCAATCGCAGCAGGCGTCAGAACGCTCAGAACATCGAGCGCCGACGCGCCGGCACCTGCCGCCTGGTGTGCCGCCTGGTGTGCTGCAGTGGCATCACCCTTGCGCAGCAGAATGTCGGCAAGCGTCGTGGCGGCCGCAGCGCGACCGGCGCCATCGTTTGGGCAAGTCCGGATCAGTTCCAGACAAAGGCGCTCGGCGTCATCAAGCGCGCCGGATTCGACGGCGCGCCTGACCCGCTCAATCTCGCTGGCAAAGGATTCTGGCTGGGGCATCAGCGATCACGTCATCGGTTTGGACAAACCAGTCATGTTATCGACAGGAATCGTGATCTGCCTGCTCATTCGCTCCGGGGCAGTTTCCAGAGTTCCACTCTGTCGAGTGCGATATACGGGACCGCGATCGTGCCGCGGCGCGAATCGATGCCGATATCGGCAGGCCTTCCGGGCGTGTCGAACAGCTTGACGGCTCGACCGTCGCGCCATGACCAGATCGCCTGGTCAGCCTGGCTGGCCACTATCAATCGGCCCTCGTATTCTTCCAGACCGTCGATATTGCCGCCTTCGGCCAGCCGGCCGATTTCGATCAGCGCACTGTCGGCGGGCCGCCAGGCCTTCAGGTCCAGGCCGCCTCCCCAGGGCGCCAGCACGAAGCCCGCGGCCTCGGAATACCAGACAATGCCGTTGGGCGGCGAGATCAGGGCTTCGGCGGCCAGGATCGTGATCTCGCCGTTGGCGACCCTGAACAACCTCGCGTCACCGGTATCGGTCACGAACAGAACGCCGGCGGCGTCGGCCTCGACATCGTTGAGAAACCCTGGCGCGTGCTCGGAAAAATCAATGAATTCAATGTGCTCGGCAGAGTATCGATCAAAGCCGTGCAATCCGTCGGCGTCGGCCACCCACAGCACGTCGTCGACAATCCGCATGCCGCGCGGCCCGTGCAGCGGATGTTCGGCGGTGCCAACCATGAACTTCAGGGTCTCGATCCGGCCGTCCGGCCCGACCTTCGAAATAAAACCGTTCTCGTCGCCGGCCGCATCGCCGTTGAAATTAGACACGAACCAGACATCCTGGTCGGGATCGTAATGCACGGCCTCGGGTCCGGAAAACCCTTCTATTACAACAAGCGGTTCAGCCGTTTCTTGCGGCCCGTGATCGCCGGTCTGAGCCGTGACGGATTGAAACGAAAATACGGCAGCCAACAAGCAGATAAATCGAACGTGTGAAGTCATTGCTTCTCTCCGAATATTGAAAGGATTTACGCTTGACTACGAAAGCCGACGCCGGACCGTCCATTGCGACATTCGTGGGATTGGCAGATCGGCGAACTGGCAAATCGGCTCGGAGGCGCATTCGAAAAATCAGGCGCCTCTGCGACGACGGCATCAAGCTAACATGTTGAGGCTCTAAATCCAAACCCAGCGACGGCTAGACGATGACCGACACGAACGAAGAATGCTTTTCCGGGGCCGACGCCAACGACCTCGATTGCTTTATGCAGGGCCTGATGCGGCGAAATCCGGGAGAACAAGAGTTTCACCAGGCGGTGCGCGAGGTTGCAGCAGATGTCGTGCCGTTCATCGCCGGCGAGCAGCGTTACCAGCACGCCATGCTGCTGGAGCGGATGACCGAGCCCGACCAGATCGTATCGTTTCGAGTGTGCTGGATGGACGACCAGGGCAACACTCGGGCCAATCGGGCCTGGCGGGTCCAGTTCAACAACGCGACCGGCCCCTATAAAGGAGGCCTGCGGTTCGACCCAAACCTGACCGAATCGGTACTCAAGTTTCTCGGTTTCGAGCAGTGTTTCAAGAACGCGCTGACCGGTCTGCCGATCGGCGGCGCCAAGGGCGGTGCGAACTTCAATCCCAAGGGCAAGAGCGACGCGGAAGTCATGCGCTTTTGCCAGGCATTGATGAGTTCTCTTTACCACTATCTGGGGGAGCATCAGGATATCCCGGCCGGCGACATTGGCACCGGCGCGCGCGAAGTCGGGTACCTGTTCGGGCAGTACCGCCGCCTGACTCACCAGTTCGTCGGGGCCATCACAGGCAAGGGTGTGGCTTTCGGCGGTTCGGAGCTCAGAACCGAGGCGACCGGCTACGGCGCTGTTTATTTCCTGCGTCACATGGTCGATCGACTGGGCGGTGACCTCGAAGGCCGGCGAATCGCAATCTCCGGTGCCGGAAACGTGGCCCGCTATGCCGCCGAAAAGGCGATCGAGCTCGGCGGCAGGGTTGTGACACTCTCGGATTCCGGCGGCCTGATTCACCTCAAGGACGGACTTGGCAGGGAACACCTCGACCCGCTTCACCGGCTCAAGGAACAGCAACGCGGCGCGCTGGAAAGCATAGCCGATGAAATCGGTGCGACCTATCATGCCGGCCGCAAGCCCTGGGACGTCGAGTGCGACATCGCGCTGCCCTGCGCAATCCAGAACGAGCTCGACGAAGACGATGCAGCAAGCCTGATCAAAAACGGCTGCCGAATCGTCGCCGAAGGCGCCAACATGCCTTGTACCCTGAAGGCGGTCGAACGATTTCAGGATTCCGACACCACCGTGTTTGCCCCGGGCAAGGCCGTCAACGCCGGCGGCGTAGCAGTCTCGGGGCTTGAGCGCACCCAGAACGCGCAGCACTTGGCGTGGCCCAAGGACGAGGTCGACGAGAATCTCAAGCGGATCATGCACGAGATTCACGATCGCTGCGTGGAACACGGGCGGGCCGACGGCACCGGTGCCGTCGACTACCGCAAGGGCGCCAACATTGCCGGCTTTCTCCGCCTGGCCGACGCCATGCTCGCCCAGGGCGTCATGTAATCGAATCACGCGACCGGAGTTCCGATCCGAAGCCTCGCATCAACTTCTGGAAAAATCCGATGCAACCTTTTCTCACGCCCAGCCGTCTATACAACAGGGACGACACGGCGTTGCCGATATGCGCATCGGAACGACGATGAACCGAGAGGTATGGATATGCTCACACGAGACGGCGAACGAGTACTGGAAGTGTTGCTGATTGCGGCGGGACTGGCATTGACCGCGGTCTTTCAAGATGAGCTGGCGGGGGACACCCCGGTCGAAATTTACGTCCCGCGCGATGCCGGCTCTGTCCTGGCCGGCCGGACACTCGATGCCCCCCGCAATGTTGACTTGTCCGAGATCACGATTCCCGCTGCAGCGCCCGTCGGATTGGTCGAGCATGCGTTGGCAGCGGCCGCAGCAGTGCTTGCCGAGCATCAGCGACCGATCAGTCATTGCTGAGGGTTCCCGGCCCTGAGAGATCACACCTAGTGTACCCCGTCGTTAATCCCGTTACTTTCAGCGAGTCGGAAAGCGCTTAGCTGCAAGGCAGGGCTTGCCGGGAATGCTTCGCCTTTCCAAGAGGCCTGACGCCGCAGATGAGTGCGATTTTTTTTCTTCTTCGGGCTCGCCCTTCGGGCGTGCGTCTGAGTCGACATTGCGGCGTTGCGTCCCTTGTAAAGGGCGTGCCATTCACTGCAGGACGCGTCTTGCACTGTCGACTCAGTCACTCACTGAAAGTTACAGGATTAACGACGGGGTACACTAGAGGACGATAAACCCCTACTCGCCTCGCGTATGATGTGGCGGATTCGAGTGCGGGAGACAAGAAATGCTTCAGGCAGCCACCGACTTTCTCTGGTCGTATGTCCTGGTTGCGGTGCTGATCGGCATCGGGCTGGTTTTTACCATCGGATCCCGCTTTGTGCAGATCCGGCACTTCGGCGAAATGTTTCGCGTTCTTCAGCAGGCGTTCCACCGGCAGCCCGGGCACGTCAGCTCGTTCCAGGCGCTGGCGCTCAGCGTCGCCGGCCGGGTCGGCGCCGGCAACATCGCAGGGGTCGCGGTCGCCATCACACTGGGCGGTCCCGGGGCAGTCTTCTGGATGTGGGTCATCGGCCTCGTCGGGATGTCGACCAGCTACTTTGAATGCACCCTGGCCCAGGTGTTCAAGAACAATGAACCCGACGGGACCTACAGAGGCGGACCCGCCTATTACATGGTCCGGGGCGCCAGGAAGCGCTGGCTGGCGACCCTCTATTCAGTGCTGCTGCTGCTCACTTTCGGCATGGCGTTCGTCGGTCTGCAGTCTTTCACCGCAGCGTCTTCGCTGGAAGACGCATTCGGCATTCCAGCGCTGTGGACCGGCATCGCGCTGACCGCCGTGGTCGGCATATCAATCTTCGGCGGGGTCAAGCGCATCGCCAGCGTCACCGAAATCGTCGTCCCGGTGATGGCAGTGTCCTACATCATCATCGCGGTGATCGTGGTGCTGCTCAATCTGGACCGCGTGCCCGGGGCGCTCGCAATCATCTTCAAGGGGGCGTTCGGTATCGACGAAGCGATCGGCGGCGGCATTGGCGCGGCCATCATGATGGGCGCAAAGCGCGGCCTGTTCTCGAACGAAGCGGGACTTGGCTCCGGTCCGAACGTTGCCGCCGTGGCCTGGGTGCCGCACCCGGTCAACCAGGGCATCGTGCAGATGCTCAGCGTGTTCATCGACACCGCCATCATCTGTTCCTCGACCGCCTTCATCATCATCATGTCCGATGTCTACATCGTCGACGGCGCCAACGCGGTCGATGGTGTGGTCATGACCCAGGCCGCCCTGCAGGACCATGTGGGCGACTGGGGCCGTGGGTTCGTCTCGGTCGCGCTGATGCTGTTCGCGTTCAGCTCGATCCTCTACAACTATTATCTGGGCGAGAACAGCCTCAACTACTTCAGCGAGGAAAACAAGCACCTGTTCAACGGCTTCCGGGCCGCTGTGCTGGCGCTCATCCTTTGGGGTTCGGTTCAGGACCTGACCACGGTATTCGCGTTTGCCGACCTGACCATGGCGCTGCTCGCGCTGGCCAACATCACGGCGCTGGTGATCCTCGTGCCGGTGGGCATGCGTGTAATGCGCGACTACGAGCAACAGCGCCGTGCCGGAAAAACGCCGGTCTTCAACCCGGACGACTTCCCGGATCTCGACATCGACCGCGACGCCTGGCGCGATGCTGCCGATTCGGTGACTGAGAAACCCTCACAGGCAGCCGCGCTGTAAACAGGGTCGCAGAAACAGGCGGAACAACCCGGTAACCCGGGTTACCACAACGCATCCGGGGCGTTAGCCGAATTTGAGCATTGATCCCCGGGCGCACTCGCTTCACGCCTTTACCCGGACTGTGGTTATGGATGGTGCGTTTCGCTGCGCTCCACGCACCCTACACATCCTCTCTTGCCCGCGTGGAGCAGGAACCGGAATGTATATGCCGATACATGAGGATTCCGAGCATCGCCGGACGCTGTCAGGCGCACGCGCAGTAGCCGGTCGGACGGTCCGGGAAAAACCGTTTCAAGAGCGTCG
>JGI12048J13642_10664957_pt1 | contig 12560 bp, 9 predicted proteins | sample ElkSlonscriptome_16_FD_13642 | JGI IMG/M metagenome (IMG submission 13642) | reverse complement strand
CTCCCTCTAGCGCTGCTGCGTGTTCAGCGTTTCGGATAGGGGTTTTCGAGCGATTCGACAATCGAAGCAAACACCTTACGAATTTGCTCTTCATCGCATTCCATCAGCAAGGCGTCTTCGAACGCATCCTGGCAGAGCTGGCGCAATTCATCGAGGTTCTCGTTGAGCACCTTAAGCTTTTCTTCGCAGGACACTGGCTTGCCGTCACTTTTCCGCCAGGTAACTTCTGCTTCGGAAGGCAACCGCTGTTTCATCGAGTTCATTGCGACACCTCACCAATACGCCCACCTGTCGTCGCAGTCTAACACGATCACCGGGAGGACCTAGTGGTTTGACTCTGTCGTATGGCGCCCATACGACAGAGTCAAACCACTAGACTGGAAAGGTCTGGGTTTGTGGCTCACCTTGCTTTGGCGGCGCTTCGCCGGCCCTTGAGTGATGAGTGGAAGGAACGAATCATCTTCTTTAGATCTTTCTCCCTCACTCTGGAGGAGGCAACCTCGAAGGCGACCCATTCTCGACGCCGCTCATTGCGCTCTGGCCAATCGGGGAGCATCGCGGTGACCTTCATGGGATACACGCGCACAGTGCAGTGTACACCGTATTTTTTATCGGACTTCTGATAGCCATAGATACCAATACAATTTCGCGACATCTGTCCGGTGATGCCCGCTTCCTCGAAAGCTTCGTCGGCGGCGGACTCAAAGCATTTTCGGCCAGGCTTAATCCCACCCTTCGGCAACACCCATCGGCGTGTGCCCTTCGATGTGATCAGCATCATCTGCGGCCCCGCCTTGGTCCAGCGGTAACCCAGTGTTGCCGACTGAGCAAGTTTCGTCCTTTGCGTTTTCACTTAAGAGCCCATGATGTTAGGCGTTCCGGAGACAGGCCGCACCGGCGGTCCGTCGACGCCGCAAAGTGTTTCCCAGGGAAGATCTATAAGATAGTCGGTGGTGAGGGTTGGGTCCAATAGTTCCCGTATCCGTTGCTTTTTTGATGCGAGTCGGTGTAACCAAGGCTATCTTTCAAGGTGACGTTTCCTAACATCGGGGGCAATAGTGGTGAACGACGAGATCAAGAAAATGAGTCAAGAGTTCCAGAACCGGATCAGCGAAATGGCGTACCTCATGTGGGAAACTGCGGGACGCCAGCAAGGCATGGCTATGGAATATTGGCTGGCAGCCGAAAAAGAAGTGTTGTTGGCGGCTCAAAGAGCGGCGGAAAGAATGATGCCGAACGCGAAGAAAGCACCGGCAAAAACCGCCAAGCCGAAAGCGCCGGCAAGAAAACCCCGAGCCGCAAAAGCCGCCCCCGCAAAAACCGCGGCCGCAAGACCTGCAGCCTCAAAACCTGCGGCAACCAAATCGCCGGCCAAACCGGCTGCTCGCAAGACGGCCGCACGAAGCAAAGCGTCGTCTTAACTCTCTTTCGCTGACTCAGCCCGGCCCAACAGTCGCGTTCTCGCCTCCCGCACAGGCATGCTCTGACTGATATTTCCCGGGTTCGATATCACGCAATGGTCTCGAGGGCATGACTTGGCGCCCTCGGCAGTGTTCTGTTTCCCGCGTAAGCGGCCTATTGGCGGATTGCGTCTACCTTTTTCGGTTTGACGATCCTGAAGCCGGCGGCCCGACGAGTGTCCAGACATGCGAGAATTTCGCGTCGTCGGGGCTCGCTTGCCCCGCCCCATTCGGCGATCTCTCGACCGCTGCGCAGGCACCCCAGGCAATACCCGGTGTCCGGCGCTAATTTGCACACGCCAGTGCAAGGCGATGAAGTCGAGAGTTGATCAGACATCCACATTACCAATTTCGTAACCACATTCGTTCACACTAAGGGTGGCTTATAGCATAAACCGCCGAAGCTCGGGAATCCCCTGAGTCGTGCGCTGTATGCGCGTAAACGCGATACGCGCAAGGTAATAATGTAACATAGGACGATGGTTGTTGTCGCGACCCGCCGTCAAGGAAACAAGTCATCCACCATGCCCCTTCACCTGTATCCTCCGCCTTCACATGGCAACCTGCATCGTAATGATGCTCAGGAAGACCGGCCTAGACGGTCGGCCAAGAGGCCGGGCACCGGGACGTACGACACCCGTGGGGCCGTGGCGGAGACCGTGGACGGCAGGAACATCGAGGTGCTCGAGTTGCGCGCAACCATCATTCGCCTGCGCGAACAAATGGACAAAATCCACAGCAGCTACGAGGAACGGGTGCAACAACTGGAAAGCACGCACCGTGGCCAGCAACGGGAACTTGAGGCAACCATCCGTCATCTGCGCGACCGGTTGCAAACGCTGACCGACATGACAATCGACATCGGCGACTGCGAGTAAATCCCGTGGGATTTTCACCGCCCTCCTCGCGCGAAGTGAGCGGACTGGCCAACCTTTTCTCGAGCGAGTCCAGACACCGGCTGCAACGCGCGGAAACGTTGCTCAACGTCAATGAGATGTTGGCTTCGGCCGAATCCTTGGATGAGGTCCTGGAGGCGCTGGTAGCGGTCAGTTCGAGGGTGACCAATGCCGAACGGGGATCGCTGTTTCTACATGACAGCCATTCAAAGGAACTGTATTCGCGTGTCGCTGAAGGCGAGTATACACGCGAGATCCGGTTCTTGAGCGTCGACGGTATCGCCGGGCACTCATTCACATCCGGCACGGGCATCATCATCCACGACCCATACGCCGACCCTCGGTTCAATCGCGGCGTCGACGGTAAGACCGGATTTCGCACCAAAGACATTTTGTGCGCCCCCATCCGGTCCACCTCCGGCGAGGTCATCGGAGTGATCGAGTGCCTAAACAAGCGCAAAGGCCAGTTCACCGCCGATGACCTGGACCTGTTGGAAGCCGTAGGCACACAGGCGGCAACCGTGCTGCGCGATAGCCAGCACTTGGACCGCATGCGGCGATTGCGCGAGGAGGAATTGGAATTCCTCGACGTGGTCGCCGACATTACTTCCGAAATCAACCTGACGCCACTGTTGCAAAAGGTGATCTGCGAAGTCACCCGGCTGTTGAGCGCCGAGCGTTCGACACTGTTCCTCTACGACGAGCAGGCCGGCGAGTTGTGGTCGAAGGTCGGCGAAGGCCTCGGCGCCGACAAGGTTCGGATGAGAAGCGATGCCGGCATCGCCGGGCACGTCTTTACCACGGGCGAAATCGTCAACATCGCTCATGCATACGCCGACCTCCGCTTCAATCCCGCGATCGACAAGCAGACCGGCTTCTTTACCCGTTCCATCCTGTGCGTTCCGATCATCAATAAACACGGCAAGACCATCGGCGTCACCCAGGTCCTCAACAAGATGAGCGGTCCGTTCACCGCCGAAGACGAATCCAGGCTCAAGGCATTTTGCGCCCAGGTTTCCATTGCGTTGGAAAACGCCAAGTTGTTCGACGATATCCAGAACATCAAGAACTATAACGAGAGCATGCTCCAATCCATGTCGAACGGCGTGATCACCCTCGACGAGGATCACCGCATCATCACCTGCAATAGCGCCGGCCTTCGCATCATTCAGCGCCGCGTAACCGACGTTGTCCACCAGCCGGCCACATCCGTGTTCTCCGGATCCAACGCATGGGTTCTGGAGCGAGTCGACAGAGTTGCCGAATCACAGACCGCCGACATCGCCATGGACGCCGAACTAACCTTCAAAGGAAAAGTGTTTTCGGTGAACGCCACCACGCTGCCGCTGATGGACGCCGAGCGGAAAAAGATCGGGACGATGATGGTCATCGAGGACATCACCTCGGAGAAACGTGTCAAATCTACCATGTCGCGCTACATGGACCCTGGACTCGCCGACAAGCTGCTGAACCAAGGCAACGAAATCCTCGGCGGCAAGAGCATGCTGGCGACGATCCTGTTCACCGACATCCGCGGGTTTACCGCGCTGGCCGAAGAGCTGGGACCCCAGGGCACTGTCAACCTGCTCAACGAGTATTTCACCATTATGGTGGAATGCCTCGATCATCACGGCGGCATTCTCGACAAATTCATCGGCGATGCGATGATGGCCGCTTTCGGCGTTCCCTTCCCCCGGGACGGCGACGAGGACCGCGCCGTTCGAGCCGCCGTTTCCATGATCAGAGCGCTGGCCGCCTGGAACCGCCAACGGGCTGAAAACGGACTGCCGCCCATCGACATGGGCGTCGGCGTCAATACCGACGAAATCGTCTCCGGAAACATCGGCTCGTCGAGACGCATGGACTACACCATGATCGGCGATGGCGTAAATCTCGCCGCTCGGTTGGAAGGCGCGTGCAAACAGTACCACGCCCGTATCTTGATCAGCGAGAACACCCTGAAGCGACTCAAGGGCGTGTATCGCATCCGCGACGTGGATCGCGTTGTCGTCCGCGGCAAATCGGAGCCGGTGGGGATCTACGAGGTGCTGGACTACCATACGGAGACCACCTTCCCCGATATCAGCCACGCACTCCGCCTGTATCATGACGGTCTGCATTGCTATCGAAGCCGCCGTTTCGAAGCCGCAATCCGGACATTCCAAGACGTTCTCGCGCTCAATCCAAAGGACGAATTGTCCCGGCTCTACCTCGAGCGGTGCCAAGCGTTATTGCAGACGCCCCCCAATGGCAACTGGGATGGAATCTGGGTGCTACAAGGCAAGTAGCGGATGAGGCAAATTGCCTCCAGGGAAGCGGTTGCTGCAATGCAGCATTTGCGATTGTACGCCAACGCTTTACATGTAATATGGCTGGCTCTGTCGTGCCTGACTTGCCCCGGCAATGGCAGATTCTGTGCTCGTGTTGTCAATCTCAAGGCCCAGCCTCCTCATGCCGATCCAGCATCTGAAGAAACTTTTTCACCCGGAATCAGTAGCGGTCATTGGCGCCAGCAATCATGTGGGCGTCCCCGGCAGCCTTGTGATGCATAATTTGCTGCAGGGTGGTTTCGAAGGCCCCATCATGCCTGTCAGCGCGCACGAGAGAGCTATTGGCGGCGTCCTCGCCTACCCCGATATCGAAGCCCTCCCGGTGACCCCCGACCTCGCCGTCATCTGCGAACATCAGGATGACGTTCCGGTCGCCATCGAGGCGCTCGCGAGGAAGGGTACGCGCGCAGTCATCGTGATGAGCGAGGCAACGGTGCCGGCCACCTCCCTGCGTCTCAGTCAATCCCACGACGCGGCTCTCGCTGCGGCGAGAGCGTATGGTGTGCGCATGGTTGGTCCAAACGGTCTCGGTGTTATTGTGCCAAGCGCTGGCCTCAACGCCAGCACCGCCCATACCTCGGCGCGATCCGGTGGGCTCGCCTTCGTCTCGCAATCATCGGCCATTTCGGCCACCGTGCTCGACTGGGCACACGATCACGGGATCGGTTTTTCCCATTTCATTTCGCTCGGCGATACGGCGGATACGGACTTCGGCGACATTCTCGACTATCTGGGCAGCGAGCCGCAAACGCGATCCATCCTGCTCTACGTGGAAACCATCCGCGACGGCAGCACATTCATGTCGGCGGGACGGGGCGCCAGCCGCAACAAGCCCATCCTGGTGATCAAGGCGGGACGGGCCGAGCAGGCGCAAGGGCTGACGGCGGCGCGGACCGGCATTCGCATGGGCGGCGATAATGTTTTCGACGCGGCCATTCGGCGCGCCGGCATGCTCAGGGTGTACAGTTTCAGCGAACTCTTCGCCGCGGTCGAAACCCTTGGCCGCACACGACCACTGAGGGGAGACCAATTGGCGGTCGTCACCAACAGCTGCGGCGTGGCGGTCATGGCCATTGACGCGCTGCTTCTGAGCGAGGGTCGCTTGGCCAATCTGCCCGCCGAAACAACCGGGAAACTGTCCCCGATCGTAGCCGCCGGCTGGCCGCAACAGAATCCCGTTACACTCAGCGGCAACGCGCCTGCGGATCACTATACGACAGCGGTCAAGACCCTGCTTGAGCCGAGAGAAGTGGACGCGGTAATGGTCTTACACGCGCCGACGGCGATGGCGTCCAGCACGCGCGCGGCGGAAGCGGTGGCAAAAGCTGCGCCCCATGGCCGCAGCAACATCCTGACATGCTGGATGGGCGGCGAACAGATCACCAGCCGCCGCGTGTTCGCCGAAGCCGGCATTCCCACCTACGATACGCCGACACAAGCGGTGAATGCCTTCATGCACATGGTGCGCTACCGGCGCAACCAGGAAATGCTGATGCAAACGCCGCCCTCCAAGCCGGCGGAGTTCAGCCCTGCCACCGACACCGCGCGCGGCATTATCGAAGCTGCGCTCGCAGGCGACCAGTTCGCGATCAACGGCCAGCAAGCCATGGCCATCCTGGAAGCCCACGCCATTCCCACGGCCGAGTCACAGATTGCCGAAACCCCGGACGCCGCGGTCGCCGCTGCCGTGGAATTGGGCTTTCCGGTGGCCCTGAAGGTTTTGTCCCCGGATATCGGCCACAGGACCGAGGTGGGCGGGGTCGACTTGTTTCTCGATACACCGGATGCCGTCAAGGCAGCCGCCGAGACCATGTTGATGACCATGGCTGAAAACAGGCCGGAAGCGGTGATACACGGTTTCACGATAGAACGAATGGTTCTTCGTCCCGGTGCCCAGGAGGTGAGCATCGGGGTTTTCGAAGATCCCATTTTCGGACCCGTTATCTCTTTTGGACAAGGCGGTGAGGAAGGCGAAATCCTTGGCGATCGTGCCGTGGCGTTGCCGCCCCTCAACATGAACCTTGCCAATGAACTGATATCCAGAACCCGCATATCGCGACTGCTGCAGGGTTACGGCGATCGCCCCCGCGCCAATGTAGGCGCGCTTTGCCTGACGCTCGTACAGGTCTCGCAAATGATCGTGGACCTGCCGGAGCTTGTGAACTTGGACATCGATCCGCTGTTTGTCGACGAAAACGGCGTGTTGGCGGTGGACGCGCATATGAGCCTCGCCCCGGCCGCCGAAGTGTACCGGCGCAAGCTGGCCATTCGCCCCTACCCCAAGGACCTGGAAGAGGAATTCGAGCTTGTATCGGGCCGCAAGGTTCTGCTGCGGCCGATCCGCCCGGAAGACGAACCGAAACACTACGAGTTCCTCTCAAAAGTTACTTCGGAAGACATCAGGTTCCGGTTCTTCGGGCTGGTGAGCAAGCTGCCGCACTCCGAAATGGCCCGTCTCACACAAATCGACTACGACCGCGAAATGGCCTTTGTCGCTACAGCACCGGCGCCTGACGGCAGCGGAGACGAGACCCTCGGCGTGGTCCGCACCATCACAGACCTTCACAACGACCAAGCCGAATACGCCATCCTCGTGCGCTCCGATCTGAAGGGTCAGAAGCTCGGTTGGAAATTGCTGGACAAGATGGTCCGTTATTGTCGCTCAAGGGGAACCAAACACATCGTCGGCCAAGTCCTGCGCGACAACAAACGCATGCTCGATCTGATTTACAGCATGGGATTCACTGGTCAAAAGCTTCCCGAAGAAGACGTGGTAGAGGTCACGCTGGTGCTATAGGGAAGACAGGATGGCCTACCTTCGATTTCCTGTCACTACACATCAATTTATTGAATCGCGCCACGGGTATCCATTAGGATTTTTTCTTTAAGGTCGGCAGCTCTCAGGACGCGAAACTCTTTGTGATCCACGAGCACCAGCACAATATCCGCTTGATCGATTGCGTCCTGCATCGGCATCAATGGAAACTCCGAACTTTCGCTTATATTCGGTTCGCAGACTAGGATCTCGGCAATATCGGCATCTCTCAACGCGCGAACGATTTGAACAGCGGGAGATTCTCGCAGATCGTCGACGTCTGCCTTGAAGGCCAGGCCAAGACACGCGATCACCGGATTCCGGAACTTGCCGGCGCGCTGTTTCACCTTTTCGATAATCCAGTGTGGTTTTCGGTCGTTGACCTCCCGCGCGGTGCGAATCAGCCGCGCCTCGTCTGGATAGCCGTGAACGATGAACCACGGATCGATAGCGATGCAGTGGCCGCCCACGCCCGGTCCCGGCTGGAGAATGTCGACGCGCGGATGCCGATTGGCCAGCCGGAGCAGCTCCCAAGGATTGATGGCAGCCTGCTCGGCGACCATGGAAATCTCGTTGGCGAAGGCGATATTGACATCGCGATAGGCGTTTTCCACAAGCTTCGCCATCTCAGCGGTTGCCGCCGTGGTCTTGAACACCTCGCCACTGACGAATTCGGCGAGAAATTCCGCCGCCACGTCGGTAGACGCCTCGTTTATGCCGCCGACGATACGGTCATTTTGCACGAGCTCGGTAAGAATTTTTCCGGGCAGCACCCGTTCCGGACAGTGGGCGACGAAAACGTCTTCACCAACTGCGTGTCCGGCCCCCTTGAGGACTTCACCGACCACGTGTTCAGTGGTTCCTGCGGGACTTGTGGATTCCAGCAACACCAGATTTCCCGGCCTGACAAACGGAGCGATGCTGCGCGCCGCCGCTTCCACGAACGACAAATTCGGCGACCGCTCGGCGTTTAGGGGGGTCGGCACGGCGATGATGAATACATCCGCCTCCGCCGGCTCCAGCGACGCTTTTAGGTTTCCAGATTGGACTGCCGACTTCACCAGGATATCCAGGTCCGGTTCGACGATATGGATCCGACCCTGGTTGATGGTGTTGACTACCTCTTCGGAAGTGTCTACGCCGTGAACTTTATAGCCCTTTGTGCCCAGCAGCGACGCCGTCGGCAAGCCAATATAACCGAGCCCAATAATCGTGATCTGTTTCGTGAATTTTTGCATGAATACTATTGCGATGATATTTTAGTCTGATGGGAGTCAGGATCGACCGATCGCGCGCATATTCTCTCACTAGCGCAGTGACTGTTTCACCACTTTACCATTATTGCTGCCAGCCCCGCCTTCAATCGACAGGTTTTTGATCACCAACTTCTTAATTTCGTCGCGTGACTTCTCCGCCGCGCCCTCCGGCTGGTATCCAAGCATAGTGCTGGCCCGCGCCTTCGCCACCTCCAGCACCGTATCGATGTCGACCCTCGGCGTGTCTTCGGCGTAACCGTACACCAGGGTCAAATCGCAAAGAACATTGATCAGCCGTGGGATACCACCCGAGTAGTAATGGACCGCACCGCACGCATAATCATCGAAGAGGTCGCGGTCCCCACCGGCCACCACAATGCGGTGGCGTATGTACTCGACAGTATCCCGACAATTCAGCGGCGATAGATGATAATCGACACCAATACGCTGTACGAACTGCCGCAAATCCGGCCGTTGTAGCTTTTCCAGCAGTTCCGGTTGGCCAACCATGACCAACTGCAAAAGGAAATCCTTTTCCGAATTCACATTCGACAGCATACGCAGTTCTTCCAGTGTCCCGACATCGAGATTTTGAGACTCGTCGATCATGAGAATAGTGCGCCGACCGGACGCATACTGTTCGATGAGAAAGTCCACAAACCGTTGATAGAGCTGAACCTTGGTTTTGCCTTCGTACTCCAGATCGAAGGCCAAGCAAATCCACTGCAGCAGCTCGCCAAAGGAATGATGCGGATTGGTGATCAGCCCGATATGAATCTCGTCTTCAACAGTATTCAGCAAACGGCGGACGAGGGTCGTTTTCCCTGATCCGACCTCTCCAGTAATAACGACAAATCCGGTTTGCTGAGTGAGGCCGTACTCTAACAGCGTCAACGCCATTTTGTGGCTATGACTGAGGTAGAGAAAACTCGGATCGGGTATAAGCGAAAACGGCTTTTCGCGAAATCCATAGTACGCTTCATACATTTTTCATTGTCCGGCTGGGCATGTTTGATTCTTCGCGCCCGATAGCATCACTCACATAACGTAAAAGAAATTCTGTGATTTTCAGTAGTAATTGTTCTTGTCATAATGTTGAGATTTATTAAGTACTGTGCCGAGTAAATTGCAGCCTTTTAATAAGTCTATACTCTTAGCGATATCCTCGCTGCTCGTTCCACTTTCCTCAACAACGAGCAAACACGCATCCACGTACTGCAAAAAGACTAGTGAATCGTCGGTCGCAAGCAGTGGCGGAAGATCATAGATGACCAACCGATCCGGATACCGGGTTTTCAGTTCTTTGGCCAAGGACACCATTTCCGGAGACGACAAAAGTTCGGAAGAATTGCCGACCCGCTTTGCCGCGGGGAGAACAACCAAGCGCTCGATGCCCGGGTTGATAAGGCAATCAGCGAGGGGCGCGCCCCCGGTCAGATAGTCAATGAGGCTAACGCCAGGCTCTATCCCGAAGAATTCATGGATGCTCGGACGGCGCAGGTCCAGGTCCACCAGCAGTACGGTATGATTCACGTCCATCGCCAGGCTGATCGCCAAATTGACCGACGTGAGCGACTTGCCTTCTTCCGGATTGGGACTGGTAATGGCCAACGTGGAATGGCTTTGCGCCGACATTCGCTGCAGGACCTGTGTCCGGAGTATCCGGAATGCATCCGCCAACTGCTCCTGCGGCACACCAGCGATCACCCGTTTCTCCCGGAGAACATGGGGTTTGGTCTTTTCGACCCGCGTTTCGCTGTACGCGATGGGCGCGTTGAGATCCCTCGGAACCGGCCTCCCAGCGGTGCGTTCTCGGGAGCGGGAAGGTGGAGGCGCTGCCAATACTTCGCCACGCTGTTGGCGTGCCTTTTCAAGCGCCTTTTGGATTTTTTCCACTAATCAGATCCTTTGCCGCTTGGCGATTATCTAGAAATACTGGATCAATATGGTGTCCAGTCGTCGTTCCGCGACGGACCACAATACGTCCAAAGGTCTTATATTATAGTGAAGAAACGCCAGCCCGACGCCCAACAGCACACACGCGGTGGCACCATAAATGGCGGCACGGCGCCACGATCGCATAACATCGCCCTGGGTTTTGATGTAAGGAACAACGACCAAGGGGGCGGTACCGGTGATCGCGGTCAAATCCTTGGAATTGTGAACGGATTGATCCAGTGCTTCTGACAACGCCGCGCCGCCCAAACCCGCGCCAATGGACAGAACAAAACCGAACATGACGATAGCCAATCGGTTCGGTGACGCGGGCTCCGTTGGAAGCTGCGGCGGCTCGATCAGGGTAAAGCGCTCGCTCTTGCGCTCCGTTTCCAGTGCCTCGCCGAGCTGCGCCGCCATCTGCTTGGCTTTGATATCCTGGAATTTGGCAATGGCGTTCTCGAGTTGGCGAGTGATGCGCATGTAATCGCGCTCCACCAGCGGGATCCCCATGATCCGCTGTTCGTACTCGTCGAGTTTTGCCTTGGTTTGAATCTTCTGTTGTTCGATGGCGGCCAGTTCCGAAGCTGCGGACTGGATCTGGGCGCTCATTTGAATGTAGTGCGGATTGTCCGCGCTGGCGCTGCCACGAGGCCGGCTCGACGCCTGACCGGCAGCGCTCAACGCGCTTTGCAATGAAGATTGCTGACGCTTGAGTTTTACGACATCAGGATGGCTCTCGGCATATCGCTGCTGGGCGATAGCAAGATCTTTCTGGACGTTTCGGAGCTCGGCACGGATCAGCGCCGGATCGGGGCCGGCACCCGTTTCCTTTTCAAGCGCCTGAATTTCCCGGCGCAGCTTCACCACATCCGGATGCTCCGGCCCATATCTGCCGGACACGGTGATAAACTGCGTCCGCAAAGCCTTGAGCTGATCGGTGGCGCTCATAACCGGCACCCCGCCAGCCTGATAGGAGCCATAGGGGCTCAACTGGGTCAGTTCGGACTCCATGTAGATTTTTTGCTGGCGGAGGGCCTGCGCGCGCCGATCGAGATCCCGCAGTTCGCTCTCGCTCCGTTCAATCAGCTGCATATTATAGTCGAGTTGTTCCGGGAGGCTGCCAAGGTTGCGCTCCTTTAGCTCCGACAGCTCCCGTTCGTACTCGGCAATTTCCTCTTCGAGCTGCTCGGCCTCCTGGTCGAGAAAGTCCGCCGTTTCTCGGGCCGATTCCTCTCGCGTGCGGATGTTCTCGCCAAGGTAAAGCGACACCAAATCGCTAGCGACCTTCTGGCTAATTCGCGGGTCGGAATGCTCGAAAGAGAGGCTGAAAGCGATGGTTGCCTGCCCCGGACGGCCGGTGGTGGGATCGATGACATCGGCGCTGATGAGCTCCATCCGGACGTCCTCGCGCATATCTTCGACTACTTCGGTTACCGGCAATACCTCACGAACCTCCTCGTACAGATCGAACTTATTGATGATCTGGAGGAGATGTTCGGTGGTGGTCGCGCGGTGATAAATGGTCTGAAGACGCTGATCCGCGTAGCTGGTGATGGTGGAGAACACCAGTTCCCGAGGCACGTCGGGTTCCTCGATCAGAACGACCGCTGCCGATCGATACACCGATGGGAGGAGAACCGTGATGACCGATACAAACAAGAACACCGCCAGAGCCGGCACAATAAATTGCCACTTACGACGCTTGACGATGGCCAGGTAATCATGCGGAGACTTTACTGCTTCAACCATAAACATGCTGCCTTGACGACTAAACTGACTGTCTAGCGGGCAAGCGTTTGGCGACCTATAACGTCAACGAGAAGATGACAATGTCGGAAGATCATAGCTCAATTTGGCGTACACGG
>JGI12048J13642_10242855_pt1 | contig 12571 bp, 10 predicted proteins | sample ElkSlonscriptome_16_FD_13642 | JGI IMG/M metagenome (IMG submission 13642) | reverse complement strand
CCGTGGAGCATGTGCTGGAAAACTCCGGCCTGCTCGGTCACTACAAAAAAGACCGCGGCGAGCAGGCCGAAGCGCGGGTGGAGAACCTCGAGGAACTGGTCAGCGCGGCGCAGGGCTTCACGCCCGAAGACGACGACGAGCTGCCGCCGCTCGCGGCGTTTCTGGCGCACGCGGCGCTGGAGGCCGGCGAAGGCCAGGCCGCGCAGTGGGAGGACTGCGTGCAGCTAATGACGCTGCATTCGGCCAAGGGTCTCGAGTTTCCGCTGGTCTTTGTAGCAGGTCTGGAGGAAGGGCTGTTTCCGCACAAGCGCTCGCTCAACGACGCCGGCGGGCTCGAAGAAGAGCGCCGCCTGTGCTACGTCGGCATCACCCGCGCCATGCACCAGCTGTACCTGAGTCACGCTGAACAGCGCCGACTGTATGGCGTCGACAGCTACGCACAACCGTCGCGGTTTTTAACCGAAGTGCCCGCAGACTTCGTTGAAGAAGTGCGGCCGGGGATTCGGGTGGCCCGGCCGGCTTTCAGTCGGACGGACCGCGCCGCCAGTGAGGGCCCGGAGGTCAGGCTGGGGCAGCGAGTCCGGCACGGCAAGTTCGGCGAGGGGGTGGTGCTGAACTGCGAGGGGTCCGGCGCACACGCCCGGGTGCAGGTGAACTTCGCCGATACCGGCACCAAGTGGCTGGTGATGTCCTACGCCAACCTCGAGCTGATGTAGCTAACGGATGTGGCTGCAGACGCAGCGCCACGCCTGCGGCACGACTCATGTAGAATGAGCGCGCCTGAGACACCGTAATATTCAATGAATATACTTATCCTCGGAGCCGGTCAGGTGGGCTCCAACGTCGCCTATCAGCTCGCTCGCGAAGAGGCCAATCAGGTCACGATCGTCGATATTGACGCGGTGGCGCTGCGCGAGCTTCAGGACCGGCTGGACGTGCGCACCGTCATCGGCCACGCGGCCTATCCCGACGTGCTCGAGCGCTCCGGCGCCGCCAATGCCGATATGGTCATCGCGCTGACCAACAGCGACGAGCTGAACATGGTCGTGTGTCAGATCGCCTACACTCTGTTCGATACACCGACGAAAATCGCGCGCATCCGGGCTCCCGAATATATCAATGCACCCAATTTGTTCCAGCGGGAAAATATGCCCGTTGACGTCTGCATCAGTCCGGAGCAGCTGGTCACCGACAACATCGAACAGCTCATACGCTTTCCCGGCGCGTTTCAGGTGCTGGACTTCGCGGAAGGCAAGGTCCGGCTGGTGGGGGTCCGTGCCCGCGAGGGCGGCATGCTGGTCGGCCAGGAGATTCGCGCACTGGTCGAGCACCTGCCAGACGTCGAGACCCGGGTCGCCGCGATTTATCGCAAGGGCTACCCGGTGCCCGTCGAGGGCGAGACCGTCATTCAGCAGGGCGATGAGGTGTTTTTTATCGCGGCGCGCGACAACATCCGTGCCGTGATGAGCGAAATTCGCAAGCTCGACGCGCCGGTGCGGCGCGTGGTGATTGCCGGCGGCGGCAACATTGGCTACCGGCTCGCCGCAGCGCTGGAAAAGACCAACCAGGTCAAAGTTATCGAACGTTCGCGGGAGCGAGCCCGCGAGTTGTCCGAGACGCTGTCGCGGTCCATCGTGCTGTGCGGCGATGCGGCCGACGAGGCGCTGATGCTCGAGGAGAACGTCGACACCGCCGATATTTTCGTGGCTATTACCAACGCGGAAGAGGCCAACATACTGTCCTCAATGCTCGCCAAGCGGCTGGGCTGCAAAAAGGTCATGGCGCTGATCAATCGGCCGTCTTACGCCGAGTTAGTCGAAAGCGGCAACATCGATGTCGCTATTTCACCGCAACAGGTCACCATCGGTTCGCTGCTGGCTTATGTGCGCCGGGGCGATGTCGTAAAAGTGCATGCTCTGCGCCGCGGCCGGGCCGAGGCGATCGAGGCCGTGGCGCACGGCACGCCCGGCAAATCCCGGGTAGTTGGTCACACCATCGACGAGATCAAGCTGCCGCAGGGCACCAGTATCTGCGCGGTGGTTCGCGGTGACGAGGTGATGCAGGCGCATCACGACACCGAGGTGGCCGACGGCGATCATCTGATTCTGTTTCTCACGGATCGCCGCCATATCGATGAAGTCGAACGCCTGGTTCAAGCCGGCTGAACATGCGCCTCGGGGTCGTTCAACGCCTGCTCGGACTGCTGCTGCTCATTTTCAGCGTCACGATGCTGCCGCCGGTAGCGTTTTCTCTGTATTTCGACGACGGGGGCGCCAATCCGTTTCTGTATGCGTTCGGCACCACCGTGCTGGCCGGCGTGCTGATCTGGCTACCGGTGCGGGCCCGCCAGGAAGACCTGCGGCTGCGCGACGGCTTTCTGGTGGTTGCGGCCTTCTGGTTCGGGCTGGGCAGCGTCGGCGCGCTGCCGCTGCTGTTTCTTGAAGCCCCGGTGCTGAGTTTTACCGACGCCATGTTCGAGGCGATGTCGGGGCTGACCACCACCGGCGCCACCGTGCTCACCGGGCTTGATGACCTGCCGCCGTCGCTTTTGTACTACCGGCATCAGCTGCAGTGGCTGGGCGGCATGGGCATTATCGTGCTGGCCGTGGCGGTGCTGCCCATGCTGGGAGTCGGCGGCATGCAGCTGTACCGCGCCGAAATCGCCGGGCCGGTCAAAGACTCGAAGCTGACCCCGCGCATCACCGAAACGGCAAAAGCGCTGTGGTACATCTACCTGGGGCTCACGATCAGTTGCGGACTGGCCTATTACGCGGCCGGCATGACCCCGTTCGATGCGCTGTGCCATGCGTTCAGCACGGTCGCAATCGGCGGCTTCTCGACGCACGACGCCAGCATGGGGTTTTTCGACAGCTCGACAATCAACGCGATCGCCGTGGTGTTCATGTTCATCTCCGGTATCAATTTCTCGCTGCACTTCATGGCCTGGCGAGGCAAAACCCTGCGCAGTTACCTGGCCGACTCCGAGTTTCGTGCCTACACCACCGGGCTTTCCGGACTGGCCGTTGCCGTCACCGCATTTCTCTACTACAAGGGCGAGTACCCGACGCTGCTCGAAACCGTCAGCGAAGGCTTGTTTCAGGTCGTGTCGGTCGCCACCACCACCGGCTTTACTACCTCCGATTTCAGCGCCTGGCCCGGCGCGATACCGGTACTGCTGTTGTTTGCCAGCTTTGTCGGCGGCTGTGCTGGTTCCACCGGCGGCGGCATGAAGGTGATGCGCTGCCTGCTGCTCTACCGGCAGGGCGTGCGCGAGATCAAGCGCCTGGTGCACCCGAATGCCGAGATTCCGGTCAAGCTGGGCAGCATGGCGGTGTCGCCGAGGGTTATTGAGTCGGTGTGGGGCTTCTTTGCGGTCTACGTGGCGGTGTTTGCGTTCATGATGGTCATGCTGCTGTTCGACGGCGTCGATCAGGTCACCGCCTTTTCGGCCATCGCCGCCTCGCTGAACAACCTGGGCCCGGGTCTCGGTGAGGTCGCGGCCGGTTTTGGCAGCCTGAGCGATCTGTCCAAATGGGTGTGCGTCGTGGCGATGCTGCTGGGTCGCCTCGAGATCTTCACCGTGCTGGTGCTGGTGTCGCGAACCTTCTGGCAGCAGTAGGCGGCCGCAGCACCGCGATGCGCACACTGGCCAACCGTATTACCCGCCTGAATCGCGCGGTGGGCCTCGCCGCGGCCTGGCTGGCGCTGGCTATGGTACTGGTCACCACGCTGGTGGTCGTGCAGCGCTACTGGTTTGCCAGTGGCTCTATTCGCCTGCAGGAATCGATCACCGTGATGCACGGCGTGATGTTTATGCTGGCGGCCGCGTACACGCTCGCCGCCGGCGACCACGTGCGGGTGGATGTATTTTACAGCCGGATGACGCCACGGCAGCGCGCCTGGGTTAACTTGCTCGGCACACTCGTGCTGCTGCTGCCGTTTTGCGGTTTTCTGCTGGTGGTCAGCACTGACTATGTCGCCACCTCCTGGCAGATTCGCGAAGCTTCTCAGGAGGCTGGCGGCTTACCCTATCCGCTGCCGGCGCTGGTCAAAAGCTGCATACCGCTGACGGCCGGGCTGCTGATGCTGCAGGGTCTGGCGCTGCTGCTGGACAGCGTGGCCACGCTGCGCGGAGTGCCTGAGTAGCATGGCCTGGCTGAGCTTCCTGATGTTTGTGGCCGTGGTCATCGTGCTGCTGGCCGGCTACCCGGTCGCCTTCACGCTGGCCGGCACAGCGCTGCTGTTCGCCGGCGCCGGAGCGCTCGCCGGGATCTTTGACGGCGTGTTTCTGGCCACACTGCCGAACCGGGTCTACGGCATCATGAGCAATGTCACCCTGATTGCCGTGCCGCTGTTCGTCTTTATGGGCGTTACGCTGGAGCGCGCGCGCATCGCTGAGGACCTGCTGGAAACGCTGACCCTGCTGATGGGCCGGCAGCGCAGCGGGCTCGGCGTGGCGGTCATCCTGGTGGGCACCCTGATGGCGGCCAGCACCGGCATTGTCGGCGCCACCGTGGTCACGATGGGTCTGCTGTCCCTGCCGACCATGCTGAAACGCGGCTATGCGCCCGGCGTTGCCACCGGCACGATCACCGCAGCCGGCACGCTCGGGCAGATCATTCCGCCGTCGATCATTCTGGTGCTGCTCGGCGACGTGCTGTCGTCCGCCTACCAGCAGGCCCAACTGCAGCAGGGTATTTTTCGGCCCGCCACCGTCTCGGTTGGCGACCTGTTTATCGGGGCACTCCTACCGGGAGTGCTGCTGGTGGGCCTGTACATCGTCTACCTGCTGATCGCCGCGCGGCTCCGCCCGGAATGGATGCCGGCTCCCGCGGTGCCGGCGCGGTCTCCCGGCAGGCTCTGGCTGCGCATCCTGAAGGCCCTGCTGCCGGCGCTGACGCTGATCATGACCGTGCTCGGCTCGATCATTTTCGGTCTGGCTACGCCCACCGAGGCCGCCGGCGTGGGCGCCGTGGGCGGGCTGCTGCTGGCTGCGGTGCGGGGCGAGCTGAACGGTGCGCGGCTGTTTGATATCTGCGCCAGCACTGCGCGCTTCACCAGTATGGTGTTTTTGATACTGATCGGCGCCTCGATGTTTTCGCTGGTGTTTCGCGGCTACGGCGGCGACGAGGTGATTCAGGAATTCCTCACCGGGCTGCCCGGCGGCACCTACACCGCACTGCTGGTCGTGATGGCGGTCATGTTCTTAATGGGCTTCGTGCTGGATTTTATCGAGATCACGTTTGTCGTGGTGCCGATTGTCGGCCCCGCACTGCTGTCGCTGGGCATTGACCCGGTGTGGCTCGGCATCCTGATCGCGATCAACCTGCAAACCTCGTTTTTGACGCCGCCGTTCGGCTTCGCCCTGTTTTACCTGCGCAGTGTGGCACCGGCCAGCGTCAGCACCATGGATATCTATCGTGGTGCGCTGCCGTTTGTGGCCATCCAGCTGCTCGCGCTGGTGCTGATAGCACTGTGGCCCGAACTGGCAACCTGGCTGCCAGCCCGGCTGGCCAGCACGACGGACTAGCGGCGCAGCGGATCAACCCGCGCGTCGAGCACGGTGCGTAGCAAACGCGTACGGCCCTCGGACAGCAGCGCAGCCGTATCCGCCGCCGTGAGATAGGGCTCGCAGGTGGCGGCGGCTACCTCGGCGACAACCTCCGCCGATTCCTGCACCCGCGCATAGCGCCTGGCCTGCTCGGCCATACAGTCCAGGTAGACACGCTGCTCCGCCGACCAACGGAGCGGGGCGCCCGGTTTCTGGCCGCGACCGGCGGCGGCCCGCTGCCTGACCGACTGGGCCGGTGCGGTGGCAGCCGCTGAGGCAGCGGCGGTAGCCAGCGGCTTCGAACCCGTGCGCACCGCTTCTTCAGCTACCAGAGTTCGTGCCTGCTGCTGCAGTTCCGCAAGCGACTCTTCGAGCGCATCGTCGACCATCATCATTTCGGTCTCGAGGTAGGTCTTCCGCGCGGCCGCGTAACTGTTCAGGGCGTTATCACACCGCGAGCGCACTGCGTCGACAATAAAGCCCGGCGCGGCGTCCGAATCCACATACAGCAGCGCCTCTCGCTTGATACAGTCCAGGTAACCGGCTGCCGCGGCGTCGGTAGCCTGCTGCAGTTCGGCTTTTTCTTCCTTGCTGGTCGTGAACTGGCTGCAGGCGGTCACGCCAATAGTCGTGATCAACAGCAAAATCAGTCGGGTCTTCATGCAACAGTCCTCGTAGCTTCGATGGGCGGCGCGGCCCGCAACCGGGCAAGACCGCGCGTGCGTATCGTACCAGCCCGGCGCCTGTCTGCCCGGTGGCCGACCCGGAGGGCGCGCGGCCTGGCGTTGGCTCCACATTAGCCGTCCGCAAAATGGCAGGCGACTCGATGACCCGGAGCCACTTCGCGCAGTACCGGCATTTCGGCGCTGCAGCGCGCCGCCGCCAGCGGACAGCGAGTGCGAAACGCGCAGCCCGACGGCGGGTCGAGCGCGGTCGGCACTTCGCCCGCCAGCGCGATGCGTTCGCGCCGCGCCGCCGGGTCCGGGTTGGGTATGGCGGATAGCAGCGCCTGCGTGTATGGGTGCCGCGGCTGTGCATACAGCTCGAACGCAGGTGCCTGCTCAACGATTTTGCCGAGGTACATCACCGCGATGCTCTGACTGACGTGCTGTACAACGGCCAGATCGTGCGAAATAAACAGGAACGCGATGTCGCGCTCCGCCTGCAGCTGGTTCAGCAAATTCAGTACCTGCGACTGCACCGAGACGTCCAGCGCCGATACCGGCTCGTCCGCAACGATAAACCGGGGTTCAAGCGCCAGCGCGCGTGCAATACCGATCCGCTGCCGCTGGCCGCCGGAAAACTCATGCGGGTAGCGGTCCAGCACCCCCGGCCGCAACCCCACAACACTCAGCAACTCATCGACCCGCGCCCGGCGTTCGGCCGGTGTGCCGATCGCGTGCACGTCGAGCGGCTCACGCACAATCTGCGCCACCGTGCGCCGCGGGCTCAAAGATGCATACGGATCCTGAAAAATAATCTGCATGTCGCGGCGCATGGCCAAGCGCTGCGCGCGCGGGAGGCCCACCACCGATTCACCGGCCAGGCGCACCGATCCGGCGTCAGGCGGCTGCAGCTGCAGGATCGCGCGGCCCAGTGTGGATTTACCGCAGCCGGATTCTCCCACCAGACCCAGCGTCTGCCCGGCGCCGATATCGAGGTCGATACCGTCGACCGCCTTCAGCTGCCGCGGCGGCTTCAACCAGCCGTCCGGCACCGCAAAGTACTTGCGCAGGTTGCGCACTTCGAGCAATGGCGCCGCCGCAGCCTGCGGCTCACTCCGGGACATAGCAGGCCACCTCGGTTCCCGCATTGCCGATGGGCTCCAGCGGCGGCTGCGCCAGTCGGCAGTAGTCCCGAGCCTTGGGGCAGCGGTCGGCAAAGCGACAGCCCTCGGGCAGCTGCCGGAGGTCAGGCACCATGCCGGCAATGACCGGAAGCCGCTCGAGGCGACGCTCACGCACCCGCGGTATCGAAGCCAGCAGCCCGCGCGTGTAAGGGTGCCGCGGCTGGCTGAACAACGTGGCGACCGGCGCGGTTTCGGCAATTTTGCCGGCGTACATCACCAGGGCACGCTGACAGCTGGCGGCCACCACGCCGAGATCGTGCGTAATCAGGATCAGCGCCATGCCGAACTCGTCCTGCAGTCTGACCATCTGCTCCATGACCTGCGCCTGAGTGGTTACGTCCAGCGCGGTCGTGGGTTCGTCAGCGATCAGCAGCTGCGGCCCGCAGGAGAGCGCCATCGCAATCATCACCCGTTGCCGCATGCCACCCGACAACTGATGAGGGTATTCATCAATGCGCCGCTCGGGTGCCGGCAAGCCCACCTTGGCCAGCATCTCGATGGCTGCGGCGCGAGCCTGCTGCCGGGTCAGTTGCTGGTGGCGCATCAGCACGTCCAGCATCTGGCTGCCAATCCGAAACACCGGGTTCAGCGCCGTCATCGGCTCCTGAAAAATCATCGAGATTTCGCTGCCGCGACGCTTGCGCAGCGCGGGCTCCGGCAGCCGCAGCAAATCCTGCCCGGCGAACAGAATCTCGCCGCTGGCAACCCGCCCCGGAGGCTGCGGGATCAGCCCCAGCAGCGCCAGCCCGGTCACGGTCTTGCCGCAGCCGGACTCGCCGACCAGCGCCACGGTCTCACCCCGGGCCACCGTGAAACTGATCGAGTCCACCGCCCGGACCGGCCCGGTGTCGGTGGCAAACTCCACGCTGAGATCGCGCACCTGCAGCAACGGCTCAGACGTCGCGCTCATGGAGACTGCGTCACGGTGCGTGGATCGAGCGCGTCCTGTAGTGCATCGGAAAACAGGTTAAAGGCCATCACCAACCCGAACATCAGCACCGAGGCCGCCAGAAAATTGTTGAAAAAGCCCGCCAGCACCTCATAGGTGCTTTCGGAAATCATCAGGCCCCAGCTCATGCCGTCCTTCACACCCAGCCCGAGGAAGCTGAGGATCACTTCGGACTTGATCGCGGCCACGAAACTGATCGTGGCCTGCACCAGCAGAATGTGAAAAGTGTTCGGCACAATGTGCCGGCCAATGATCGTCAGCTCTCCCAGACCGATCGCGTGCGCGGCCTCGACAAATTCCAGACCCTTCAGCTTGATAACTTCGCCCCGCACCAGCCGGGCGGTGGTAATCCAGAATGTGGCGATCATCGCCACGTGCATGGCCCACGGGCTACCCTCCAGGCTGTAGGCAATGGCCGCGACCAGCAGGATAAAAGGTACTGAATCGAGCACGCCCATGAACCAGATAACGATCTCATCGACCCAGGTCGCGCTGTAAAACCCGGCGACCGCACCGAGCAGCGCCCCGAGCGCCGTGGCGCCCAGCGCAACGATCACGCCGACCTCGAACGCCGTCCGCGTGCTGTAGAGCGCGCGCGCAAAAATATCCTGGCCGATAATGTTGGTGCCGAACCAGTGTTCGGCGGATGCCGGGGCCCACTTCGACCCGGTCACTTCCGCCCAGTCACCGGCCCACAGGCCCAGTGTGACGCCCGCGGCCGCGACCGCGTAGACCAGCACGACGACCAGTGCGGCCATGCCGACCCTGTCAGCACGGAATTTACGCCGGGCCTTCAGCCACAGCGAGTCGCCGTGCGCCTGCAGCGTGCTCACCTGAGCGCCACCCGCGGGTCGACCAGCCGATAGCAGATATCGGTGAGCAGCTGCGCTACGACAAACAGTACGGCCGTCAGTGCCACCACCGCCTTCAGCACCGGCTGGTCGCCGGCCACAATCGCATCGTAGGTGACCTTGCCGACGCCCGGTATCCCGAAATAACTCTCCAGCAGCAGGCTCCCGCTGATCACGATAAACGGAATGGAAAACACCACCCGCGTGACGATGGGAATCATGCTGTTCTTGAGTATGTTGCGATAAAAGATCCGCGCCGGCGGTACACCGAAGGCGCGCGCGGTGCGTACATGATCGCGGGTCATTTCCTCAACTATGACCGCGCGGTAAAAGCGCGTGTTGTAGCCGAGCGCGACAAACACCGTGGCGAGCGTCGGCACCGTAACGTAACGGAGGTACTGCCACGGGGTGCTGGTGTCCCAGCCGCGCACCGGGAACAGGTTCAGGCCGTCACTCGACGACAGGACGATCTGAAAACCGATAATGGCGATCAGAAAACTGACCGACATCCCGACAGCGGCAAAGGCCATGATCAATTTATCGATCCAGGTGCCGCGGAAGTAGGCCGCCAGCAGGGCAAGCCCTACACCCAGCAGGTTACCCAGCACGAAACCGGGCAGTGCCAGCAGTACCGATACCGGAATCGTGCGGGCCAGAATCCGGCTCACGCGCTCATCGGTGGCCACCGAATTGCCAAAATCCAGCGTCACGACTTCGCGCAGGTACTCAAGGTAGCGCGCAACAAAGGGACGATCGTAGCCCAACTGACTGCGCACTTCGGCGATCTCTTCGGCCGTGGGATTTTTACCCAGCAGTGAGTAAGTCTGGTCGGGACCGAAATACACTATTAGGAGGAAACTGATCAGCGTAACGCCAACCACCAGCGGGATGCCGGCCACACACTTGCGCAGCGAATACTGCAGGATCTCCATTCAGCGCACCGGCTCGGCGGAAATGTCGACGTACTTCAGAAAACGGGCACCCAGAAAGCTGCTGTCCGGATACGCGATGACGTCGCGGTGCCACAGCGAGATGCCGCGCCGCGAAAGTCCGGCATTGGCCACGCAGTCATCGACGATCATCGCGTTCATTTGCCGGTACAGCGCGGTGCGCTGCGGGGATGGCCGCATGCCGGAAGCCTGCCGATAGAGCGCATCGTAAGCCGGGTTGCGATAGTTGGCGCTGTTGGACCCGGGCGAGGCGTTCGGTCCATAGAACAACTGCAGGGTATTCTCGGCATCGGGGTAGTCGAGCTTCCACCCGCTCATGATCAGCGGCAGTTCGCTGTTACGCCAGGCCTGAGAAATTTCACCGAAGGTCGCATAAGTCTGCAGGTCGATCTTTTCGGGCGGATAGCCGATACGCTTCATCCAGGCACGGAACTGCTCGTAGAACAGTCGCAGCGTAGGCCCTGGGGTGGTGCCGTACACCAGCGTCGGCAGGTTTTCAGGCGTCCAGCCATGCTGATTGAGCAGTGCCCGGGCGCCCGCCGGGTCGTAGGTGACGCTCGCGCGCGACATGTCCGGGTCGAACTCGGCCAGCAGCGGAGGAATAACCCCGGGGAAGATCACACCAATGCCGCCGTAAAAACTCTCGTTGCGCGCCTGCCAGTCGAAGCCCTTGATAATCGCGCAGCGCAGCCCGCGGTTGCGCTCGTTGCGCTCCGGATCGGGGTGGTAACCAATCTCCGGAAAGCTCATGTTAAACACGGTGTAGACCAGACCGCCCTCGAGCGCGGTTTTCATGTGGTAGCGCCGGGCGTATTCAGGCTTGAGGTGCACCGGGCTGGTGGAGGCCAGCACGCGCGACAGCTGCTCGTTCGGCAGGCCGGTAAAATGCAGCTCGTCAGCTTTGGTAAACGAACTCCAGCGCGCTGAACTCTCGCCGATGAACGCAATCTCCAGCCGGTCAAGGTACGGCGGTGCGCGACCCTCAAGCTGCTCCAGCCCGTAGCCGCTGTGCACGGCCGGATCGTAACCTTCGGCCTCAAGATCAAGCGGCTCTTGACGGTAGTTGGGGTTGGGCCGTAACACCGCACGCGCACGATCAAAGCTGACCAGCTGATAGGGTCCGGAGCCAACCGGATTCTGCGAAAACTCGCGGCCGTAGTAGTCGACCGCTTCGCGCGGCACGATCGCAGCCGAAGCCATCGCCAGCGTATACACCAACTGTGGATACGGTCGCAGCAGCCGGATCCGCAGCGTGTATCGGTCAAGCACCTGCAGTCCGCTGGCGGGCTGGTCGTAATCCGCGCCGGCCGCCTTCCACTCATCCAGACCGGCGATGCGCCCCTGCCACAGCCAGCTGCCGGCGGGCTTGTTCGCCGGGTCGAACTGCCGCAGCAGCGAGTAAACGACGTCGCCCGCGATGAGCTCGCGGCCCTGACCACCCTGAAACGCCGGATCATCAGCAAAGCGCTGGCCCGGCCGCAGGCGAATCGTATAGGTCAGCCCGTCGGCCGAGACCTCGGGCAGCGCAGCCGCAAGCGCCGGCTTGAGCACGTAGGGTCGCTCCAGAAACCGGTACTCGTACAGTGTGTCGAATAAGTTGAGAACCATTGCGCTCTGGTACACCGTGGACGCGCGTGCCGGGTCAAGACTGCCCGGCGTATCGGCGAGCGAGTAGCGAAAGACCTTGCCGCCACCGGCCGCTGCGGACGTGCCCGGCGCAGGCTCGGTGCAGGCTGTGAGCAGCAACGCTCCCATCGCCAGCCCCAGCATCCGCCCCGGCATGCGTCTCCCGGCCCTTGCCACCACGCCGCGCTACAGTTCCCGGCTGTTGAGGTATGCCGTTTCCGAAATGCGGGTCCATTGCTCGGCCCGCTTCCGGTAGGCGCTGAAAGACTCGTAGATGCGCGCGGCGCGCGGGTCGCGGGCACTGAGTTCCGCCATGATCTCGCGCGTGTAGGCGCGCAGCTGCCGCAGCACGTCGTCGGGGAAGCGTCGTAGCTCGACATCCGGGTTGTCGCGCAGCTGCTCCAGCGATTCGGCGTTGCGCGCAGTGAACTCGGCCGTCATCTGCTCGTTCAGCGCGGCACTTGCCAGCTGCACGATCATTTGCAGGTCCGCCGGCAGGGTCGCGAGCGCCTGCTTGTTGACCAGCGTTTCAAGTGTGGGACCGGGCTCGTGCCAGCCGGGGTAATAGTAATAGCGGGCGGCTTCGGGCAGACCCAGAATCACGTCGTTGTACGGACCCACCCATTCACAGGCATCGATAACTCCGGTTTGCAGTGCCGTGAACACTTCGGCACCGGGCAGCGTCACCGGCGTGCCCCCGGCCCGAGCCAGCGCCTCGCCGCCGATACCGGGGATCCGCATCTTGAGCCCTTTCAGGTCCGCCATCCCGTTGATCTCGCGATTAAACCAGCCGCC
>JGI12048J13642_10047743_pt1 | contig 12577 bp, 13 predicted proteins | sample ElkSlonscriptome_16_FD_13642 | JGI IMG/M metagenome (IMG submission 13642) | reverse complement strand
CTTGCGGGAAGAAGACCTTGTTCATTCGTCCGTGGCGTCGCCCACTGCCGCGGCGTCCTTGCCACGCAGCCTTCGCTGGAATGTGCCACAGCCAATGCAGGATGCCCACCCACACGTAGAACGAAACGAGCCAGGAAAACGACCGAGGTGGGCGACGGCCGGGCCGCCACGTGGGCGCTCGAGCCCGCAACGCGATGAGCCCCGAGGGTATGGCCAGTGGTTACCGCGGTTTAGCCGGTGCCTTGGACACCCGAGACGATCCGCTCGTGCCCCCCGTAGTCCCGTTCGGTAGACACATCGGCAAACCCGAACGATCCGAAGAGATCGACTGCGCGCTCGGCCTGGCCTGCCTGGATCTCGATGGCCAGCACGCCCCCCGGAGCCAGCATCGCCGGCGTTTCCCGAAGCAGGCGGCGAATGAAGTCGAGTCCATCCTCGCCGCCGTCGAGGGCGAGGTGCGGCTCGAACGCGGCGACGTCACGGGGAAGCTCGGCCATGCCAGGTGCGTCGATGTAGGGGGGATTGGCCGTGATGAGGTCGAAGGACCCGGCGAAGCGCTCGAGACGCGCGTAGAGGTCGGAGCGGTAGAGCCCGACCACCGCGCTGTGCCGCACGCAGTTTTTCTGAGCGACCCAGAGAGCATCGGTCGAGACGTCGCTCGCGAGCACGCAGGTGGTGGGTCGCTCTTTCTTCAGGCTGATCGCCACGCACCCCGAGCCCGTGCAGATGTCGAGACTCCGGCAGCTGAGGCTCAAGTGCCGCGTCCGCCGGAGGGCCACCTCGACGAGGTGCTCGGTCTCGGGGCGCGGCACGAGCACGCGCGGGTCGACGAAGTAGGTCCGACCGAAGAAGTCGCGCTCGCCGCGAAGGTAGGCCACCGGCTCCCCTTTGCGCCGCCGCTTGTGAAGCGCACGGTAGGTGGCGAGCTCATCGGGCGAAAGCGGCCGTTCGCTGTCGACGATGAGGCGAATGCGGTCGCAGTCGAGCACCTGCGCGAGGATGAGCTCCGCGTCGAGGCGCGCGGAATCGGACCCGTGGCTCGAGAGATCTCCGGCGGCCCACTTCAGGACCCGCGCGATCGTCCAGGTGTCTTCGGCGGTCATCAGCTCGCTTCGAGCCGTTTGCGGGCCTCGGCCACGACACCCTCCACCTCGGCGCGAAGGGCATCACGCTGGGCCTCGGTCTTGGCCTCGAAGCGGAGGACGAGCACCGGCCCCGTGTTGGAGGCCCGGCACAGGCCCCAGGCCCCTTCGTCGAAGCGAATGCGGGCGCCGTCGATGGCCATGACCTCGTGGGTCCGCTGATAGTGATCGCGCACGGCGTCGACCACCGCGAACTTGATGGCGTCGGGGCAATCGACCCGGATCTCCGGTGTCACCGCCATGCGCGGTACGTCGGACAACAACGACGAGAGCGGCGCCTCGGCCTTGGCCACGATCTCGATGAGGCGGGCCGCGGCGTAGATCGCGTCGTCGAACCCGAAGTAGCGGTCCGCGAAGAAGATGTGTCCGCTCATCTCCCCCGCGAGGAGCGCCTTTTCCTCCTTCATGCGCTTCTTGATGAGCGAGTGGCCCGTCGGCGAGATGATCGGGCGTCCGCCCTGGGCGGCGATGTCGTCGTAAAGCGTCTGCGAGCACTTTACCTCGCCTAGCACCGCGGCCCCGGGGTTGGCTTTCAGCACCGCACGAGCGAACAGGAGGGTCAGCTTGTCACCCCAGATGATCTCGCCCTGATCGTCGATGACGCCAATGCGGTCGCCGTCGCCGTCGAAGGCGATGCCCATGGCGGCACCGGTCTCTTTCACCCGCTCGCGGAGCTGCTCGAGATTCGACTCCACCGTGGGATCGGGGTGGTGGTTCGGGAAGCGACCATCCATTTCGCAGTGAAGTGGGTCGACGAGCACGCCGAGCTTCTCGAGCGTCTGCACCGCGAGGGGGCCGCCGGCGCCATTGCCCGCGTCGACGACGACCCGACCGTTGAAGGACGGGATGTCCACCGCCCCGGTCACCGCGGCCACGTAGGCTTCGTGCACGTCCTGATGGCGCATTGAACCGCCCTTGCCCGGGCCCACCCCTTGCTCCACCAACCCGTTCAGGGTCTGCACGTCTTCGCCGAAGAGGGTCGACTTGCCGCGCATCATCTTGAAGCCGTTGTCCTCGGGAGGGTTGTGGCTCCCGGTGATCATGATCGCGCCGTCCGTGCCGAGGTGGTGGGCGGTGAAGTAGAGCAAGGGGGAGGGGCCCACCCCGATGTCGACGATGTGGGCCCCCGCCGCCTCGAGGCCCGTCGTGAGCGCCTCGAAGAGCCGGTCGCTCGAGAGACGGCAATCGCGACCGACCGCGATGGTCGGCCCTGCCTCGGAGCCTTCACCGATGAAGGTGGCGAAGGCGCGGCCGATGGCCGACACCAGGGCATCCGACAGATCGCGGTCGGCCCGCCCTCGGATGTCGTACTGGCGAAAGATGTGCGACGGGGTCTTCATCTCGGGGTCTTCCTTACCCCGATGTCGCGCCCTTGTCGCCCTCAGGGAAGGCGCGACACTTCACCCGTGCGCCAACCTTGGCGGCGTCGATATCGACCATGCAGCGCGAACGACAGGCATCGGCCTTGTCCTTCGCTCCCCCGCAGCTCTTGGCGCAAGCGCGCTCGAGCGCTCGCTTGCGGACCGCGCCGCGGGCTTCCTCTCCCTCGGCATTGGCCGTGGCGCTGAAGCTGCCACGGTCGGTCACGACCTCGGCGCTGCAGCTCGGGGCAGGCGCCGTCGGCTTTGGGTCACTCTTGCAGGCCCCGAGGGCCACGAACAGCATCACTTGGACGGCGCGGACTTCCACGTTCCCTCGTAGTAGAGCAGCTCCCCGTTGCGCAATCGCACCAGGGAGGGCCGAGCGTAGGCGGCTCCGGGCTCGGGGACCACCCATTGCCCCGGCTTCCATCCGTAGCCGGCCCCGTTCCACGACCAGTAGCCGTCGAGCCAGACCGCCGCGTCGCTCGGTCGCGTAGGCGGTACCTCCACCTTGGCCGGGGGCGGCGGGTAGGGGACGGCGCGATAGGCATCACCGGCGTGCGAGGCCTCTGGCGGCACCGGCAAGCGCGGGGCGCAAGCGGCCAGCCCCAGCAACAGCCAGCTCAGACGGCGAGCAGCCATCCGAAGATCCGTTCCCGCCCGATGAGGAGTGTTTCGAGGATGGCCAGGATGAGAAACGGCCCGAAGGCGATGCGGGCCCGGCCCACCCCTTCGCCCGCTTCCTCGAGCAAGGGGTCACCCTCGAGCTCGGCCATGACCTCGGCTCGCTCCTCCTCCGACAGCTTCTCGAGCTCGGCATGAAGCTCCTCGCGCTCGCGCTGCACGGCCTCCGGATCGTCGAGACCGCGGCCGGTCACGAGGGTGATCACGGCGGCGATGGTGCCCTGTACCGCGCCCGCCCCCAAGACGAAGAGGGCTCCCGTCCAGCCGAACCAGGCGCCGGCCAGCATGAGCAGCTTGGCATCGCCGAGGCCCATCCCAGGGAATCCGCGGAGCAGGCGGTACAGCCGATCGAAGAGGAGCCAGATGACGAGGAAGCCCGCCGCCCCCCCGATGAGGGCGTCGGCCAGCTCGAGATCGCGGAACGCGAAGGTCGCGAGCCCGAGCACCGTCCCCCCGAAGGTGATGGAGTCGGGGATGATCATGAACTCGAGGTCGATGAAGGCGGCGGCCATGAGCGCCAGGCAAAGCGTCGAGTTCGCGAGGAAGACCATGCTCGCGTGGAGCAGGTCGACGTGGAGGCCGAGGGGCGCGACGGTGGCCTCCCACGCGGCCAGGCAGAGGACCCCTCCCGCGAGCTCGACGAGGGCGTAGCGGCCCGAAATGTGGACGCCACAGCAGGCGGCCCGACCCCGCAGGAGCAGCCACGAGAGGACGGGAATGTTCCGGTAGAAGGGGATGGGGGTCTTGCACGCAGGGCAGTGGGAGTCGGGCTTCACCACGCTCATGCCCCGGGGAACGCGATGGATCACCACGTTGAGGAAGCTCCCCCAGAGGAGGCCCCACACGAAGGTCATCACCCGGGGGAACCAGAGCGGAAAGTCAGACAGCAGCAACACGGGACGGGGACGCTTCCTCCACTAAAGCCTCAACCCACGGCTGCGGCCACTTCTTCATCATCGCGTGGCGGCGCGGCCGCCTTGGTCTAACCACGCGCGGCGACAGTGTGCTAGGCGCATACCCATGCCAACGCGTCGCTGGCTCATCGTGCTCGCCGCCCTCGCCGCCACCTCGCAGGGCGCCTGTTCCGAGGACGACAGCCCCGAGGCGACCGCTCCCACCGCGAGCGCGGGTCCGCTGGCGTCGAGCTCGTCGGTGCTCGTGGCCGACGAAAGCGAGGACGGGGTCGCGCCCCAGAAGAAAGGTCGCGCCACCGAGGCGGGGCAGAGGATCGACATCCCGGCGGGCACCGTGGTGGCGGGCAGTACCCCCGGCGACGATGGGCGCCATCCGAGCTTCGAGCCCCCCAACCTCGAGTTTTCCCTCGGCGGCTACAGCATCGATCTCCTGCCGTATCCCAACGACCCGAATCAGAAGCCGCAAACCAAAGTCGACCGGGCCGAGGCGGAGAAGCTCTGCGGCGAGCGCAGCGGTCGTCTCTGCACCGACCTCGAGTGGGAGCGCGCTTGCAAGGGGCCCGACGGCGACCGCTTTGCGGGGGGCAAGCGATGGGACCCCGATTGCGCGAAGGCACCGGAGCGCTGCGCTTCTGGCTTTGGTTTGCTGGCCATGGGCGGAGCACTGCGCGAGTGGACCAGCAGCACCGTGCCGCGCATCAAAGGCGTGGTGAAGAAGGATGCCCCCGTCATCAAAGGGGCCGGGGCCGACGCGGCCGACGTCGAGCACCGCTGCGCGCGTCGTGACGTCGTCGGAGCCGAGACCAAGTCGTCCGATCTCGGGTTTCGGTGCTGCTACGGGGATCGCCCCGCCGCCAGCATCCCCGCCCCGGAGTGGGGGCCGACCATGAAGCGCGTCGACTTTCCTCCCGCCAAGCTCACCGAGCTCGTGCGGGCCGACCCCAAGCTCGCCCGCCTCGCCGAGGAGGAGATCAAGTACTTCAACGAGGGCGCGGCCAAGGCCACCATCCTCCGGCGCGCGAAGACCCGAGGTGGGACCAGTGAGCTCCCCGACAACGCCGAGGTCACGACGGCGCCGGTGATCTGGAATCCCGCGCCCGGCGAAGAGATCCTCCTCGTGACCGGCCTGTCCGGGAAAGACAGCTTCGTGCTCGCGTATCATCGGCTGCCCGACGGCCGACATCGACTTGGGGCCGCCATGGTCATGGAGAACGAGCTCGGCCCGGTGGCGCTGGTTTACGACAAGTACCGGCGACGCAAGCTCCAGTGGTCGAGCTGCCTCGACTGTTATGGCGACACGGGCAACGTGACCTACCGCGAAGAGAATCGTGTGGTCATCACCCAGCGTTGAGCGGCGCTCAGAGCGAAGTGAGTATGAGGACCAAGCGGTGGCGGCCATCGCGCTCGGTGATGGTCAGCTTGCCACCCTGGCTCTGCGCCGCGAGCCTCGCGGTGAGGAGTCCGAGGCCACGGCTGTACCGCATGCCGGGCTGTCGGGTACTCATCGTGTGCATCTGCGGCGTGCTCGCCCCCGCGCGCAGCTCCGCACCTATTGGCTTGCCGTCGTCTTCGACCGAGATGGTGACCGTGGCGCCGTCGATCTCGAGGGCGACGTCGATCTGCGTGCCGGGGGGAGCGTGCTGGAGGCTGTTGGCCACCATGTTCTCTACCGCAAGCTGCAGCCTCGTGCGGTCGATTCGAATGGGGGTTCGGGCGTCGAGGCCGGTGGCGTTCACCTCGAGTTCGGCCTGCTCCGCTTGATCGTTACACTTGCTGACCACATCTCGAACCAGATCCTGGACGACGATCTCGTGGAGGGACGTCCTCTCGGGGTCTGTCGACGAGATCAAGTCGAAGTTGGCGACGATACGGCGGAGGACCTCGCACGCGATCACCGAATCGGTCACGGCCTCGGCCAGGTCTTCGTCGACGTCATCGAGCATGCGCTTCGCGAACTCGAGATTGGTCACGATCGCTGCGAGCGGATTGCGTAGGTCGTGGCTGAAGAGATGACACATGCGACGGAGTGTCGCGTCATCGACTGAGATGTCGTCATCCATCTCGCCGAGGGTACACACGCTCTCGCACGAAGGACAGGATGCGCTCGTGAACTTCTTCCCGTCGTTCCACGGGCACGACGTGGGTCGCGCCCGGGAAGATGACCAGTTCGCTGTCGGGAATGGCGGCGGCCATCTCCTCGGCCAGATGCACCGGCGTGAAGCTATCCATCTCTCCCGCGATCACCAGGACGGGTACGTCGATGTCGCCCAGCATGTCCTCAGCCGACTGCTCGCCCACCGCCTGCAGCATGCGCATGTACATGAGCAGGTCGATGTTCGCCGCGTGCTCGGAGTAGCGACGAATGTCCTCGGGGCTGACGCCAGGGTCGACTTCACCCAAGGCCAACGCGACGCGAGCCGTCATGTCCGGGGGCACGTTGCTCCACAGCGCACGCGCCACTCGAGGGTTGCGCCGGATGGCTTCGATGACGTTCGGCAGGGCTTTCGCCAGCCGGTCACTCCCCTTGAAGAAGTGGGTGACCCGGCCGGGGGCTCCACAGATGAGCACCATGCCCGCCACGCGCTCGGGGGCCGACCGGTAGCCTTCCAGAGCGACTTGGCACCCCATCGAGTGGCCGAGCAGGAGCTCTGGCCGGCCCTCGGGGTTGAGCGCGGAACGGACCGCGTCGAGGTCGCCGGTGAGGGCGTCCATGTCGATGGCATCCGGGTTGGCCGGGGCCGCGCTGCGCCCGTGACCTCGGTAGTTCCAGTGGAGGACGTCGCCCACCTCGAGCAGCTCATCCTGGAGGTAGCGCCAGATGAAGCCGTCGCAGGCGATGCCATCGCAGAGGAGAGAGGCGAATTCCCCCTGGCCGGGGCGCCGTCGCGTGTAGAGCCTCGTGCCGTCGGGACCCGCGACGAAGGCTTCCTTCCAAGTCGTGGACGACATTACTACAAAACGAAAGCGGCGGTCCTCGACCGATTCATCGGTCCGCCGCCGCTTTTCTCTGCCCGCTTCACTCTGCCCGCTTCACTCTGCCGAGTATCGAGCTGCCGTGCATCGAGGCATCGAGACATCGAGCATCGAGACACCGTGCATCGAGCTGCCGTGCATCGAGACGCCGTCTTTAGCGCCCGCCACCCGGTCTCAGGTGCTGCTGCTGGTGTCGTCTCCGATGTCGTTGACGCTCGGGATTTTCCGAATGTCTGAACGAGCCAGTTTCCAGGCACGCTGTACGACCCAGGACAGCGAACGGTCCAGTCGTGCAGCCTCATCCTTGATTTCCGCCAGCATCGTCTCCGGGAAGTAGAGACTCTGCTTGCGCTTGTCGCTACGCGGCGTGTTGTTGTCGGCCATAAACCCCTTTGAACCCCCGACTTCCTACCTCGGACCGGAGTGTGAGCCAAGTTAACCGAGTGTACGCCTAGGTTCTACACAAAAGATGGTCGGCACGACAATCGTCACGGTGCGCGATTGTACGCGGGTTCTAGGCAGTTGGAGCCGAAGCGGTGGCGATCAAGGAGCCCCTGGAGCGCTGGCGGTCGCACTGGCTGTCGGTGTCGGCATCTCGGCGTCGACGTCGTCCCCGAGCGCACCCTCGGCGAGCACGAAGGTCGCCGTCCGAACGCGCGCGCCTTTCCCTCCTGCCACCCGCAGCGTGGCCTCGAGGGTTTTGCCCGCGTCTTTCTCCTTGGCCGTGAGCACGCCACTCATGGAGACCTCGGCGTCGGGCTGGGCCGGGGTCACGCCGCAGCGGAGCATCTGTCGCTCCACGCGGCCGCGGAGAACGAAGGCGCCGAGCGCACCCCGGCCCTTCCCGGTGACTTCCCCGTCGGGGGCGACCGTCAGCTCCACCGCGCTGGTGCCGCTGGCGCCGGTGCCGTCTTCCTTCTCCCACACGGGATAGGCCACGCCTTCGGGGACGCCGACCCCACCCTTTTTCGCCTCGAAGCGGCCCGACCACACCCCGGTCCAAGGATGGTCGGGCGACGGGGCGGAGGCGCTCGTCGACGCGCTCGCGAGGGGCGCGTCAGCCGTGGTCGAGGAGGGAAATGGGTTCGGTTTCGGCGTCGAGCCCCCGCTCTCGCCGCAGCCCACGAGGAGTCCGAGCAGAAGGGGGCCCAGCCGGACAGGGTACGGTGCCGCGCGTCTCACCATGCCGCGACTATGCGACAGACGGCGTAGGGACCGCTACCCGAAGCCGTGCGGGGCCGTGTAACCTCACGTCATGAGCATGACTTCGCACCTTTCTTCCTGGCTCGTTCTTCCTGGGTTCGTCTCCACCCTCGCGCTCGTGGCCGCCGTCGCGACCCCTGGGTGCGGTGGCGACGATGCGATCGATCCCACCGGCGGCGGAGGGAGTACGAGCAGCGGTACCACCAGCGCGACCGGAGGCGGTGATGGTGGCCAGGGCGGGGCGGGCGGCAGTGGCGCTGGCGGGGGTGACATCGAGACCGCCGCCGATTGCACGGCCCCGGAGGGCGCCGAAGGCAGTCTCACCCTCACCGAGTTCGCCACCGGGCTCGGCGTGTCGGTCTTCGCCACCCACGCCGGCGACGACCGACTCTTCGTGGTCTCTCAGTCCGGCGAGATCTACGTGGTCCAGCCCGATGGCAGCAGCAGCGTGTTTCTCGATGTCGACGCTGGAGACCGAGTGTTGACCGGAGGCGAGCGTGGCCTGCTTGGGCTCGCCTTTCACCCCGACTACGCGAACAACGGTCGGTTCTTCGTCCACTACAGCGCCAACCCCGATGGCCGTACCGTCATCGAGGAGTACGCCGTCAGCGCTGGTGACCCCGACGTCGCCGACCCCGCGCCGGTGCAGCTCATCCTCGAGGAGCCACAGCCCGACACCAACCACAATGGCGGATCCATCGAGTTCTCACCCTTCGACGGGTTCCTCTACATCGGGCTCGGCGATGGTGGCGGGGGTGGCGATCCCTTCGACAACGGCCAAGACAAGAACAGCCGACTGGCCACCATCCTCCGGATCGACGTCGACGGAGGCGTGCCCTACGCCATTCCCGACGGCAACATCACCGACGGCGAGGCCGAGATCTTCCATTGGGGCCTGCGCAATCCCTACCGCTTCTCGTTCGATCCCTGCAGCGGCGACATCTACATCGGCGACGTGGGTCAAAATGCCTTCGAGGAGATCGACATCGCCCCGGCCGGGACCGGCCCCCTCAACTGGGGCTGGCCGGTGATGGAGGGGTTCAGCTGCTACAACAGCAACAACTGCGACATGAATGGCCTCGCGCTTCCCGCCCTCGAATACCCCCACCCGCCCGGGAACGATGGCCGGTCGGTGACCGGGGGGGTCGTGTATCGCGGCTCGGCCATTCCCTGGCTCCGCGGGGCGTACCTCTTCGCCGATTTCGTGAGCAGCGAGATTTGGATGACGCGGTGGAACGGCACCGACGCCACCCCGGCCGACCTCATCTCCGACGACCTCTACGACGACGGGCCTCTCTCCAACATCGTGGCGTTCGCCCAGAACCGTGTCGGCGAGGTCTTCATCGTGACCGCCGATGGCACGCTGCGCCGAATCGACGCGGAGTAGGGGGCGGTGGGCCAATGTCCCCCCTGTCCCGGGTTTGGCCCCGACCACTGCGGTGGGGTAGAAGCCCCTTCGGGGCACCATGTTCAAGCTCGCCATCTCGTCACCCGGAGTCGGTCCGGTCGCGGCCATCGCGGTCATCGCCACTCTGACCGCTCCCGTCGGCTGCTCGAAGCCCAAGCCAGCGGCTCCCCCCAAGGTGGAGCCGCAGCCCGAGCCGCCGCCGGAATCTCCTCCGCCGCCCCCCAAATGCGAGGCCCTCGACGAGAGCTGCGAGGCGGACGAAGGCACTTTGCTGCCCGTACCCGGCACCGGCCTCGTCTTCACGCCGCCCGCGGGGTGGACTTTCGCCAAGCTCGAGAAGGTCACCGTCGTGCAAAAGTCAGACGAGGGGGCCCTCATCGTGGTGGGGGCTCACCCCTGGGAGAAGGTTCCCTTCAAGCGCTTCAAAGGGCGCTCCGCCTACGGTCGCGATCTGCTCGAGCTAGGCGGTCTGAAAACCCCGCGCAAGCTCCAGCTCAACGCGCCTCAGGAGCGCGACCGTACGGGTGAGGTCAAGCTCGGGCAGTGGATCACCCACGACACCAAGCGGGGGGACGCCAAAGGGGAGCTTCTCTCTTTTGCCGGTCAGGCCGGCGACCTCGAGGTGGTGGGCGTCGCTTTCGCTCCCGATGACGACGACGAAGCCATCGGGGCGATCCTCGATGCGCTCAAGACGTTGCACACGCGCGCGGACGTGGGTGATGGCGAAGAGGGCGACGAAGGCGAAGACGACGAGGCCAAGTGACCGCACCCCACCTCGCGCCTGGCCATACAGTAGCGGGCAAGTATCAGGTTCGGCAGCTGCTCGGCTTCACCGGTGAGGTCGCCTCATACCGCGCCTCCGATTCCCAGGGGCGCGACGTGGTCGTCAAGCTCTACGACCCGGCCATTGGCCAGCGAGCGGACGTCATGGGGCGGCTAGAGCGGGTTCACGCCGCCGTGTCGCAACTCCCGGCCGGTGCCGTGCGTGTGCTCGATGCGGGCTACGACGCCGGAAGCGGTGCGCCCTTCTCCGTGAGCGAATTCGTCGCTTGGCCAACGCTCACCCAGTGGCTCGCGCGGACTCCACTCCAGCCGCCCATGGTCGCGCGGGTGCTACAGAGCCTCGCTCAAGTGATGGACCCGGCGCATCAGGCCCAGCTCTGTCACGGTGCCCTGAAGCCGACCAACGTCTTCGTGAGTCCCGGCGGAGAAGGTCAGGTTCGCGTGACCGACTTCGGGGCGTCGGTCGTCCGCAGCACCAGTCCCACGCACGAAGCCTATGCCCAATCGGCTCCGTGGTGGGCTCCCGAGCAGCTCAATGCCTCGGCCGTCCTGGGCCCAGCGACCGATATCTTCGCGGTGGGGCTCTTGGCCTTCTACGCGCTGACGGGCCGGTCCTTTTGGGTCTCCTGTCAGGCGGCGACGCCCGACCTCAAGGCCTGGCAGCAAGAGGTGATGGGGCCGCGCCCGCTCGCGAGTGCCCGGGCCCGGGAGCTGGGGGCCGTCGTCAATCCGGCCCTCGATGTCGCCTTCGAACGGGTGTTGGCGGTAGGTCAGCGCGAGCGCCCGCAGTCGGTGGGTGAGCTCGCCCATCAATTCGGTGCTCTCGCGGGCTATGCCGACGACCCCAACAATCCCACCCTCGCCCTCGACGGAGGCGCAGACTCTGCCCTGACCCCGGGGCTGCCTCCCGTTCCGCTCGAGAACAAGAGAAAGCAGAGCTCGCCCATCGTACCAATCGTGATTGGCGTAGGGGCAGCGGTGGTCCTCGGCGGGGTCGGGCTCGGCTACCTCTTTACCCGTACCGATCCGTTGGCCGACGCCCCCGCCGCTACACCCGCGCCGGAGCCGGCAGCGACCGAGGTCGCAGGCGATAGCGACGAGGACCCGGCGGCCGCAGCTGCGCCGACCGAGCCCGAAACCCCGACGGGGGACGACGGTGCGGCGGGGGGCGCCGATGGAGCGGACGAGGGGGCGGGGGGCGCAGATACCGCCGAACTCGTAGAGGTGAAGATCGTCTGCGAGCCGGCTTGCCTGTCGCTAATCGTGGATGGTGAGGTGAACGAGAAGCCGGAAGAACCGCTGCAACTCTCTCCCGGCGATCACACCATCAAGCTGATGAAACCGGGGTATGTCGTGCGCACCGAGAAGGTAGAGGTCGTGGCGGATAAGCCCATCGAGAAGACCTTCGCGCTCACCAAGCGGGTTTATCGCCCGCAAAAGAAACGCTGCAGCAAGTTTCTCAAAAACTGCCGCTAACCCCACCCGAGCTATGGGCAACCCGTGTGATTATGCTACACGGGAGGTGCTTGCGAATGGGCCGTCGACGGGCGCACAGTATTTGCGTCGCTAACCTTCCCCCCCCGCGGCCACGGCCCGCCGCGCGAGCAAGTGAGTATGACCCATGCCGAAGTTGGATCCCTTTTCCGCTCAAATCGTACAGCTCGTCCGCGAGATGCCCGACGACGCCATCCTCGAGTTGGTGCGCAACAAGCTAGGTGCCCAGGATGAGAACGTAGCCCCCGCCGCTTCCGCTCCGGCGCGTTCGAAGACGGAAGGCCGAGCGAAGGCCACGCGTCGCAAGAAGGCCTCATCCAAGCGGAAGGCCTCGGCAAAGAAGAAGGCCGCGCCCGAGAAGAAGGCCGCGCCGAAGAAGAAGGCTGCCGCCAAGAAGCGTCGCCCCAAGAAGAAGGCGGCCACGAAGAAGAAGGCCGTGGCCAAGAAGGCCGCCCCGAAGAAGCGGGCGGGCAAGAAGAAGAAGCGCGGCGGGGGGGATCGCCAGCGTGAACTCGAGGTCGTGGAGCGCGCCATTCGTTCCAGCAAGGGCTTGAGCGCGAGCGAGATCGTCAAGCGCACCAAGCTTCCGCGGGCCCGCGTGTCGGCGGCCGTGCG
>JGI12048J13642_10469915_pt1 | contig 12579 bp, 12 predicted proteins | sample ElkSlonscriptome_16_FD_13642 | JGI IMG/M metagenome (IMG submission 13642) | reverse complement strand
GCACCGGATCGGCCGACGCCAGGGCGCCCGCCACGACGAGGAGGGCGAGCCCACGGGCACGGGCCTTCCAGCTCGCGACGGCTCTCACGAGGGAACTCACGACCTGCCTCCCTTCGATCTCCGCCGGGGATTCCGCAGGGGCTGGCACGCGGGGCAGAGGAAGGCGGAGCGGTTGCTGAAGACGATGCGCTCCACCGTCGTCCCGCAGCTCCGGCAGGGCTCGCCCTCCCGACCGTAGACCGCCAGCCTGCCGCCGAATGCGCCGGCCTCGCCCTGGGCGTTACGGTAGTCCCGGATGGTGGTGCCTCCCCCCTCGATGGCCTGGGCGAGGATGCGGCGGATGGCGCCGTGGAGACGCTTCACCGCCGGCGCGGGGATCTCCCGGGCGGGCTGCCTGGGGTGCACGCCGGCGGCCCACGCGGCCTCGCTGGCGTAGATGTTCCCCACGCCGGCGAGGCGCCGCTGGTCCAGAAGCCAGGAGCGGAGCGGGGAGCGGGAGGCGGTGAGGCCCCGGGCCAGGACCTCCGGGGTGAAGGCGTCGGAGAGGGGCTCGGGCCCCAGCGCCTCGTCGCGCTCCGACCAGGCCTCGGCGTCCAGCACCTCCAGCGCTCCGAACCGCCGCATGTCGTCGTAAACCAGCACACCGCCGTCCTCGAATCGGAGGCGCACCGCCGGGTGGGTGGGGCGGCGGGACGCCACCGGGGGCGCCGGGAAGGGAAGGAGTCGTCCCGTCATCCCCAGATTCACCACGAGGCGATCGCCCGAATCCAGGACCAGGACCACGTTCTTTCCCCGGCGCTCCACGGCGTCGAGGGCGGTGTGACGTACCCGGTCGGCGAAGGCGCGGCGGGGCTGACGAAGGACGTCCTCGTGGACCACCTCCACCCGCCGGACGGTCTCGCCCACCACCTCGGGGCGGAGACCCCGGACGATGGTCTCGGCTTCGGGGAGCTCGGGCATGGGGGAGGAGGGCTCCGGTGCCTAGGTCCGGATGGCCGTGCCGGAGGCGGTGACCATGAGCATCCCGTTGGACGAGCCCAGCACCTCGTAGTCGATGTCCACTCCGATCACGGCGTCGGCCCCCTTGCCGGAGGCCTGTTCGCACATCTCCTTGATGGCCTCCTGCCGGGCTTCACGGAGCGCCTTCTCGTAGGAGGCCGAGCGACCTCCCACCACGTCCCGGACCACGGCGAAGAGGTCCTTCACGATGTTGGCGCCGATGATGGCCTCGCCCATGACGATGCCGAGGTATTCCTTGGCTGGCGTGCCTTCCAGCCGGCTTGTGGTGGAAACGATCATGTACTCTCCTGGGTGCGGGCGCGCTCCCTCCAGCCGATGTCGCGGCGGAAGAAGGCACCGTCAACGTCGATGGCGGCGGCTCCGGCCCGGCTGCGCTCGGCCGCCTCGGAGACGGAGGCGCCGACGGCGGTGACGGCCAGCACCCGTCCCCCGGCGGTCTCCAGCCCTCCCTCGGACGTCCGGCGGGTCCCGGCGTGGAAGACGGTGAGGTCGTCGTCCTCGAGCCCGTCGGGGATGGTGATGGCCTTCCCCTTCTCGTAGGAGCCCGGGTATCCCCCGGAGGCGATCACCGTCGTGACGGCAGCGCCCTCCCGGAAGACCGGGGTCAGCTCCTCCACCGACCGCCCGTCGGCGACGGTGCGGAGGAGCTCCACCAGGGAGGACTTCAGGAGGGGGAGGATCACCTGCGTTTCGGGGTCACCGAAGCGGCAGTTGAACTCCACCACCTTCAGCCCTTCGTCGGTCTTCATGAGCCCCCCGTAGAGGAGCCCCGTGAAGGGGGCGCCTTCGTCCGCCAGCGCTGCCAGCGTAGGCTCGAAGATCCGGCGCCGGGCCTCGTCGAGGAGCGCGGGGGTGACCAGGGAGACCGGCGCGTAGGCGCCCATGCCGCCGGTGTTGGGACCCGTGTCGCCCTCACCGACCGCCTTGTGGTCCTGCGACGGAAGGAGGTAGACGGCTACGGTGCCGTCGCACACGGCGAAGATGGAGAGCTCCTCACCCTCCATGAACTCCTCCACCACCACCGTGTCACCCGCTCCACCGAAGTCGTCGCCCGCCAGCATGCCCCGCGCCGCCTCCACCGCTTCCTCCACGGTGGCGCAGACGATGGCGCCCTTCCCGGCGGCGAGCCCGGAGGCCTTCACGACCACGGGGGCGCCGGCGTGACGGATGTAGCCTTCGGCGGCCTCCGCCTCGGTGAAGGTCTCGTACGCGGCGGTGGGGATGCCCCAGCGGCTCATGAGCCCCTTGGCCCAGGCCTTGGAGGCCTCGATCCGGGCGGCCGCGGCGGTGGGCCCGAAGATGGCGAGGCCGGCCTCCTGGAAACGGTCCACGATCCCGGCGGCCAGAGGGGCCTCGGGCCCGACGATGGTGAGGTCCATGCCGTGCTCTCCGGCCCACTCCAGGAGGCCGTCGACGTCGGTGGGGGAGAGATCCACCCCGGTGCAGAGGGCCGCCATGCCCGCGTTGGGACGGGTGGCGAAGAGCTCCGCAGCGGGCTCGTCCCGGCGGATCTTCCAGAGGAGGGCGTGCTCCCGCCCTCCGTTTCCGACGATGAGGATGCGCATGGTGGTAGGATAACAGAATCGGAGGCGAAGAGGTCCGTTCCCTCTCCGCCCCCGAGGAGCGCCGCGTGGTGCGGTGTTCGCCCCCCTCCCGGGCGGCCGCTCGAGGTCCTACCGCTTGCCGAAGCCGCCCATGAACTGCTCGCCCATGCGGCGGGCGGCGCCGGTGACGGTGTCCAGGAAGTCCCGAGCCCCCTCTGCGTAGGCATCGGCTGCTTCCCGGAGGTCGTCCTGGTAGGCCGGATCGGGCTCGCCACGGCGGGCGTACTCGCCCCGGAGGACCCGGTCGTAGTCCCCGCTCTCGATCCAGCCGCGGAGCTCGCTCACCCGGAGGACCCAGAAGGGGTGGGTGGCGCCGATGAGGTTGAGGATCTTGAACACCTGGTCCGCCACGTCGCCCCCGGCGCGGTACTCCTCCGCCTGGGTGATGAACTCCTGCAGCGAGGTCTCTTCGTCGGTCCCGCCACCGGCCATCTTGAGCATGGTTCGCATGACCACCTCGGGGTCCTGAACCGCCAGGAGTCCTGCCCGGTCGCAGGAGAGTTCGGCCTTCCGGGACCATTCCAGGAGCCCCACGAGCACCGCCCGCGCCGCCAGCCCCACGATGGGGAAGCCCATGGAGGCGAGCTGGAGGAGGAGGAAGGTCATCGTCCGGTAGAGGACGTGATCGCTCATGATGTGACCGAGCTCGTGCCCCATGATGTAGGAGAGCTGGTCGTCGTCCAGGAGGGCCACCGTCCCGGAGTTCAGGATGATGAACGGCTCGTCCATCCCGTAGGCGCCGGCGTTCACGATGGGCGTCTGGGACATGTAGAGGGGGTAGGCCTCTTCGGCGTCCAGCGTCTCCAGAACGTCCTCGTAGAGCCTGTGGATCCGGGGGAACTGGTTGGCACTCACCCGGACCGCGTTGGCCTGGAAGGCCAGTCGCACCGGACGCTCCCCGAAGAAGCCGAAGAGCTTCTTCAAGACCTCGTCGAAGACCGGCACCCGCCGGAGGGCCTGGAGGGCGGCCTTGTCGGCGGGATGCTCCCAGGCGCGCGGCGCGATGTCGGTGAGGATGCGACGGGCCCGGGCGCCCTGGCTCCCGGAATCGGCCGATCCGTCGGGCTGGTCCCCGGGGGTGTCCGGCTGCTCCTGGGCGTCGTCGGGATGCTGATCCATGGCGAGTCCTGAGGTGGGGCCGCCGGTCGTGGCGGTCGTGGGTTCGTCTGCTGGCCTACCCTACGGTAGGTTTTTCGGGCCGGTTTCAGAACCCGACGGCAGCCTCTAATCCAGGACGCGCCCAAGGTCCTCGATGAGATCGGCCTCGTCCTCGATCCCCACGCTGAGGCGCACCAGCCCGGGGGTGACGCCCATGGCCGCGCGACGGTCCTCGGGTACCGAGGCGTGGGTCATGAGGGCCGGCACGCTGATGAGGGACTCCACCCCGCCCAGACTCTCCGCCAGGGAGAAGATGCGCAGGTGCTCGGTGAGGGCCCGGGCGCGCTCGAGGGTGCCCACGTCCACCGATACCATGCCGGTGAAGCCGCTCATCTGGCGCGTCGCCAGTTCGTGCTGCTCGTGGCTGGGGAGCCCCGGGTAGAAGACCCGGTCCACCGCCGGATGCTCCTCCAGGTAGCGTGCCACCGCCATCCCGTTGGCGTTGTGGCGGTCCATGCGTACGTGGAGGGTCTTGAGGCCCCGGAGCGTGAGGAAGCAGTCCATGGGTCCGGGGACGGCGCCGGTGGACTTCCGGATGAACATGAGCTCCTCCCAGAGGGCTTCGTCCCGGACCGCCAGGACTCCCCCGATGACGTCGGAGTGCCCGTTCACATACTTGGTGGCCGAGTGCACCACCACGTCGGCACCCAGCTCCAGTGGTCGCTGGTTGTAGGGGGAGGCGAAGGTGTTGTCCACGCAGAGGAGGGCCCCGCCGGCGTGGGCGATTTCCGCCGCCGCCTGGATGTCGCAGAGACGCATCATGGGGTTCGTGGGGGTCTCCACATGGACCAGCTTCGTGGCGGGCCGCATGGCGGCTTCGATGGCGCCCGGGTCTCGGGAGTCCACGTAGGTGAACTCGATGCCGAGGCGGGAGAGGACCTTGTTGAACATGCGGGTGGTCCCGCCGTAGGTGTTTTCCTCGCTCACCACGTGGTCCCCAACGTCCAGGCGCTTCAGGACGCATTCGATGGCGGCGAGGCCGGAGGCGAAGGCGACGCCTCGTGTGCCGGACTCCAGCGAGGCCAGGTTCGCTTCCAGCGCCTCCCGCGTGGGATTTGCCGTGCGTCCGTAGTCGTAGCTTCCTCCCCGCGGCTCGCCGACGGCGGGCTGCACGTAGGTGGAGGTCTGGAAGATCGGGGTCATGATGGCCCCGGTCACTGGCTCGGGGTCCACCCCGGCGTGGATGGCGCGGGTGCCGAAACGGAGGGCGTCGGAGGGGTGCTCGGTCATGGTCGGGTGGGCGGGCCCGGTGGGACCGGGCGTCGGGGGAGGGTTCGGGCCGCGGAATCTACCCGGATCCGGGGGCGGAGGGCCAGGCGGACGGGGCCTCGTCGGAGCTGGAGGGGCTCCGGTCGGGGGCCTCCGCTCCCGGAGCCTGCAGGGGTCGCCTGCGGCATTGACGCGCCGGCGGCGTGCGGGGCAGTATTGAAGGCTATCTTCCGCTTCCCCCACCGCCTCTCCGCGCATGCCCCTCCACCTCCCCGACGATCTCATGGTCAGCGTGTCCGGCGTCCGCGGGCGGGTGGCGGACCCCCTCACGCCCGAGCTCATGGGCGGCATCGCCGCCGCCTTCGGGGCCTTCCTCCAGGCGGAGGGCCATCGTGGCCCCATCCTGGTGGGGCGGGATTCCCGGACCTCGGGCCCCATGTTCGCGCGGGCCGTGGTGGCGGGGCTCCAGTCGGTGGGGCGCGATGTGGTGGAGTTGGGGGTGGTGCCCACACCCACCCTCCTCCTGGCCGTCGGCCATCACGACGCCGGAGGCGCCATCGGCGTCACCGCCAGCCACAACCCCGCCGAATGGAACGCCCTCAAGCTGGTCTCCAGCGAGGGGATGTTCCTGGACGCCGAGCTCTCCGGGCGCTTCCAGGCCTACCTCGCAGCCGAGGATCCCCCCCGGGCGGGATGGGATGCCCTGGGCTCTGTGAGCCGGGACGCCACGAGCTGGTCGCGCCACCTCGAGGCCATCCTGGACCTGGACGCCCTCGACGTGGATGCCATCCGGGATCGGCGCTTCCGGGTGGCGCTGGACTGCGTCCACGGAGCCGGAGGCCCTCCGGTCAGCGAGCTGCTCGACGAACTGGGGTGCGAGGTCGAGGGCATGGGGCTGGAGCCCGACGGTCGGTTCCCCCGGGATCCAGAGCCCACCGCGGCGAACCTGGCGGGCCTGAGCGAGCTGGTCCGGTCCACGGGCTCGGAGATCGGGCTGGCGGTGGACCCCGACGCCGATCGCCTCTCCCTGGTGGACGAGACGGGGAAGGCCATGGGCGAGGACCTGACGCTCGCGCTGGCCGCCGCCGGCGTCCTGACCCGCACCCCGGGACCGGTGGTGACCAACCTCTCCACGAGCCAGGTGGTGGAGGACGTGGCCGCCGCCTTCGACTGCCCGGTGGTACGCGCGCCGGTGGGTGAGGTGAATGTGGCCCGCCGCATGCAGGCCGAGGGAGCCGTGGTGGGAGGCGAGGGCAACGGAGGGGTGATCCTTCCCGCGCTGCAGCACACCCGCGATGCTCCTCTGGCCGTGGCCCTCATCCTGCAGCACTTGGCGGACGAGGGCGGAACGGCATCTCAGGCGGCCTCCCGATGGCCCGCCTACGAGATCGTGAAGGAGAAGGTCCGCTTCCCCCGGGAGGAGTTGGACGCCGCATATGCGGCGCTGGCGGAGGACCTGGACGCAGGCTCGCTGGATCGGTCCGATGGGCTGCGACTCGCCTGGCCGGACCGTTCGGTGTGGCTCCACGTCCGACCGTCGGGGACCGAGCCGGTGGTGCGCCTCATCGCCGAGGCCCGCACCGCCGAGGAAGCACGAGCGCTGGTGGACCGGGCCGGCGCCCTCCTGGAGGGCGTGGCATGACCCCGTCGGTAGCGTACGAAGAACCCATGAGGACGAAAGGAGGCCCGCCGTGTGCGGCATCGTAGGCTACGTCGGTACCGAGGAAGCTTCACCCATCCTGCTGCAGGGTCTCAAGCGCCTGGAATACCGGGGCTACGACTCGGCGGGGGTGGCCCTGCTCAACGGAGGTCGGCGCCTGCACGTGGTGAAGCGGCCAGGCAAGATCGCCGCGCTGGAGGAGGCGGTGGAGGCCGAGATGCCCACCGGCACCTGCGGCATCGCCCATACCCGCTGGGCCACCCACGGCCCCCCGACCCAGGCCAACGCCCACCCCCACATCTCCGGGAGCGCCGAGACGCCGGACATCGCGCTGGTCCACAACGGGATCATCGAGAACGCCGATCTCCTCCGGACCCGCCTCCAGGAGAAGGGCTACACCTTCGATTCCGAGACGGACACGGAGACGGTGGTCCACCTCATCGACTTCCTCTGGAAGGACGGCGACCCCCTGGAGGCGGCGGTAGCCGAGGCCCTCACCCATGTGGAGGGCGCCTACGGAATCGCCGTCATCTCCTCCCGGGATCCGCAAAAGATCGTCGTGGCTCGCCACGGGAGCCCCCTCCTCATCGGCATCGGGAAGGACGGGAAGATGCTCGCCGGGTCGGACGCCGCCGCGGTCATCGCCCACACGCGGGACGTGGTCTACCTGAACGACGGGGACTACGCCGTCCTCACCGCCGACGGGTACCGGACCTACCACCTGGAGGATGGCGAGGTGGATCGCTCCGTCCATCAGGTGACCTGGGACGCGGGGACCATCGAGAAGTCCGGCTACCCCCACTACATGCTCAAGGAAATCTTCGAGCAGCCGTCCTCCCTCCGCGACGTCATGCGGGGGCGGCTCCTGGAGGACGAGGGGGACGCCCGCCTGGGCGGCATCGCGGCCAACGCCTTCGACCTGGGCCGGGTGCGTCGCGTCATCATCACCGCCTGCGGCACGAGCTGGCATGCCGGGCTGGTGGGGGAGTACCTCCTGGAGGAATATGCCCGCCTCCCGGTGGACGTGGAGTACGCCTCCGAGTTCCGCTACCGGAATCCGGTGCTGGAGGAAGGGACGCTCCTCCTGGCCATCAGCCAGTCCGGCGAGACCGCCGACACCCTGGCGGCGCTGAAGGAGGCCAAGCACCGAGGCGTCACCACCATGGGCATCGTGAACACGGTGGGCTCCACCATCGCCCGCACCACGGACTTCGGCTGCTACCTCCACGCCGGCCCGGAGATCGGCGTGGCGTCCACCAAGGCCTTCACCAGCCAGATCGTCGCCCTGGCCCTCTTCACCCTGCACATGGGGCGGCGGAGCCACACCTCGGTCCTCCGGGGCCGGGAGATGGTCCAGGCTCTCCAGAAGCTTCCGGAGCAGGTGGAGGAGGTACTGAAGCTCAACGACGAGATCAAGGAGCTGGCCGCCGAGTACGCCGACGCGCAGAACTTCCTCTATCTGGGCCGAGGCTTCCAGTTCCCGGTGGCGTTGGAGGGAGCGCTGAAGCTGAAGGAGGTGAGCTACATCCACGCCGAGGGATACCCGGCGGCGGAGATGAAGCACGGACCCATCGCCCTCATCGACGAGGACATGCCGGTGGTCTTCCTGGCGCCTCGGGATCCGGTCTTCGGCAAGGTGGTGAGCAACATCGAAGAGGTGAAGGCGCGTGGAGGACGGATCATCGCCGTGGTGAGCGACGACGCTCCGGAGCTCCAGGGGAAGGTGGATCACCTCATCCAGGTGCCCCAGACGCTGCCGGCCCTCCTCCCGGTCCTCACCACCATCCCCCTGCAGCTCCTGGCCTACCACGTGGCGGTCCTCCGGGGCTGCGACGTGGATCAGCCCCGCAATCTGGCCAAGTCCGTCACGGTGGAATGAGGGTCGTGCTCCAGCGCGTCTCCCGTGCGGCGGTCCGCGTCGACGGGGAGACCGTGGGCGAGATCGGGCGGGGACATCTGTTGCTGGTGGGGCTGGCCGAGGGAGACTCCCAGCAGGAGTTGGCCTGGATGGCCGACAAGGTGGTGGGCCTGCGCGTCTTCCCGGACGACGACGGCCACATGAACCTCGGTCTGGAGGAGGTGGAGGGCGACCTCCTGGTGGTGAGCCAGTTCACGCTCTACGGCGACACGCGGAAGGGGCGCCGTCCCAGCTTCGTGGACGCGGCGCCGCCGGAGGTGGCGGAACCCCTGTACGACCGCTTCGTGGCGCTGCTGGAGGAGCGGGCGCCGGGGCGGGTGGCCACGGGCGCCTTCGGGGCCATGATGGAGGTGGAGCTGGTGAACGACGGCCCGGTGACGCTCCTCCTCGAGCGGCCGTGACCTCCGGGCGGGTGCCGGAGCTGGTCCTGGCCTCCGCCTCTCCTCGCCGCGCCGACGTCCTCCGCCAGCTCGGGCTGGACTTCCGCATCCACCCCGCCGACGTGGACGAGTCCCGTCGGGAGGGCGAGGAGCCCTCGACCTACGTGGAGCGCCTGGCCCGGGAGAAGGCCCGGGCCGTCGTCGCCGACGGGTCCACCGAGAGCGGCGCCGTGGTGGTGGCCGGAGACACGGTGGTGGTGCACCGGGGCAGGGTCCTGCTCAAGCCCGACGACCCCGTCGACGCCGTGGCCATCCTGGAGGAGCTCTCCGGCGACACCCACGAGGTCCTCACCGGGGTCGCCGTGGCGCGAGGCGCGGAGCTGGAGAGCGGGGTGGCCCGGGCGGAGGTCCGCTTCAGCGACGTGGACCGCGCCACGTTGGAGGCCTACGTCGCCACGGGAGAATCCATGGACAAGGCCGGTGCCTACGGCATCCAGGGGCGGGGGGCGGCGTTGATCGCCGGAATCGGCGGCGACTACTATGTCGTCGTCGGCCAGCCGGTGACCCTCCTCCTCGAGCTTCTGGGTCGGCTGGGCGTACGCTACGACTTCTCGGCCTCCCTCGTCCTGGAGCCACCGCCATCATGAGCGTCCCCGCCATCCTCGCCCTGGATCAGGGCACCACCGGCAGCACCGCCCTCGTCGTCGCCCGGGACGGCCGCATCCTCGGCCGGGCCTATTCGGAGTTCAACCAGCACTTTCCCCGACCGGGCTGGGTGGAGCACGACGCAGAGGAGATCTGGTCGGTGACCACCCGGGTGGCTCGCACCGCCCTGGACGCCGCCGTCCACGCCGACGTGCAGGGGGTGGGCATCACCAACCAGCGGGAGACGGTGGTCCTCTGGGATCGGGAGACGCTGGAGCCGGTGCATCGCGCCATCGTCTGGCAGGACCGGCGCACCGCGGAGCTCTGCCGAGCGCTCGAGGAGGCGGGGCACGAGGCGGAGGTCCGGCGGCGCACCGGACTGGTGCTGGATCCCTACTTCAGCGGCACGAAGCTCCTCTGGATCCTGCGGAACCACACGGAGCTCCGGGAGCGGGCCGAGGCCGGCGAGCTCGCCGCCGGGACCATCGACACCTGGCTCCTGGCCCGCCTCACCGACGGCCGGGTCCACGCCACCGATCCCACCAACGCCTCCCGGACCCTCCTCTGGAATCTGGAGACGGCGGACTGGGACCCCTGGCTCCTGGAGCTTCTCGAGATTCCGGAGTCGCTGCTGCCGGAGGTGCGGCCCAGCGCCGGGGACTTCGGCACCACCTCCGGCGCCCACCTCGGGGTGGAGCTCCCGGTGGGTGGGGTGGCCGGGGACCAGCAGGCCGCCCTCTTCGGTCAGGGGTGCTGGAACGCCGGACTGGCCAAGAACACCTACGGGACTGGGGCCTTCCTGCTTCTCCACACCGGCGACGAGCCGGTGGCCTCGGAGCACGGGCTCCTCACCACCGCCGCCTGCGACGCCGAAGGCGGCCTGGCCTACGCCCTGGAGGGGTCGGTCTTCGTGGCGGGCGCCGCCATCCAGTGGCTCCGGGACGGTCTGGGCATCCTGGAGAACGCCGGCGAATCCGAGGCGCTGGCCCGGGCCGTGGAGGACACCGACGGGGTCCACTTCGTCCCGGCCTTCGTGGGCCTGGGCGCACCCCACTGGGAGCCGGATGCGCGGGGCACGGTGACGGGGCTCACCCGGGGGACCCGGCGAGCGCACCTGGTGCGGGCCGCGCTGGAGTCCATGGCCTTCCACTCGGCGGAGGTGCTGGGCGCCATGGAGGCAGACTCGGGCGTGGAGACCCGAGAGCTCCGGGTGGACGGCGGCGCGGCGCTGAACGACTGGCTCATGTCGTTCCAGGCCGACGTCCTCGGGATTTCCGTCCGCCGCCCGGCCCAGGTGGAGACCACCGCCATGGGTGCGGCGGCGCTGGCCGGGATCCGGCTGGGGGTCTGGCCCGACGCCCCCAGCTTCCTGGAGGCCCAACCGGACGGCCGTCGGTTCTCGCCTCGGCGGGAGGGCGCCTGGCGGACCCGGGCTCGAGGCGGTTGGGACCGTGCGGTGCGGACGGCGCTGGCCTGGGCCCGGGACGACGGCAGTGGGTCGTGACGGAGGCACCACACCCGCGTCCCCTCCGCATCGCGGTGGTGGGCGGGTCCCGGGCGACGGAGGAGGAGGCCGCGGCGGCCCGGAGACTGGGGGCCGCGCTGGCCACTGCCGGTGCCGTGGTGGTGTGCGGGGGGCGGGGTGGTGTCATGGAGGCGGTGGCCCGCGGCGCCGCCGAGGCCGGCGGTTGGACGGTGGGGATCCTTCCCGGCACCGACGAGGCCGAGGCCAACCCCTGGATCCGCCTTCCGTTGCCGACGGGCATGGGGGAGGCCCGAAACGCGCTGGTGGTGCGGAGCGCCCAGGCGGTGGTGGCCGTGGGGGGTGGGTGGGGCACCCTTTCCGAGATCGCCCTGGCCGGAGCCGTGGGCTGTCCGGTGGCCCTTCTGGGACGCGGTCCGGTGGAGGGTCTCGAGCTTCCCACCTTCGACGATCCCACCGCCGCGGCACGGTGGGCCCTGGAGATGGCGGGGCTCGCCCGCGGGCCGGCGGCACCTCCGTCGGGAAGGGTGGGGAGCGCGGAGTAGGTAGTTTTCCGGGGTCCCCGCTCGGGTGAACCCCCGACTGGTCCGCTCTGCAGCTCTTCGCCTAGATTCCACGCGGAAAAACCGGTCCCGGCTTCGACGTCGTCGACACCTGGCTCCGGCTCCGTCGAGATGGTTCGACCACGAGGAACATTCGGTCGCCGGACGGGGAGAACGAAGAGGTTGCACGCGGGTGTCTCGTAGAACTGAGGGGTCGAGATGAAGCACGGTCGATTCGTTGTGGGCCTGGTGGCTGTCGCGGCGGTGGTTTCCTACCTGGTATGGACGGGCGTCAGCGAAACGATGGTCTACTTCCTGACCCCCACGGAGCTCATCGCGAAGGTGCAGGAGGATCCGAGCTTCCGCGACATGGGCGTGAAGGTGAGTGGACAAGTGATTCCGGGCAGCTACTCCCGGCCCGACGGCGAGCTCCTGCACCGATTCGAGGTGCGGGACCTGGACGATGCGTCGGTGACCTTCACCGTCGAGTACCGTGACGCCCTCCCCGACACCTTCACCGACGAGGTGGAGGTGGTCATCGAGGGACGGTTGGACGAGAATGACGTCTTCCAGGCCAACACGCTTCTGACCAAGTGCGGGAGCCGCTACGAGGCCGCGCCGGAGGACCTGGCGACGTGACCATCCTCGGGGAATTCGCCCTCTGGATCGCCCTCCCGGTAGCGGGATGGGGGGCGGTGCTCGGGTACGTCGGGGGCCGCACCCAGCGCGGGGATCTGGTCCTGAGTGCGGAGCGGAGCATCTACGCCACCACCTTCCTTCTGGTGCTGGCCTCCCTCGGGGTCATGAATGCCTTCCTCACGGACCAGTTCCAGTACTGGTACGTGGCGAGCTATTCCAACCGGGACCTGGAACTCTTCTACAAGATCACGGGGCTCTGGGCCGGCCAGCGGGGATCGCTCCTCTTCTGGGCGGTGATGATGAGCGGCTTCAGCTCCCTGG
>JGI12048J13642_10187951_pt1 | contig 12580 bp, 8 predicted proteins | sample ElkSlonscriptome_16_FD_13642 | JGI IMG/M metagenome (IMG submission 13642) | reverse complement strand
ACTCATCATATGCGTGCACCACAATAGACGGGGGGGCCGGATTTGGGTTAAATAAGTAGGAAATAATGTACTTATCACTTACTGTTTTCCAACCGGCATCCTCAACAATTTGCATGGGTTCAGGCAATGGAAGTTGCCTCTCATAAACGATAATCGATTGGCTAGGTCCTTGGACAAAAATAAAATCCTCGGTTATTTTGAAATTCGGATTGTTTGGAAATAAATCGTCTGTATACGCTTCGGAAAGTATCCACTGCCCTTCGGAAAACTCATATACCAATTTAGTTGATGATGAACTGATGATCAACTCCCCTGATTCAAACAAATTAAGGCCCGTGCCAGTTGAATTATTTTGAAACGGTTCAGGTCTGTCAATCCTTTGTGTGAACACCCATTCATCATTTATTCTCGTGTAAGCCAAGGCGACTATTTGATTATCGATAGTCGATCTACCCACGATCACAAAAAAATCATCCCTTAGTACAATATTGACTCCGAAATTGGTAAACTCAGATTCGAGAATTAAGTCTGAAGTTATGGATTCGGGAAGATCAAATAAAGTAAGGGTATCAGTCAGAGCCCAAGTTCCTGCTTCATCTCTTTCAAGAAAAATATAATCATAGTACCATGAGAATGTGGAAGGAATTAATTCAGTTGTTTGAAAGACAGCCGTGTTCTCGTCCAGAGCTACTTTTGGCTTTAAAGAGGTAGTGAGCAAATTGTCCGTGCCCGATGGAAAAGTTTGTGTTAAATTCCACAAATTTGATTGATCTGAGTACTCAAAAAGTTTTACTGCCTTAGTTTCGGGGAAAGCATCTAAGGCCATTCCACCAATAGCATAATTGCCATCTATATCGAGGTCAGAGAAACCGAAAAACGGGTCAGCATCATTTGGGGAAAGCCTTGATCTGGAAACCAAAAGGCTGTCCTTTCTAGTGTATTCTTCTTGCGCCAAAGCATCAAGAATGAAAAATGTGGTCAGAAATGTCAGGATCAGAACGCGCTTGGTAAACATAGTATTTAAGCTTGGTTGGTTAAATTCATAAGATAAGAATAAATCTAAGTTCGAGGATCCCTATCGAAGGTGCTCGTAACTTTTCTTAAAGAAACTACCTGATCAAAACCACCAAGGCAACTTTTTCCAAAATAGCATTCTCACCAAAATCGATGGAATAGCGTACGGCGTAAACACCCGCAGGACAATAAAAATCACCGTTACGATAGCTTCCGTTCCAGCCTTCTTCAGGATCAGTGGTTTCAAAAACCATTTCACCCTGACGATTGAAAATCATCAACTCGAAGGATAGGTAGTTGTCGATCTGTCCTTTGTACAGGTCGTTCAAACCATCGCCATCAGGCGTAAAGGCATTGGGCAAGTAGAACTGATCAAAACATTCCTCCTCCTCCACCCTGAACTCGCGGGTGGTGGTGCCGCATGAATTGGTTAACTGAACCGCGTACAACCCCGCATTTTGGATACGGATCGTTTTTCCTCGGGTGCTATCGCTCCAGAGCAGGTTGCCATTATCGCTCGACCGGGCGGTGACTATCGCAGCATCGCCAATGCATTTTACAAGGTCGTCCAGTGGTTGGATATTGGGCAGGCTTAGCGCATTTACCAGGATGGTGGCATTGGTGGTACAGCCCGCCGAATTAGTGGCTGCAGCCGAATACTGCCCGGGGGTGTCGATGTTTATTTCCTCTTCCGTCTCTCCGGTAGCCCACACAATCGGGTCGCTGCTTTGCGCAAACAAGGTGCCCGTCTCATCGGGACAAAGCGCCGTGGTACCCGAGAGGATCAGCGTAGGAGTTTCTATCGTCGAGAGTACCACCGTATCTGAATAAAGGCAACCGTTATCATTGGCTGTAGCCCAATATTGATCCGCATCTGAAACGGTCAAATCAGTCCCTGAGCTACCGTCGCTCCAAATTAGTTCAGTTGGTGGATCAGGTTCCAAAACGGCAAAAGTACCTTCGCAAATGGCCAAGTCAGGGCCTAGTGAAAATTCGGGGAATTCAGTTACATCTATTTCCAATGCATAAGCCGATGTGCAAGCTCCGTCGGTTAATTCAAAGGAGTAAGTGCCCGTGGCATCAAAGGTTCGCTCATCGTCAGAAGCGCCGTCAAACCAGATAATAGCTGCATTGCTTGCGCCAAGCTGAAAGGTAAAAACCTCTCCTTCGCAGAGATCAATATCGGTTGGGCCCGCATACTCGGGAGGGGCATCCAAATCCACCGCTATCGTATCTGAAACTTCGCAAACTCCCAGCACGGCATCGGCCCAATAAACTCCCGAGGCGGTAACCTCTACGGTCTGTCCCTGACTGTCGTCAAACCATGTGATCTGATCGTAGCCCGATGGGGCAGTAAGGGTAAGCGGTTCATCTCCACAATCCGTCTGATCGGGGCCGAGTGAAAAGTCAGGATTTTCGGTCACCTCTACTTCCAGCAAGAAGCTCTCCTCGCAAACGCCGTTGATCAACTCAAAAGCGTAACTGCCCGTTTCATCAAAAATCCGAGTCTCAACTTCCGAGCCGTCAAACCAGAGAATATCGGCTTCCGTCGTTCCCAATTCAAAGGTGAAGCTCTCGCCCTCACAAAAAGCTATATCCGTGGGCCCCGAATAATCGGGAGGGGTATCCAACGTGACTTCAATAGTATCGGTAGCAGGACAGATTCCTTGAATCACATCTGCCCAATAAGTCCCTGATTCGGTAACCGTCAAGTCGGGCTGAGAGGTTCCGTCAGACCAGAGTATGTCATCGTATTGTCCCGTGGCAGAAAGCACAACGCCACCCTCGTTGCAGGCCTGAATATCGGGGCCCAGATCTACCGAAGGGTCCGCTACCACCAAAGTGGTTTCTTGGCTTTGCTCATTTCCGCAAAGGTCTTGAAAAGTCAGGGTGAAGGTGGTCGTTTCTGATACCGTCGCTATAGGACTGAAAGAATTCGGATCGTCCAAAAACTCGGCGGGCTGCCACGATACCGTCCCAAAGCTGGCCGCCGGTGCTTCGAGTTGAACGGGTTCGTCTGCGCAGGCATCGTAGGTTTCGGGCAAACCGAGAATTAAGGGATCGAGACAAATTCGTTGAAGATTAAACTCTCCGCCGGTGGCTCCGGTAAAACCCCAAAAAACCTCATCACTGTTTGAAAAGATGGCAAATTCCAAGTTGATATTGATCTGCAACCGAACCTCGCAATTGACGGAAACGCTAAAAAGATTCGTCAATGGATCCCAGGTAATATCAATGATGTATTCTTGCCCGTCCTCCACATTATCGCCGTCAGGTGAAATCTGGATGGGGCCCGCCAGGTTTCCCGCCAAGTTATGGTTGGGGTTTCCATTGGATAAGATGGCCATATGGTCATAAGCGGGATCGCCGTTTGCAGTATTTTGAAAAGAATCAAACTCCACCCCCAAGGAAGGAGAAAAACCTTCAAATCCCATACCTGATCCGGCATTGCCGATTACATTGTTTCCCGCCTGTTGCATCACGAAGACCATCCCATCCGCACCAAGATCATCCAAGGTTCCGAAACTTGCCGTAAACTGTAATTGGAAAGGCTCTGAAATGTCGATGGCCTCATTGTACCAAATGGCACCATTCTGCCAAGGCTGCGGTTGTGTAAGAATAAAACAATCTCCGCCATCAGAGGTACTGCTGCCCACAAAGTTGTAACCTTGCCCCTGCCCTTGGATAGCGATCGCAAGTAAAATAACCAACGCAAAAAAACCCTTCATTGTGTTAACCATACACCTTTCCCAAAGATACGCAAATGGCTGCGCTCTACCTATAACGCACACCTACCTGTGTGGTTGACATGTAATGATTCTCGAGCGTCCTACACGATGTAGTAGCGATGATGTAGCACTTTTCTCTTAGCCGATCCTTTAAAATAAAAATTGTTTGGGAATAGGTATCCCTCCGGGATCCTCATCTCTTAAGAAAGCCCCATCGCACATGCATAGATACCAATTAATCTGTTAATCAGAATGTTTGATTAAAATCGAGGTATATACTCCTTTAGGGATTAAGGGCGAGCGAATGATGCGCAAGAGCCTTTAGAGATAAGTGTTGGTTGACCTATATTTTAATCTAAATGCACAAAACCATGACAGCAATGTCCTCAAATCCTATTGTTCTTCCTTTGCGTCAGTGCTTTCCGCAAATCGCGAGCGTAGGATCCAAACAGCACATCACAGGAAGGGAGTTTACTTTTCATCAGGGGTAAAAGCCATCCCGAAAACACTTCTTCTACTACCAATCGGGTTTGACCATTTTCGCGGCTCAGGTGATAGCTCCGTACGCCTTTGAAAAATGGAGCCACACCACTGCTCCACTTCATTTTATTTTGAGGCGTCACATCTGAAATCCTGAGCCTGAACTCCTGATTGGGACTGATTTTGCTGCGCAGCCTCACTTTGCCTCCTTCGCGTATTTCACCACTGATTTCACTGATCATGCTGTCCCAAGATCGAATTTCCTGCACATTGGCTATTCGCTTCCAGACTTCTTCCTGATTCGCGGGCAGAACCATTTCCAATCGATAAATGAGCTCTCCCTTATTTTCGGTACTAGTTATTCTCTCCTCTCTCATTACCGAATGACTTGCAGCTTTCGACTAAACGCTTTCGTTGCGCCTTTTCCCCTTAAGAGATATACGCCTGTCGGCAATTCGGGCATCTCAAAACGCACTTCCTTTCGTCCTTTTTCGATCTGACCAAAATCCAAGACTTCCTTTCCGTTTAAATCAGATAGCGTCATTGACAAAGTTTCCTCCGTAAGGCGATCAAAAGCTACGATGAAATGATCGGTCACCGGGTTTGGAAAAACCACTGCTGGAAGCTCTTCTTCCATCTCTGCAGTTGAGAGCGGACCTTCACCCTCAATGGCCACGAAGTACTGCATTGATTCCAAGTCGGAATAGATTTCAGTAGGCGAGTTGGGCCATTCGATTAGTAGCTGATCCACCACCTCAGCATCACCCAATCCAAAGTGAGCTGCAAACATATTTTGGCCACAATAGCTGCTTTGGCTGGTGATCTCTCTGGTTTGCGAAAGCACCTCTCCGTTAATGGTCGCCACCACCGTTACACGCGTTCCGATTGCTGATGGATTGCTCAGGGTTCCGACACATTTTACTTCAATCCAAGTAGGGCTATCTTCGGCATCGCAGGTAAGATTTCGGTAAAGCTTATTTTCTTCTATGGCTTGGAAACAGTTGGCTAGAATCAAGTCCAAGTCGCCGTCTTTGTCATAATCGCCAAAGGCATTTCCATAGGTCCAACCATTATTCTGCGTTATGATTTCCGTTTCCACTTTTGTAAAAGTTTCATCGCCATTGTTGAGGTAGAAGAAATTTTGAAGAGGTGAGTTGTTGTCTTGTGGAAAGGCATTTGAAACGAAAAGATCCAAGTCGCCGTCGTTGTCAAGGTCTCCCCAATTTGCCGAAAAGGAAAAACCGCCATCATTGCTCACTACTGAAGAGGTTATTTCTTCAAATCCATTTGGGCCGTTTCTGTAGAGGATGTTGTCATCATCATAATTACAAATGAAGAGATCCATGTAACCATCATTATTGTAGTCGCCCCATGTTCCGCTCATGGTAGCACCCGCATTGGTAGCTACTACACCGTCTTGAATGGATACAAAGCTCCCGTCGCCTTGATTTTGATAGAGCCGATTGGGCGTATTGTCTTCATTGGTGACGAATAGATCGGCGTCGCCGTCGTTGTCGTAGTCAATCCAGGTTACACCGCGTGATGCGCCTTGTTCTTCTACCTGTATACCATCACTCAGTTGAACGAAGGCACCGATATCAGTCGCCGTGTAGTAATTGTTTCGGTCGTCAGTACCGGCTGAATTGGTCACATAAAGCTCCAAAAGCCCGTCTTGATCAGCATCGCCAAAAGCGCCCGTTTCCGAATACGTCAATTCATCGGCAGGCGGCGCCACTTCTACCTGCTCGTAAAAATCACCCGTCCAAGTATAGAATCCGTTCGGATCGCCATACCACGTAGTCACAAAGAGGTCGAGGCCCGGGAAACTATTGGCTTGAGCCCAAGTAACTCCTACCGAAGCCGAGTTATCCATCACAATGGGGTCGGCTTCATCGTATTCCACAAAACTCCCATTGCCAAAACCCAGATAAGCCTCGTTATTTGCACCACCGGCAGGACCATTGCTAATATAGATATCAAGAAAACCGTCACCGTTGATGTCAACCCAATTGGCGCTTCTGCTCGGTCTGCCAATTTCGTTGATAAAGGAGGTATTTATTTCAAAGATTTGTGCCTGCAGGCCAAAAGTTGCTCCAATACAAAAAAATAAAATAATTTTCTTCGTCATGGTTTTTTGGTTTTATAATTTTTATCAAATTCCTCAGCTGAATATTTCTTTTTTAATAAGGCATCAAGGCTTCACAAACCTTTTTACTCCGCGGTAGGATTGAGTTTCCACTAAAATCATATAGATACCACTATCCAGGCTTGATACATCTATTTGATCTGATTCGGCATATTGAGCGATCACTCTGCCTTGAAGGTCCATTATGAATAGCCTTGTTATCGGTTCGGGCAAACCTTGAATGAGAATTGATGCTGAAGCAGGATTCGGAGCGATGGTAAAATGCTTTAATTCTTCTTTCCCTGAGGCGAAGTGTGCAGACAGAAATGTAGGGCTGAATCGGTAAATGGTACCCTCTGCAGGAATGCCAAGCATAGTGTCAAAAAGCGTATTCGGATCTTCTTCGATTTGAAGATCATCTATCTCGCCCGACAACCAGAGCTTTTCATAATAGAAAAAGAAGTTGTCAGGAGCATAGGCTATCCCTATATAAGGCCCGTTTTCTTCCGTAACTCCCAGAGCATTATCATCAGATCTGGGACCGTAACGGAATTCGATGACTCCCGTTTCCTGATAAACCCATATCTGAAAATTGAAGAAGTTGCCCTCATCTCCGCTGAGCAGCGTATGGTTTTTCCATTCCGTCTTGATCACATAGCTTCCCGGTTCTCCATCGAATAAATACGACAATTGAGAAGTTCCGTCAATACTATTGATTTCCAATGAACGCAATCCATCCAGAAGAATAGCCGATGAATCATTGTCTATTCGCACGTTACCCAGCGCTTGTATGACAAAAGTAGTGATGCCACCAAAGTCGAAGTCTAATCCATAAAGGGAAATTGTCTCACCTTCAAGATCAATAAAGTGAAATGAGTCATCGTCATAATTTGCATTTTCAATAATGGTCGATCCTTGCAAATCGGAATAGGCTCCGGTCAACTCCTCAAAGGTGTATGATTGTGCCTGAGAGGAGGCAATGAAGAGAAGCATTAAGACTGCGGTAGAGAATTGTTTCATGATATTGGATTTTAAAAATTAAGGCTGTTGATAGAATTATTTCTAAGTCGTTATTTCGGTTATCATTCGCTTGACTCGAGCCGGTTCTGATCAATATTTTATGATTCTCGTCGCTCCTGCCCCTGCGGTAGTTACCACTCGCAATAGGTAGCTTCCCGCAGGCAGCCCCGATAGGTCGAGGTCAATCGCCTCAGGATCAGTAAACTTCAGAGATTTCACGATCCTTGCCTCTTCATTTAATAAAAAGAGCGTGCCTTCTGAAATTTTTTGGGGAAGCACCGGTTTCAATTTTCCCTGCGTTGGATTTGGCATGACCGTGAATTCAATAGTCTGAGAAGCTTTTGAAACAAAAAGTGTTTGATCCGTTAATCGAAGTACGTGCAAGTCGTGTGAAGAACTTGGCGTTAAGCCCGAGAACCCCGTTGCTACCACATCGCCGTTATTCGCTTGTATAAGGTCAAAAGCAAGGCTCACCGTTTCGGCTTGACCAAGTTCAATTTCCCAACTTATTTCGCCGAACTCATCTGCTTTGGCCACCCAAAAGAAGGCACTCGTCGGGCTTTCTACCTTATTTCCGCATATGAGCCAGCCTCCGTCCTGAGATGGATAAACCCCAAATCCTTCCACCCGAAAAACCCCCGCAACCGATTGATTCCAGAGCAAATTTCCATCGAGGTCTGTTTTGATGAAAAAAGCATCTCCGGTAAGGGGAGGTGGATTGTCAGGATCGTTGTCCGTGAGACCGATGGCCACATATCCGTCACTTGTAGCCTCCACTCCTCTACCCTCATCGATTCGATCGGCTACACCAAGACTTTGAGACCACATTTCATTTCCGTCTGCGTCTGTTTTTATCAACCAGAGATCCTCATGCATTCCTTCGGCAAAGCTCTCGGTAGAACCTGCCAAAATGTAACCGCCATCAGCAGCAATATCCACCCCCGCGAGATTGTCCGATTCGCTTCCTCCAAAGGTTTGATCCCACAACAGATTTCCCTCACTATCGGTCTTAAATAGCCACCCGTCGGTCTCGCCTTCACCGTAGCTTTCGGTAAATGCAGTAATGATAAAATCTCCCTCGGAAGTTAGTTTGATATCGGTGCCCTCATCGGTTTCTTCCCCGCCGTAAGAATGCGTCCACAGAATTTCTCCTTCAGAATCCATTTTTAATAGGTACACGTCACGACTGGGGCTGTCAGTGAAACTTCCGGTGGTACCAACGATAACGAAGCTGCCATCTGCCAGCATGACGGCTGAACCGGGAAAGTCATTGTTGAAACCACCATGGGTTACCGTCCAGATTTCTGAGCCATCCGCGTTGAGTTTGCTAACCTTTATATCTGCTAAGCCTTCTGTATCGGTAGTGGTAGACCCGACGACTATTAGGGAGCCATCAGGCGCTTCCATTACGCTGTTTCCGATCTCAGAGCCTGAACTAGGATCGCCATTTTCAAAAATGACAGTTTGCGACTTTATCGCTGAACTGAGTATGCTCAGCAAACATGCAAGAGTTATAAATTTGAGAATTGTTGTAGTGTTTTTTTCCTTCATATCCGTCAGATTATGTTGCAGGGGTTCGTTTGCATTCACCCAAATCTCACTTGTCATTTTCAGACAAACAACTAATCGCTGCAGACAAGCATCTATGACTACATATACCGCGATACCGGCATAGGCGCCTTTGATATCGAAAAAGTGCTTTTCATAGCAGAAAAATGCAGTTGGTAGATCGGCCTTGTCTTTATATATGGAACTGTCGTAGTTTTGGGTATGCAGCTCAAGCAGTTTTATCCTCAGTTGCTCTATTGGGTATTCTTCATAGGATTATTTACGGCGGTCTATGCCTCTTATGACGGAGAATGGGTCGGCACGCTTCTACTCAATCTCATCCGATTGCCCTTTATGGCGGGTATTGCCTATTTGGCCTTTCATCGGAATTTTAATTTGCCTCATCTTCCCAATTGGATCAAAATAATTCTGATTCTGCTCTCGATTGTGGCATCTGCCTTTCTCAGTCGCTTCATTTTCGGGCAAACGGTTTTCCCCGTCTATTTTCAAGGTGAATACACTTTTGAATTCTTAAACTTCTCCGCACTCTTTAATCAGGCTTTCGTGATGACGGCGGGAGTGGCGGGATACGGTACCATGGTCTACTTCTTGGAAAGATCGGCTTGGAGCCAAAGGCGAGAGGAGTTGATCAAGGAAAAGAAAAGGGCCGAGCTAAATTTTTTCCGCGCACAGGTTCACCCACATTTCTTGTTTAATACCCTCAATGGTATCTATGCCGAAAGCCTCAAGGAATCCGGAAAGACGCCCGAGTTGATTTTGAAGCTTAGCGACTTGCTTCGCTTCATGCTCTACGAATGCAACCGCGAATCCATCGCTCTTCGCTCGGAAATAAAAGTTATTCGGGACTACATGGAATTGGAAATGTTGCGGTATGGGAAACGCCTTGATGTGGAATTTTCATTGCAAGCCCATTTGGATCAAAACTTAAAAATTCCTCCGCTCATTTTTCTCTCTTTGGTAGAAAATGCTTTTAAACATGGCGTAAGCGCTCAGATGGATCGAAGTTACGTTAAGGTGAGCCTCCTGCATTCTGTAAATCACCTCCACTTTTCCGTAGTCAATACAGCATATACCGATCAAACAGACGAAACGGGGTATCAAATGGGGATCGGTTTAAGCAATGTTCGCCGTCAACTGGAATTGATATACGGCGATCATTTCGGCTTTAGCCAAAAAAAAGAAAACGGTATTTTTAAAACGGAATTGAGAATTCCACTCAAGTGAAAAGTATCAACTGCATAGCATTAGAAGATGAAGCACCGGCCATCGGTCTGTTGCAAAATTATTTAGGCCATTTTCCCGAGTTTTGCCTTACAGCGCATTTTGTTAATGCGTTTGAAGCTCGGTCATTTTTGCGGAAGGAACAGGTAGATGTCATCTTCCTCGATATCCAGTTGCCCGGTATTTCAGGAATGGATTTTTTAAAACTTCTCGAAAATCCGCCTTTGGTAGTCATTACCTCGGCTTACGATGAGCACGCCATTGAAGCGTTCGGTCTGGAAGTTTTCGACTATCTCCTCAAGCCGTATTCTCTGGCCCGCTTTACCAAAACGATTGACCGAATAGAGCGGCGTTTTGCTCGATCAGAAGAGAAATCAACGAAGATTATCAAAGTGCAAGAGGGACGCGAAATACGCAAACTGGATTTGGAAAAGGTGACCTACATCGAAAGTCAACGCGAGTACATGCTTTTTTATCTGGACGACGGTGGTAATATAAAAACACGCATGACCATGCAAGAGGGCGAGGCCTTGTTTCCATCAGAACACCTCATTCGCATTCATCGATCATTCTTGGTTCCTAAAACGAAAATAAAAGCCGTTTCTCGAACGGAAGTCATTCTTGAGTCGACTACTCTTCCCATCGGGCGCTCATACCGCGAAAAGGTAAGGAGCCTTTGGGGCTAGCCACATTAACACCGTGACGGTATAACTGCCTACGGATATCCGCCAACTGATCTCTGATCTCTAACCTCTCCTTAAACCTTCACTCCAAAGAAATATCCTACCAGCGCCGTAATACCCATGGCCACGGTTCCCCAGAAGACGATTCGCATAATGGCAGTTTTCACATCCGAGCCGCCCGCCTTTGCGGCAAAGCCACCCAGAAGAATCAGAAAGAACAGAGCGAAGCCATATAGGATGTATTCCAAACCCTTCAGCGGGAAGAAAATGGCAACAATCAGCGGTAAAATACCACCCACGGTAAAAGCGGCACCCGATGAAAAGGCCGCCTGAATGGGGTTGGCCTTATTCATTTCATTTATCCCCAGCTCATCGCGCACATGAGCACCGAGGGCATCATGCTCCGTGAGTTCCTTTGCCACAAGAAGGGCCGTTTCAGTTTTCAATCCTCGCTCTTCGTAGATATGCGTCAATCGCTGCAATTCCAGTTCGGGCATCTCTTCAAGCTCCTGTCGTTCCCGCTCAATATCTGCTTCCTCCACATCAGTCTGAGAACTCACCGAAACATACTCCCCCGCGGCCATAGACAAAGCTCCTGCCACCAAACCTGCCAGCGTAGCCAGAATAATAGGTTCGCGAACATCACTCGCTGCTGCCACCCCGATGGCGATACTGGCGGTAGAGAGAATACCATCATTGGCACCCAAAACTGCCGCACGCAACCAATTGCTCCGATGGATGTAGTGATCTTCTAAATGGTTTTCTAATTCTTCTTTGGGGTTTTCCATCTCTTATATTATTTACTGTTCTTTTTTACCGAAAGGCAAATTATCTAAATCTACGTTTCCACCCGAAATGATAATTCCCAGCTTTTGTTTTTTAAATCTACTCTTTTCTTTGATTAACGCTGCCAAAGGCACAGCACAGGAAGGTTCGCACACGATTTTCAATCGCGTCCAGATCAAGCGCATGGCATCCACGATTTCATCTTCGGTCACTCGAATGATACGCTCTACTCCTTTTTGAATGATCGGAAAGTTCTGATCTCCCAGGTTCGTTCTGAGTCCGTCGGCAACGGTATTTGCCGTTTGGTTGGTTTCAATTTTTCCACTCTGAAGGGAACGATAGGCATCATCAGCTTCCAAAGGCTCGCTGCCGTACACTTTACAATCCGTACCGAAGTATAGAGCTGCCAATGCCGTTCCTGCTATCAGTCCACCTCCTCCTACCGGGACGAAAATTGAATTGAGTTCAGGGTATTCTTCCAGCAATTCCTTTGCAGAAGTCCCTTGGCCTACAATAACTTCCGGATCATTTGAGGGATGGATAAAGGTAGCGCCTTTTTCGTCTTTGATTTTGGCAGCAGCCGCTTCACGAGCTTCCAGTGTAGCTTCGCATTCGGTAATGTTTCCGCCGTAGCCACGCACGGCATCCTTCTTTACTTGCGGCGCATTTGCAGGCATAACGATGTAGGCTTTTACGCCAATGCTTCTGGCAGCCAAGGCCAGGGCTTGGCCGTGATTTCCCGATGAATGGGTCACTACTCCCCTGCTTTGCTGTTCATCGGTGAGCTGTAGAATAGCATTGGTTGCTCCGCGCATCTTAAATGCGCCCATCTTTTGGAAGTTCTCGCACTTGAAAAAAACTTCCGCTTCAACTATCTCATTGATCAGTGCCGAAGTAAGAACGGGTGTACGGTGAATAAAGGGAGCTATTCTTTTGTGGGCAGCGACGAGTCG
>JGI12048J13642_10080059_pt1 | contig 12580 bp, 9 predicted proteins | sample ElkSlonscriptome_16_FD_13642 | JGI IMG/M metagenome (IMG submission 13642) | reverse complement strand
GCGGGGATTCGATTCGCGGCGTGGTGTCCATGCTTCGTGCAGGGAAAAGCGAAACTAACCCTGTACAATGAGGTATCTCCCCATTCGCACGGGAGACCGCGGCTCAGGTCTCGTCTCCCGGGGAATGCGGGGCGCACGGGCCCGCGGCAGCTGAATCGAGGGCAGCACATGCTGGTTGGAATCGCAGGCGCTTCGGGCTTCGTGGGGCGCAATCTCCTGGGGTCGGCAGGACCCGATACTCGCATCAGAGCATTCTCGAGGAGTGAGCGGGAGTCGACGGACGATGTCGAGTGGGTGGTCGCGGACCTCTTCTCCTACCAGAGTACCTTGCAGGCTCTCGAGGGGGTGGACGTCGCCGTCTACCTGGTGCACTCGATGCTTCCCTCGACCCGGCTCTTCCAGGGGTCGTTCCAGGACACGGACCTTCTTCTGGCCGACAACTTCTCCCGTGCCTGCGTCGCCAACGGGGTGAAGCGGATCATCTACCTCGGTGGGCTGATCCCCGAGGGAAAGATCAGTGCCCACCTGGAAAGCCGACGGGAGGTCGAGGAGGTGTTCGCGGCCAGCGGAATTCCCACGACGGTCCTCCGGGCCGGCATGGTCGTCGGAGAGGGGGGCTCCTCCTTCGAGATCCTCAAGAATCTGGTGCTGAACCTTCCGGTCATGATCCTGCCGGAGTGGACCGGGAGCGTCACGCAGACCCTCTACATCGACGACCTGGTGCGCGTTCTGAACGCCTGTATCGAGACCGATCGATTCGTGGGTCGCACGGTCGATGTGGTGAATGGCGAGGAGATCACGTACGCCGAGCTCATCCGGGAGACGTCGCGGCACTACGATCGAACGACCGCCTCCATCTCCGTCCCGGTGAACTATCTGGGGCTGTCGAAGCTGTGGGTCACCATCTTCGGGCAGTCGGACTACAACCTCGTGTCTCCGCTCGTGGAGAGTCTGCGGTGCGACCTGCCTTCGCCCGGGGTCCCCGAAGAGCTGTCGGGGTTGATCCGGTACCGGTCCTACGGGCGGATGCTCGAGGAGATTCCCATGGAGAAGTTCAAGAGGGAGAAACGACGGAAGTCGCCGAGCGACAACACGGTGCGGTCGATCCAGCGGCTCGCCGAGAACCCGCTGAGCGAAGCGGAGATCGGAGAGGAGTACTTCAACTGGCTTCCCGAGAAGCTGAACGGCGTGCTCAGGGCCGAGAGGGACGGAGACCTGGTCAAGTTCTTCGTGATCGGGCTGAGCGTTCCACTTCTCGTCCTGCAGCTGATCCGGGGAGAGCACAACCTCGCCCGGGTGAAGTTCCACATCGTGGGAGGATTGCTCAGTCGCACCACCGACACCGGGTGGCTGGAATTCAGGTCGGTGGCCGGCGGGAAGTACGTGCTCTCGTCGATCAACGAGTTCATGCCGTCGCTCCCGTGGTACCTTTACACGCTCACCCAGGCGCCCGTCCACGCCTGGATCATGCACCAGTTCAGCCGGCACCTCGGATCGATCGAGCGGGAAGTCGACCGCGCCGAACCGCAGGTCGCCGCGGCGGTCTGAGGTCCTTCACATCCTCCAACCGGAAGTCGACGCCTCCGTTCGCGCTCGGTCACTTCGGTAAATCACGCCGGGCTGGGACCGAACTCCCACGCACCGTAAACGCGAAAATCCTGCCGGACTGGCATTCGCTGCTGCGCTGTCCGCATCATGGGGAGCGCTTTGCGCTGCCTACTTCGAGATGCTCCACCAGAAATGCCACTCTGTTGGGTACCACGTTGGGTACCACCCCGAGGAACGCCCGGATGAGTCATGGTCGCGTTGTGGTCATCATGGTCCTGGGGCTACTCGCCTGCGATCACAGCTCGGTGCCGTTCCCAGCGGTCGGCCCCTTCGCGGCGGTACCCGCGTCGGTCTCCTTCGGCATGCCGGCGCGCAACGTCGCACGCCTCCCCGGCGTCGAGTTGAACGACGAGGGTCAGTATGTTGCGCCGCAAGCCTCCGCCGACTGGCTCTACCTGTTCGATTCCGATTCCGACGTCGGGCCGCCCCATCCGAACGATCGCCTGGTACAGATCCAGGTCCGAGAGGAGTTCGCGGACTCGACCGACCTGTGGAATCGATGGCGCGACGCGGTCCACGAAGCGTCGACCTGGCTCGCGGCCCCGCCGGAGTGCGTGCGTCTCGGTGGACCTCAGTTCGAAGTCACACGCGCCGAGTTCGTCGGCTCCCCCGCCGTCTCCGTGGGAGCCCAGATCGACGTCGCCGATGATGGCCTCGAGTACGAAGCGTTCCTGATCGTCGCTGCTCGAGAACGCTACGCTCCCGAGGACTTCGAGTCCGGGTTCGGGCATCGACGCATCGACTGCTCGAGCGTGGCCGGGGGTGTTCCCTGACCAGGGCGTGTGCGCACAACGGGTCCGCGGCCCAGCATTTTCCTCAGCGTGAGTCACATCGTCGAGGGGCGCTGCGCGCCTCGTCCTGCGTCTGGTAGTGCGCCGGCCGAACAGGCAGGAGATTCTCCAGATCTCCTCCGGCGACCGCCACCCGGGGCACGACGCATGCTCTCCAAAGTTGGGCTTGGGGCGTGGGGGGGGATAACATTCGGGAGTCCCCCACAACATTCGCGGATCCGCCGGTCGCCGTTTTCGCTGGATCCAGGAGGTACCAATGCAGGACGTCAAGGGGCAACCGGGTGTCGGCAGGGTTCGGGACGTTCTCTATCGCGGCCTCTTCGAGCACCTCCTGCACGAGGTCCACATCTGGCAACTCGTGCGCGACGACGAGGGGCGCATCGTCACGTGGCGGCTGCTCGACGCCAACCGGAGGACGCTCGAGTCGTGGGGACGCACCCTCTCGGACGTCGTGGGCAGGACGCCCGACGAAATCTTCCCGGACGTCGAGGCCACCGAGGCGTTCATGCCCATCGTCTCCAAGATCTTCGAGACGGGGGAGCCCCATGAATGGGAGATGGACTTCGAAGGCACGGGGCAGACCCTTCGGATGGTCAGTGCGCCGGTGGGCGACTGCTTCGTGAGTACCGGCTTCGACGTGTCCGATTCGCGACACCAGGAGCGGGAGCTCGTCCATGCTCTCGAGCGGTTGAACGAAGCGATCGCCGCGGGCGGAGTCGGGCTCTGGGACTGGGACCTCCTCACCGATCACGTGCGCTTCTCCGACGAATGGAAGGCGCAGCTCGGATACGAGCCTCACGAGATCGAGGACCGCTTCGAAGAGTGGCGTAGCCGGTGTCACCCGGACGATGTCACGTCGACGATGCTCGAGGTGGAAGCTGCGATGGCCGATCCCGACCACGAGTACCGCGTGGTCTTCCGCATGCGTCACAAGGATGGGTCGTGGAGATGGATACACGCCCGATCTTCGGTCATTCGAGGCGAGGATGGCACACCCCTCAGAATGGTCGGTTCGCACCTCGACCTGACCGACCGGCACCTGCTCGATGAGCACGTGCGGGAGGTACAGAAGCTGGAGTCCCTCGGGACGCTGGCGGCAGGCATCGCGCACGACTTCAACAACCTCCTGCTGGCGATCACGGGGAATCTCTCGATCGTCCTCGATGCCCTCCCGGAGGATTCCGAGCACGCCGACCTTCTCGCCGACGTCGACGAGGCAGCCCTTCGGGCGCAGTCCCTGACCAATCAGCTCCTGACCTTCTCCACCGGTGGGCACCCGGTCCGTGAGATCGCCGACACGCGCGACGTGATTCTCGGGTCCGCCCAGTTCATGACCCGGGGCTCACGGGCCCACTGCGAGTTCGAACTCGCGGACGAGCTTCTGAACATCGACGCGGATGTGGGGCAGATCAGTCAGGTCCTGGGCAACCTCGTGGTGAATGCCGATCAGGCGATGCCGGGGGGTGGCGTGATCGACGTGACCGCTCGCAACCTCGAGATCGGCCGCGGGCACGAGACCGGGCTTCCCCCCGGGAGCTACGTGCAGATCTCGGTCACGGACGATGGGGAGGGGATTCCGCAGGAGACCCTCGGTCGCATCTTCGACCCCTTCTTCACGACGAAGGCCACCGGCAGCGGGCTCGGCCTCGCGACGTCGCACTCGATCGTCGCGAACCACGGGGGCCGGATTCTCGTGGAATCGGAGGTCGAGGTCGGAACGTCGTTTCATGTGTTCCTGCCCGCCACGACGCTCGACCCGCCGCACGGTGGAGAGGGAGAGGCGAGAACCGGCTCCGGTCGCCTCCTGGTCATGGACGACGAGCCCGCCGTTCGCACGGCGATGCGCCGAATGCTCGCCCGGCTCGGGTACGCGGCCGAGACGGTCGCGAACGGCGACGAGGCGGTCGCGCTGTATCGCGAGGCCCTCGAGGCGGGGGACCCCTTCCAGGCGGTGATCCTCGACCTCACGATCCCCGGCAAGCCCAGCGGTGAGCAGGTGCTCCAGGACCTTCTGGAGGTCGACGCCGACGTGGTCGCGCTCGTGGCCAGCGGCTACGCCGAGAACGACGTACTCGCCCACTACGCCGAGCATGGATTCGCGGGGCGGCTGCAGAAGCCCTTCACCGCCCAGGCGCTCGGAGACCAGCTGGCGAGAATCCTGCCGACGGCCTAGGGCGTGTTCCCACAACGCGTCCGCGCCCTGCTGGAGCCGCCCACCTCCCCCGTCGAGGTGTCCGACCCCCACCCTGGTGCGCAGCAGACATGCCGAATCGTGCGCCGGCGCGAGGCTTCCGCGGTGCCGGGCGACCTCAGTGCGCATCGCGACTCCGGATCCCACCCTTCACGGCGATGCTGAATCCGGGGTCGGTCCCGGCTCGGTCGACGGCGACGAGCTCTTCCGCGTACCGGCCGATGGCGGGGCCGTGCGAAGACAGGTGATCCGGGCATACCTTGGCTGCGGACGCACCTCGCGGCCTGACACTGCGGCCGTCCTCCTGAACGTCCCGTCGGTGAGACCGTCATCCGTCGCGCTCGATGGCCATGCCGCCGGCACAACCTCCATACGGAGACAACCCGATGCGCATCGTCCCTTCCCGAGCACTGGCCCGCGGCCTGACCCTCATGGCCGTAGTCACGGCTGCTGCATCCACCCACGTCACACCGCTGTCCGCCCAGGAGCTGGCCCTCGTGCATGAGGACGGTGACCGCGTCCGTGTCGCGGGCATGCCGGTTCGGGACTTCGCCTCGGGACTGCGGCTGGAGGTGGCGGGCGGCGAGCTCGGGACCTTCGCCGGCGCCTGCTTCGTCGCACTGGCGGACTCGGAGGGCAACGTGTGGCAGGAACATGTCAGCCGTCCCTTCGAGGGCGGAGGTGTGGAGGGGGCGTGCGCTCCACGGTCGCCACTCCTTCCCGAAGGACGGTTGCCAGAACATGCCATGATCGTGCCGCTCGAGGCGTCGATCGGTTCGGAAGGATTTCCCGGCGGTTCGGCCGACTGGACGTTCATCATGAAGCGGGTGGACCAGTCGATCCCGAGGCTCGACGAACAGTTCCTCAAGATCGGAGACATCCCGGGCGAATCGCAGATCACCCCGCCCTCACGGCTCGAGGGAGTCGACTACGAATGGGTGGCGCTGTTCTTCTTCGCAGGGCCGTCGGAGGAAGGTGCGGAACGCCTCGGGCGGGACTTTTCGACGCGTCCGGTCATGATCCTGGTCGGAGCCAACTGACACGCCCGCTCGAACGAATTCCCTCCTCCGTCGCCGCGTTCGGGACGATCATCCCGGCACGTAGACCGACCATGCGACCATCCCTCACGAAGGTCGGAGAGGTCGTAGGCGAGGTGTGTGGCGTCCCTCTCGGTCGCGTCGCCGGACGCCTGCACGAGAGAGCGTGGAGATCGCTGCGAGGGAAGGTACCGGGCTGCCGGGTGACCGACGGCGTGCGCGACCGGCTGCGCACACGTCCCGGCCGCGGGCGACTCGAAACTCCGCTGGGCCGAACCACGTCGTGAGTGTACAATGTACATGTAACGGCCCTCCCGAACGACCTCGCTCCGATGCCCCTCCCCCGCCCACGCCGCCTCGCGCGGCTGCTCGTCCGACTCTTCCAGGGGGACGACGCTCCCGCATTCGCCGCGGATCTCGAGGACCTCACGGCCCGTCGGGGCGGGTCGCGCCTCGGGCGGTGGTTTCACGCCTGGCGACACGTGCTGTCGGGACTCGGGCGGCCACTTCCTCGCCGCGGCGCGGCGCGAAGGCTTCGACACCTCCATCCCCGGCTCGCGTTCCGGCTCGCCCTCCGCAGCCTGTCCCGCGATCCGGTGACGGCTCTGACCGCGATTGCCGTGCTGACCCTCGGACTGGCGGCACCGACGGTGTTCTTCTCGATACTGTGGGGCAGCGCCTTCACGACGCTGCCCGTGCCGGAGGGGGAGGAGATCGTTCGACTCGAGGTGGTGCAGCCGTCCGGTTCCGGGCGAGTCGTCCGTGTGACGCCCGAGGACGCCGCCGCGCTGGCCGCGCTGCCCGAGTTCGAGGGTGTGGGATCGTACGTCGCCGACGACCTGCGGATCTCGGCGCCGAATGGCGCGGCTCTGAGACTGGCGGGCGCCGAAGTCGACGCCGCGACGCTGGACCTGCTGGGCGTGCAGCCCGACGCGGGGCGGATTCCCGACGTCGGGGAGGAGCCGGCATGGCTGGTGACGGCGGCGGTCTGGCCCCGCGTACGGGAACTGCTCGACCTGGAACTCGGTGAATCGGGGAATCTCGAAGGGGTCCCGCACACGCTCACCGGAGTGATGCCGGACAACTTCCGCTTCCCCCTCGACCACGACGCCTGGCGCCTCGTTCAGCACCAACCCGGGGCCGAAGTGTCGATCGTCGCTCGTCTCGCGGACGGCGTGACGACGGGACAGGCGTCGGCCGCCGCCGCCCGGGCCTGGGCCCGCCGGGACGTGGTGCGTGAGGTGGAGGCGCGAGATGCCACGGTGCGGATCCTCGGGTTCACGGCGGATCGTGGCGAAGGGGCGGAGGCCCTCCTCATGGCCGCCCTCATGGTCGTGGGCGTCGCGCTCCTCGCGATCGCGATCGCGAACGTGTCCAACCTTCTCCTGCTCCGATCCGCCGACCGCAGGGGTGCGCTCGCCATCCAGGGTGCGCTGGGAGCCGGGCGCGGGCAGCTCGCGCTCCAGACCTTCATCGAGGCCCTCCTGCTCACCGGCGTCGGAGGCATCCTCGGTCTGGCGCTCGCCTCGGTGGGAGCCGACTACGTGCAGTCCACGCTCGGGCCACGGAATCTCGGATACCACTGGATCGAGATCGGGATCTACCCGGGGGTGGTGGGCTTCGCCCTTCTCCTCGTTCTCGGGACGGCGCTTCTGGCCTCGCTGGTCCCGATGACGCGGCTGTGGCGTGCCGACATCCACGGCCTCATCAAGCAGGGAGACGGCGGCATCGAACCGCCTGGACGGCTGCGCCTCGGACCGTCGCTCGTGGCCGTGCAGCTCGCGCTTTCCTGCGGCGCGCTCGTGGCGTCCGGGCTTATGGTCGAAGGCACACTCACGGCGCGGGCCTTCGGAAGGACGCTACCCGCCGAGGAGGTTCTCATGCTCCCCGTGACGCTGGAGGGGGAGGGGCTCGACGGCGAGCTGCTCCCTGCACGACGCGATGCCGCGCTCGCCGAGATGGAGCGCGCCCTCGCCCAGGTGCCGGGTCGGACCGCGCTCGGGACCGGCGCACCGGGATTCCGTGAGCTGGCCACGCAGGTCCGGCTCGACGACGCCGAGGAGACGGAAGCACATCCGTCCAACACGGTCTCCCCGACCTTCTTCGACCTCATGGACGTCGAGCTCCTCACCGGCCGGGGGTTCGGAGCCACCGACACCCGAGCGTCGGAGCCGGTCGCCGTGGTGAACCGGGCATGGGTCGAGCGGAACGCCCCCGGTTCCGGGGGACTCGGGGTCATCCTTCGGGCCCCGAACCTGTTCGGCGATACCCCGGTGCGCGTCGTGGGTCTGGTCGAGGACGTGCAGCTGGTGGAAACCAGCGAGGCTCGACTGGATCGCGTCTACTTCGCAGCAGGCCAGCTGGCTCCGCGGGAGGTGATGATCCTTGCCCGATCGGTCGACCTCGCCGGGCTGCAGGGGCCTTTGCGCGAGGTGCTCGCCGGGCTGCCGATCACGCTCGGTGAGCCGATGACGCTCGCCGAGGGGCACCGCTTCATGACTCGTGCACAGCGGACCTTCGGAATGCTGGTCCTGCTCGGCGGTGTGAGCGGCCTGCTGGTCGCGGCCGTCGGCCTCTACGGCGTCCTCTCCTTCCGGATTCGACGGCGGCGGCGGGAGTTCGGGATCCGCCTGGCGCTGGGCGCGGACGGCGCGAGCCTGGCCCGATCGGTCTTCGCGGTGTCGCTCCGGCAGGTGGTGCCGGCCATCCTGATCGGGTGCGCCTTCGCCTGGCTCGTCTCGCCCGTGGCGGCGCTTCTCACCTTTGGAAACGACCCGCGGGCACCCGGCGTGTACATCGCGGTCGCCGGCGTCTTCGGGGGGGTCTCGCTGATCGCCACCTGGATCCCGGCACGGCGAGCGGCCCGAACCGATCCCATGCGCACCCTTCGAACGGAGTAGCCCGATGTCCCCCGACCACGACTCCCTCGGGGAGTTCGAGCACCTCGTTCTGCTCGCGATCCTGCGGGTGGGCGAGGGTGCCTACGGCGTCCCGATCCGCGACGAGATCGAAGCCACCGCGGACCGTTCGGTCACACTCGGTGCGCTCTACGCCACGCTTCGACGCCTTGAAGCCAAGGGGCTCCTCACCTCCAAGACCGCCGTCGCCGACGATACGGGTCGGCACCGGAAAATCGTGGCGGTCACGCCGGATGGACTCGAGGCGGTCCGCCATGCCCAGGCGCGCCTGCGTCGAATGGCGGACGGGCTGGAGGGGCTCATCGGCGAAGTATGATCGGTGAAGTATGGTCGGCGAGGCGTGACCGCCACGGTCGCCACGCAGCAGAGGGCCCTCCTGCGGGTTGGCGATCAACCGGCGGTGCGGGGTTCGCACCCCGACTCCAGGGCGTGTTCACCCAACGGGTCCGCGCCCTGGATTTCCCTCTCTTGTCGAGAAAACGTCATCACCGGAGAGAATGTGGCAGACGGAACAGCAACCATCGAGAACTTCTTCTCCACCTTCCTGGACGACCTCGAGAAGCAGGCCGAGTACATGCGGGACCCGGTCGCCTTCATGAGAGAGTCCGACCTACCCGCCAACGACCTGACCGCGAACCTCGAAGAGTAGCTGGCGTAGCGATGCCGACGCGGCGAGACTGACGGCCGTGTATCGAGGGCGGGAGGAGGAGACGCGCACGAAGGCCCCCGGAACGACGGAGCGCTTCGGGGGCCTTCATTGTTTCAGCGGCGAGCCGAACTGAACGACGGGGAGTTCCGCCGTGCCTCAGTCCCCGCGCGAGCCCACGAGTGCGCCACCCTGCTCGCGGAGGACATCGATGATCGTGCTGCGCTCAGGCTCGGTCTCGGCGAAAACACCTACGATCACCCGTCCGTCGTCGATGAGCTCCGCGAATCGGGACGCCCGATATTCGGTCATTCCCGACCCGATCAGCGCACCCACGATGCCCCCCGTGGCCGCACCAGCGCCGAGTCCCGCGAACATCGCCGCCAGCGGTCCGGCGATCGCGACACCCAGCGGCGGAACCAGGAGGGTGGTGCCGGTCGCGACGATCGCTGCCCCCGCGGCACCCAGGGCGCTGCCCACGGCGCCACCCACTCCGGCCCCCTCGGCGGTCTTGCTGTGCTTCTCGAGCGCCACATCCTCGACCACGACGGCCGAGTCCTCGAGCTCGTCGTGGCGAGTGTGCTTCTCGATGTACCGTTCGCGGGTATCAGTGGCCATGAACACGCTCACCCTCTGCCTGGGGAACCCCCGGGAGTCCAGGTCACGAGTCGCCTCCAGCGCGTCGTCGAGATCCGAGAACGACGCGGAAACAAAACGACTCTCGCCGCTGGGGAATGCGTCGAACCTGTTCGGTCGCCTCGGGCGCGGTGTATCTGCGGTCATGATTCTGTCTCCCACTTCGAGTCATTCGTCGAGGGGGCGAACCTCCACCAGACTGCACAGTAGTTCCGCCCCGGCGTTTCCCGAGGGGTGCAGGACGCGTGCCGACGGTCGTCCGCAAGCCGACTTCGTCAGGCCAGAGGCTCTCCCTCGGCCGCCGATATGGGATCCCCCAGTAGCAGCTTCGTCGCTCGGCCATCTCCCTTCAGGCATGCCTCCCTGACGAGACGCTCCACCACATACTCGCGAGTGCGCTCCAAGGCATTCAGGGCAAATTCCCTCTGGAGCCGTCGCCCGAGCAGCTTGAAACCCAGCCGATACAGAGGATTCGCGATCGGGGCCGACGCGGAATAGGAGTGGATGCGGAAGAAGACACGGCCGGAATCCAACTCCTTCCCGACGAGGAAGGTGATCTGGCCACGTTCGAAGTGCTCTTCCAGCGTGCGATAGCTGTATCCCCACACTCGTACCGGCCCATCGTCGGAAGTCCGGGTCTCGTCGATGATGCGGGAAACCCGAACTCCGAACGGGAAGGCGAGGCCCAGGAACCGGGCCTGGAGGAGCATCGTGCGACCCTTCAGCGGCGCATCCGGATCGAAGCGCCCGACGACTCTTCGGGGGTTCGGGAACTGATATGCGCGGACGAACTCGCAGGCATGGGACCAGGAGCCCCCGTCGAGCGGCGGACCGGCCGGTTCTCGAATCAGATCGACTTCGTCGTCGTCGTGATTCCAGTCTCCGGGAGGGGCGCCGTCGTCCGCAGGCTCGAAATTCAGGGTCCGTTCGGCGAGATCGGTCAGCAGGGACTGATCGATGCCTTGCTCCGGTGAACCGCCGGGCTCGAGGGGGTCTTCGTAGCGGGCCTGGAACGTCCGCACTACGACGTCCTCCGGAGCATCCGCGCCGGGCTCTCCTCCGCCCTTGTCCGCCTCGACCGCCGCCGCCGCGACTCGCTCGCAGAATGTGGACCACATCAGCTCCTGAGCACCCTTTGCTGCTCGGAGAATGTCATACAGGGTGTGGACCGCACGGTCTACGCTGCGAGCACAGGAGACGATCTCGAAGCGGAGGCCGCCCTCGGGCCGTGCGATGCTCCGAAACCGAATGGTCCCCGCCTCCATATGGCCCTCGAGGGTCCCCAGGTCAAAGCTGGTATCCGATCGCTCAAGCACGCGGACGGGGCCGTCCCACGGGGCACGGATGTGAATGTAGAATTCATCCCCCTTCCCGAGGGAATCGTCGGCCCCGCGAGTCTTTTCGAAGCGCGCGATCCCTGCAGGTGAGAAGGCATCCGGATCCGCCTGCACCGTCCGCATCAGCGCCCCTGGTGTCAGCCGCGTGCCCGGAATGTCGATGCGATAGGTTCGAAAGAAGATCGGCCCGAAGCCTCTGTCCATTTCCTGAACCGGCCAGTCTCCAGAAGCCTTCCGCAAAGACCGGGCGAGACGCTCGCCCCGCTTGTGAATCCAGAGGAGAGCGCCGCCCGCGATAGCGGTGACGCCGGCGACGGCTCCAAGAGCAGTCAGGCGGGATCGACGCATGGGATGATGTCGAGGCTGAAAATGTTCCGTTGGGCGAAGCCCTGTCCCCGGTCCAGCGGCTCACCGCACGCAAACAGACGGTCGGGGGCGGCCCCGTTCGCGTCGTTCGGGGCGCAAGATACGTGCCTCGCGCACAGTGCCCCACGACCAAATGTTCGGGCCGGAACGGTCATGGACGAGCGAAACACGGGCAGCGAAGGTCGGTGACTACTCCGATCGCGGCCCCGAGCAGGATCCCGCCCGCGCCTGCCAACTCCGAATCCCCGTGGGATCCGGTGGCATCACGGATGGCACGGACCAGTCGCACCTGGTCCTCCTTCGTCGGCTGCCTGGCCCACCTGCTCCGGCTACCTCCCCGGCACCGCGCAGAGTTCACCATCCTCGGTGCAGCCCGGCTCGCTGAGGGTCCGCTCGAACAGCTCGAAGATCCGGCGGTACTCGTCCGTCCAGCTGCTCGGGACGGTGAAGCCGTGGTTCTCGACCGGGTACACGGCCATCTCCCAGTTCTCCTTCCCGAGCTCGATCAGACGCTGGGCGAGACGGACGACGTCGCTGAAATGCACGTTGGTGTCGACCATCCCGTGCGGGATGAGCAGGTGCTGATCTGGCCCGAAGCCCTCGGCGTGATAGATGGGCGAGCTCATGCGATACGCCTCCTCGTCCTCCTGCGGGTCGTTGAGGATGTTGGAGGTGTAGCCGTCGTTGTAATGCGCCCAGTCGGTCACGCTGCGCAGGGCGGCGCCCGCCTTGAAGGTGTCGCCGGCGGTGAACAGCGCCATGAGTGTGATGAAGCCGCCGTAGGATCCCCCGTACAGTCCGATGCGGTCGGCGTCGATGCCCTCGTTCGCGACGAGCCACTCGGCTCCGTCCACCTGATCGCTGAGATCCGCTCCGCCCATGAAGCGGTAGATGGCGGTACGCCAGTCGCGCCCGTAGCCGGCCGAGCCCCGGTAGTCGATGTCGAGCACCGTGTAGCCGTTGGCCGCGAGGAAGTGGTGGAACATGTACTCGCGGTAGTAGCTGGACCATCCGTTGTGGACGTTCTGCAGATAGCCCGCTCCGTGGACG
>JGI12048J13642_10438705_pt1 | contig 12582 bp, 8 predicted proteins | sample ElkSlonscriptome_16_FD_13642 | JGI IMG/M metagenome (IMG submission 13642) | reverse complement strand
CGGATGGCTGAGAGTTACTTGCCTCGATGGCTGCACTCTGGTTTTGAAGCCCTGACAACTGACTTAAGTGTTTCCACCCAAACATTCTCCAGCCCATTAAATGAGTCCCGTTCCAGTTTACTTAAATGAAATCCAAGACGACGGGATCATCAATCATTTTGCAGAGGATTTCAACCGTCCCTTACCTCAAATAGCTACCCTCTATGCGCCAGATTGATATCCAGACTCTTTTTTCGGCCAGGTAAAAGTCCAAAAATTACTTAACCCAAGTACTTAACCCAAGTACTTAACCCAAGTACTTAACCCAAGGCGCTGGCCAACCCAGCCTCAATTTTCATACAAAGCGCCCCATCCTTGTCAACCGACCAAAGCACTAATTGATCACCCAACAGCTTACCGAATAATTGAAAGGGATGTGAATCAAATGTTGGTCTGACCGCTTTGAAGTTGAAACGGTTAATAACGGCCTCTGCTGCCTGATTACGCTGCAATTCAAACAGTAAGGTAACTAACAGCGGTCCATGCACCACAAGAGCGGGATAAAATTCCTCTGCAACTGCATAATTTCTGTCGTAATGGATACGGTGTCCATTGTATGTGAGTGCAGAAAAGCGGAACAGCAAAATCGGGTCGGGCGTAATTGTTTGCTGCCAATCCGCGTGTTCCGGGGGCGATTTGCCGGCAGGTAGTGCCGTAGCTGCTATTGGCTGTTCCCGATAGACAATATCCTGCTGCTGCTGTATGCACAGTTCATCCTGTTGCAAGATTTGATGATCCACGGTAACGAACACCAGCCTTCCCGTACTACCTTCTTTCAGCTCCACTGATTTAATAGTGGATATCCGGTGTGCGGGTTGACCAATAACAAGATCTCTAAAACGTTGAGCACTTCCAGCAGCCCACATGCGCCTGGGCAAAGGCACCGGCGGCAAAAACCCGCCTTTCCCGGGATGACCATCAACACCGGTCTCAGCCGCTGTGGGAGTAGCTAAAAAATACAGCCATTCCCAGAATACGGGCAGGCGATCACCTTTCTCAGGTAACCTTTTTGCGTCCAGAGCCGCTGCCATCGCCCGCGCTGGAAACAAGGCGATATCATCGCTCTGTGTTTGCTCTTTGCCCTCCCATTCCTTCAAGTGGGCAATATTGATAGCACTCATATGGCTTCCACCTCCGCTTAGCCTTTCAGGTTTTGCTGACTTGTCCTAACTGGAAGAGCAAACCACACCTTTGTCGTGTAAGCGACCGATGGTCGCAGAGTCTAAACCAACCAAATCTGCAAGCACCTCACCGGTATGTTGGCCAAGCCGGGGTGCAGGCTGTGCCGGGACTCTATCGAATCCAGAGAAGTTCGCTGGCATCGCTGCTGCCAAATACTCTCCAATCCCCGCTTGATGAATTCGACTAAACATAGGATTCTCAGGACTGCAGTCTGGGTCATTTTCTACCATCTGCTTGATAGTTTGATAGCGACTCCAGCACACGCCGTGCTCATCAAAGGACTTTTTGACCTCTGCAAAAGGTCTGGCGGAAACCCATGCACCCAAGATTTCAGAGATTTTTTCCCTCGCCTTGAAGCGATCACCTTCCAGAGACAGGTCCAGCCCGAGTTGCTGGCCCAACGCCTCCATAAGATCGGCCGTGCCGGTCGCCTTGCAGAGAGCTTTCCATTGTTTTGAGGTAAGCCCGATGACCATGATCCGTGCATCATCTACACATCTGAAATCCCGGCCAAAGGCACCAAACAGATTATTCCCGTAGCGACCCCGTTCCACTCCCAACTCAGCCTCAGCAATTAAGCCAAGATGTCCCATGGTCGCCATTGCCACATCGGCCAGCGCCAGTTTCACATGCTGTCCCTGCCCGGTTCGTAAGCGATGACGTTCGGCAGCGAGGATTGATACGGCAGCCATTTGTCCTGTGATACAGTCCCAGGCGGGTAAGGTGTGGTTGATTGGCTCATCACTAGACTCGCTGCCAGTGATAAACGGTAAGCCGATGGCTGGATTAACCGTGTAGTCGACGGCTGAACTACCATGCCGGTCACCCTGAATAGTCAACTGGATCAAATCAGCACGAGCGGCCACAAGTTCTTCGTAACACAGCCAGCCTCTGGGAGGGAAATTGGTTAGCAAAATGCCTGCATCTTTTCCAGATGCGGTGACGATTTCTTTTGCCAGTTCAGCTCCCTCCGGCATCTTAAAATCGATTACGACTGACTTCTTAGATTTATTTAGTCCGGCCCAAAACAAGCTTTCATTATTATCTGTCACTGGCCAACGTTTATAATCAAGCCCACCACCCGCTGCGTCAATCCGGATAACCTCAGCTCCCAGTTGTGCTAAGGTCAAACCGCCCAGTGGTGCGGCTACAAATGCAGACGCCTCTACGACGCGCATACCGTTAAGAATGCCCTTCATAATTTTTCGCCTTTGGATTCCGTTTGCAATTAAGCTTCGTGCGCTATATCGACAAACTTTGTGCGCTGGATCTAAAGTGCCTTACATCTTCAGGAGGCGACTTACCAGTGTACACCTGATTTATTTCAGTTTGATGACACAAGTCATCCTCAACCGAATTTGGATTGGTTAATTCTTACAGTGTTTTTTTTTTAGCACTCGGGTAAGGTTTGCTCAGATATCTTTATATAGCTATAGCGTCAGATTTAACAGTAAAAAAAACCCACTATCAACCTATCAACACTTGCTACAGGGGAAATAGAATGCGTGCCGTGGTCTTTAAAGAACTGGGAGGTAGCGAGGTTTTGCAACTCAGATCAGTACCAAAAGGATCGCCAAAAGCGGGTGAGGTATTGATCAAGCTCGCTTCTGTGGGCTTGAACCGTGCTGATTTGCTGTTTCCTCAAGGCCGCTACTTTAGTAAACCCGTCTTTTCCGTGCCGTGCACAGCTAGCACAGATCCTGAATCAGAAGGCTCCGGGTCCCGGGCTTGCAGCCGACTGGGTTTCGAAGGCGCAGGCACCGTCGTGGATATTGGTCAGGGAACCCAGTACAAAATTGGCGATCGAGTGGCCTTTTTGAATTTTGACCGGGTCAGCGAGCAAGGCTGTCTTGCCGACTATGCCATCATTCCAGCGAGACAATTGCTTCCGACTCCTGACTCGATCAAAAATGAAGACGCCGGCGCCATATGGATCAAATACTTAACCGCTTGGGGTGGACTGGTAACTGATGGTAACTTACAAGCAGGTCAAACCGTCGTTATCACTGCCGCTTCCAATTCTGTGGGTATTGCTTGCATCCAAGTGGCCAAAATGCTCAACGCCAAAGTGATTGCAACCACCACCAGTGACAATAAATTCGAAGCCCTCTACCAAGCGGGAGCGGACCTGGTACTAAATCTTAATCGCTTTAACTATGTTGAAGAAGTAAAGAGTTTTACTGAAAACAAAGGTACCGACCTGGTTTTTGATGCTGTAGCTGGCCCTGCCATCAGACATCTTATAAAAGGCTCAAAAAAAGGCGGCAAGATCATTGTACAAGGTATGTTGGATAGGCGACCCATGGACATCCATGCTGGTGTGCTCATGAAACGCTGCCTGACCATAAAAGGATTCATCATTGGCCTATTGCTTGACAATACTGATCTGCTAGAAGATGCGGTTAAACACATTACCCAAGGTCTAAACAATGGCCAATTAACCCCGATGATCGCAGCTCACTACCCTTTGGAATCATTTCAAACCGCCTTCGAACTGCTGCAATCTGGCCAGCACATTGGCAAAATCGTCGTTTCGCCGGGCTTTGAGAGATAGACAATCATTGCCTTTCAGATCATCCCAATGGATTCTGGTCGCCGCCCTAAATCACCGAAATGAATACTTAATATTCATGAAATATATGGTACAAGCGAGCAATTAGAAGCAATCTACCGATCCTCCCCGGCCCCCTGATTTCTTAACTCTAAACTATAAATATCAATCAGTTAAGAGCATAAAGTCGAGCAAGCATTGTCGACTTTAGCTCTTGCCTGTCTCAGTACAAAAATCGTATTCCAAGCCAATTTAGAAGCTCTGTAAAGCGCGGAGGTTTTTTTTCTGGCTGTATTTGGTGTAGTATGGCGGCCCGTGTGGGTATTTGCACCTATGTCTGCCCTGGTCTAAAGCCTGTCTCTGAGAAAACCAGAACGGATGCTCAGGATTAAGAAATATCAGGGAAGATGAGGCGAAGTGGGTAGCAAGAGTTCTTGATTTACACTTGTTTTAAATAAGTTAAGTAAATACAAGGCAGTGCAAGCACCAGAGTCGGGCTAAGTATTCATAATAAATAGAAGAACGATTGGGATGAAATCTCCCTAACTTTGGCAAATTCTGAAGATAACTTTACGACTTCAGAAGGCTGGAATGTTGACTGTTGTAATATGATTGATTGGCCCGATGAACCATGCCGTCATCGGATTTTTCTCCCAAGGTCGCTGAGATACAGCTTCCGACTTCATATTAGATTCAACAGAATGATGCATATTATAAACAGACACGTAAAAAACCTGGCTAAGTTCGTTGTCTAGCGCATCAGTGGAGTCAGTAGACTCTTGCATTCATCGTCGACTGTAATGAAGTAAATGTTCATCACCTTCGACAGAAGCTTTTAGGTCAGTCGGTTTTCACTGAACTCAAAGCCTGACAAGCCTTTTCGAATGGTAACTTAATTTAAACGCGACAAGAGAATATGCCATTGGGGGTTGCTTCAGAAGTTTGTTAATTGTGATCTTTCGATTTTATCGCTGTTTGGATTAACTGTTTTTGGCAGATTGTTCCAACCCGTACTGAATCAGAAAGTGAGCACAAACTTCCGGCAACTTACACACGCTGTCTTTACTTGCAAGACCCTGACATATGCAATGTCACAGTGGGATAGCGTGAGTTAGAAGCATACTTGCTTTAGATATTAGTGCGCCTCGCACCAACATCCTTAGCAAATCTCGTTGTGTCGTTTGCAATGGTAAACTACATAAAGGGGGAGGCGCCTGTGTCTCAACATCCTGCACATCAAATTGAACAAGCCTATTCAACTCTGGAACTGGGCCATCAAGCACTTCAATCCGCACTGTCCTATGTAAAAAAACAATGCCTCAACGACGCCGGTAAGATTTCTTCCTCCCGTCTGGATGACCTTCAGCTTATTTCTTATGACTTAGCCTTTATAGCGGCTGAATTTACTGGGGCACGAAGCGCTCTGGACTACGCTAAATCGGTCAGAGCCGCCCGGTCAGACAACGCCGACTTGCAAGCCGAAGAACGAATAGCGTTAATTTTTTGCGCCGAAGCTCTGCAAAACGGTCGAAATCGAATGCTGCCTCGGTTACCAGAATACGGACTGTCACTGGAAGATCTACAACAATCCCTTGAACACCCGGACGTAACAAATTTCTGTCTGGACAACCTGCAAACCTCCATATTAGCTGAACTCGGTCAGCACATGCTGGCTGAGAATGGTCGCACGGGCGATTATATGCTGGATGAAGATAAGGAAATCATGAGAGAGTCTTTTCAAAAATTTGCCAGCGATGTGGTACAGCCTCAAGCGCGGGAAATACATCGAAAAGACTTGATTATTCCCGACACCATTCTCGAACCGTTGATTGAAATGGGATGCTTCGGCCTGTCAATCCCAGAACGCTATGACGGCTTACAACCCGATGATAGTGAAGATAATATGGGAATGATTGTGGTCACTGAAGAGCTATCGAGAGGCTCGCTTGCCGCAGCCGGTAGCCTGATCACCCGACCAGAAATTTTGTCAAAAGCCCTGTTAGCCGGTGGCACTGAGGAACAGAAGCAAGAGTGGTTGCCCAAGCTGGCCTTTGGTAATCCGCTTTGTGCAGTAGCCATTACTGAGCCCGACTATGGTTCGGACGTTGCCAACATGAAATTAAAAGCCGAAAAAGTAGACGGCGGCTGGCGGCTCAATGGAGCCAAAGCCTGGTGTACGTTTGGTGGCAAAGCAGGCGTCTTGCTCACGCTAGCCAGAACCAATCCAGACAGCAGCCTGGGTCACAAAGGCCTGAGTATGTTTCTGGTGGAAAAACCATCCTTTGATGGCCACGAGTTCGAATATGAGCAACCCGAAGGTGGTAAGTTGAGCGGCCGGGCCATCGCCACCATTGGTTATCGAGGTATGCATTCTCTCGACTTATTCTTCGATAACGTATTCGTCCCAGACAGTCATTTGTTGGGAGGAGAAGCGGGTCTCGGCAAGGGCTTCTATTACACCATGGCTGGTTTCGCCGGTGGCCGGATTCAAACCGCTGCCAGAGCCAATGGCCTCATGCAGGCAGCTTTTGATCAAGCCATCAGTTACGCCAAAGAGCGCAAGGTGTTTGGTCAACCCGTGGGCCATTATCAGTTAACGCTCGTCAAACTGGCGAGAATGGCAACTTTGCTTACGGTCTCCCGCCAATTCACTTACACTGTAGGTCGCTTAATGGATGAAGGTAAAGGTCAAATGGAAGCCAGCCTCGTCAAGCTCTATTCCTGTAAGACAGCGGAGTGGCTGTGTCGCGAGGCTATGCAAATTCATGGCGGTATGGGCTATGCGGAAGAGATGGATGTGAGCCGGTTCTGGATAGATTCCCGGGTACTGTCGATATTCGAAGGCGCTGAAGAAACTTTAGCACTCAAGGTCATCGCAAGATCCCTGATTGAAAATGCAGACTGAAAGCAAGACAGTCGCACCCATTGCTGTTGCCTGAAAATTGAAGTCTGAAAATAGTAGTGACGTTATTTTGGTCGCTCAACCGGCGCGACACTGCTAATAAATTGTTTTCTTTTTTAAGGTGGTAAAGCGGAGCCTGGCAGGGTCAAATCTACTTGACCGCTGCCAGATTGCCCTTTGAAATACTACCCAGTGACTTGAGAGTATGACGATGACTAAAAACAAAGCTCATATTATTCACGACAAGAAAGGTAATCCGACAACCGACAGTCCTTGGATATTTCGCACATATGCAGGCCATACTAACGTGTGGGCAACCAATCAACTGTACCGCGAGAATTTGACCAAAGGGCAAACCGGTCTGAGTATTGCCTTGGATCTACCTACCCAATGCGGTTACAGTTCTGATCACCCGCTCGCCCAACCTGAAATAGGAAAAGTAGGTGTTCCTATCAATTCTCTGGACGATTTTGAAGTATTGTTTGATAACATCCCGTTAGAGGAAATGAATACGTCGATGACCATCAATGGCTCAGCCATGTGGTTGTTATCTCTCTACATAGCCTTGGCCGAAGAACGAGGTGCAGACGTTAGCCAGTTGAAAGGCACGACCCAGAATGACGTCATCAAGGAGTATCTGGCCAGAGGCACCTACATTTACCCGCCCGAAGACTCCATGCGTTTGATCGTCGACATGTATGAACACTGTTTGCATCACTTGCCTTCCTGGAATGCCTCCAATATTTGTTCCTACCACTTGCAAGAAGCAGGCGCGACGCCAGTACAGGAGTTGGCCTACGCGCTGATTACAGCCATTACTATCTTGGATGCTATAAAAGCAAGGAACTGTTTTTCTGAAGAAGAATTTGAGCGCTGTGTGGGTCGAATCTCTTTTTTCGTTAATGCCGGTATGCGCTTCGTAGAAGAAGTGTGCAAGATGCGCTCGTTTTGTGAGATGTGGGATGAGATCACCCGCGAGCGGTACGGTGTAAAAAACCCCAAATACCGCCGTTTCCGTTACGGCGTGCAAGTTAACTCTCTCGGTCTTACAGCCGAGCAGCCGGAAAACAATGCCTGGCGGATACTGATAGAAACACTGGGAGTGACCCTGAGCCGAAACGCCCGCTGTCGCGCCTTGCAACTGCCGGCATGGAACGAAGCTTTGTCGTTGCCAAGACCTTGGGATCAGCAGTGGTCGCTGCGTATTCAACAAATTCTCGCCTACGAAACCGATCTGCTCGACTATCCCGATCTGCTGGACGGCTCACATGTCATTGAGTCCAAGGTCAGTGAATTGAAGGAACTGGCTTATGCAGAAATTGATAAAGTTTTAAAAATGGGTGGTGGATTAGCGGCCGTTGAAAGTGGCTACATGAAATCCGCGCTGGTGGGCTCGCAAAGCCAGCGCATGGAGCGCCTGACCACGGGTGAGCAAATCGTAGTGGGCAAAAATCGATGGACAGAAGGACTTGACTCTCCCTTGGTGAAGGATTCAGATGGTGGCATTTTCATGGTCGATGCAAAAGCCGCCTCAAGAACACTGGAAGCTTTGGAGGCAACCAAGGAAAAACGTGATCCAGACCGGGTGGCGGCAGCGTTAGCCAAACTGGTAAAAGATGCTGAATCTGACACCAATCTCATGCCAGCCTCCATTGAGTGCGCCAAAGCCCGGGTAACAACAGGCGAGTGGTCAGACGCTCTCCGATCCGTATTTGGTGAATACCGCCCCCCAACGGGTGTGGATGGGCAGTCCATGGCCATTGAAGGAGACAACCTCCAACAAGTGCGGCAAAAAATTGAAGCTTTCATAGAGAACCATGGTTACCGACCTCGTATTGTGGTCGGCAAACCAGGCCTTGACGGTCATTCGAATGGGGCTGAAATGATTGCTGTAGCGGCTCGTCATGCTGGTTTTGACGTCATCTACTCAGGCATTCGCTTAAGTAGTCAGGAGATTGTTCAATCAGCGGTTGAGGAAGACGCCAATGTCATAGGTATATCTCTGCTTTCAGGATCTCATAATGAAATCGTGAAGCAACTGTTTGATGAGTTGAATAATCAAGGAGTTAAGGATTCTATTCCGGTGGTGTTGGGAGGTATTATTCCCAAACCTGATTTTCCAAATTTGCTGGAGCTGGGTGTCAAACGCATTTTCACACCCAAAGACTTCGATCCTATGTTAGTTATGGATCAAATCATGGACGTGATTATTGATCAAAAATCCCTTGTGGCTGGCTAGTGAAAACACTGGACGCAATAATGCGGCCACGGTTAAGGCGATAGCATATGAGTGCAGCAGATGTGGTGACCCAGGAGCAACTAGCAGAGAGGGAGTCTTTGAACCCATTGATCGATGCAGCAATTGACCATGAAAAATGGCCAGTTGCGCGCTTGGTGTCGCTGTTTGAGTCGGAGCCAGCCAGCCCGGCCGAAAAAGCCAGGGTTTACCTCAAACGACAGGCCGTACTCAATCGATTAATAAAACACAGGAATGGGCAGCGGGCCTTGGTGGTCGGTATTACTGGCACCCCGGGGGCTGGCAAATCCAGTTTAATTAATGAAGTAAGCCATCGACTTCTGCGGGCCGACTCAAAACTCAGCGTCGCTATCATCGCGGTCGACCCCTCCAGCCAGGTCTCGGGTGGCGCCTTACTGGGTGATCGTACAAGGGTCAGATTTGCCAACAACGACAAACGCCTGTTTTTCCGATCCCAAGCCAGTCATCTGGAACTGGGAGGCCTCGGTAAAAAGACATTTCAAGCAGTCAGACTGCTGAAATTACTGTTCGATGTGGTTATCGTCGAGACTGTGGGTATCGGTCAAAGTGAACTGGAAATTAACCAACTCAGTGATATAACCTGTCTGGTTCTGCAGCCCCTTACCGGCGATCAGGTGCAGTTTATGAAAGCAGGCATAATGGAAGTGCCGAATGTCTTTATTGTCAATAAATGTGACGAAAACGAGTTAGCTCAACGCAGCTATCATCTGTTGAAATCCAGCCTTAAACTGATCAGCATTTCGGTAGATAAAGAAGTAAAGTCGTCAAAGCCTGTTTTCTTGACAAGTGCTCTGAAACAAACAGGGATCGATCAACTGACCGACTACTTGTTGGAGCAAAAACACAGTCAAGAAGTGTACAAAGACTCATCACAACAAGAAGACTTTTTTTTAAGAAAGTGGATACGTAAGCAATACGGGGACTATGGGATTAAAGTCTACAACCGATTGATGCCAGCTGCTGAAGATAGTTTATTGGCCAGCTCGTCTGCCAGACTTTTACCCGGCGCTGCAAACTTAAAACAAACCCCGGATAATAATGCAGGGAAGCACAAAAGCTTAGAACAAAAGGAAGCAGAATTTAATAGAATCATTGACGAGATGGTTCGCCCCCTGAACGATTTGTGAATGCTATACCAGCGCCAGAATCACTCCGGTATTGGTCTGCCACAGTTCTGAAGGGATAATAATTTAATTCAATGTAGATAACATTGGTGACTGAACTACTACACATGAGGTGCTGAAATGACTAAAGAACTATATGATATTGGGGAAATGCCTCCTTTGGGTGAAGTACCTAAAAAGATGCATGGGTGGTTGATTCGCCCTGAGCGCTTCGGAGAGCCAATGCAGGCTTTTGCGAAAGAAGTCGTTGATGTACCACCGCTTGCTGATGATGATGTGCTGGTTTACGTTATGGCAGCGGGTGTTAACTACAATAATGTATGGGCCGGTCTTGGTATTCCGGTCGACGTCATCAAAGCCAGAAATAAAGCTGGAGAACCCGAGAAATTCCATATCGGCGGTTCAGATGCTTCAGGTATTGTTTATGCCGTGGGCAAGAAAGTCACCAGTGTCAAAGTAGGCGATGAAGTAGTTGTGCATTGTGGCCAGTGGGATCAGCAAGCCGAATCAGTCGTTGCTGGCAAAGATCCCATGTACGATCCTAGCTACCGAATATGGGGATATGAAACCAACTATGGTAGCTTTGCACAATTTACCCGTGCTCAAGACCATATGTGTGTTCCCAAGGCCAAACACCTTAGCTGGGAAGAAGCGGCAGCATACATGCTTGTTGGTGCCACTTCTTATCGCATGCTCATGGCCTGGGCTCCAAACCAAGTGAAAAAAGACGATGTAGTACTGATTTGGGGAGGCGCAGGTGGTATAGGCTGCATGGCTATTCAGATTGCAGCAGCAGTAGGAGCAAAACCCATTGCAGTCATCTCTGACGAAAGCAAGAGAGACTACTGCATGAAACTGGGTGCAATTGGTTGCATTAACCGTAATGATTTTGATCATTGGGGCATGCTTCCCCATTGGAAAGACGGGCAGGCCTACGGCGAGTGGCTGTCAGGTGCGCGCAAGTTTGGTAAAGCTATATGGGATATTCTCGGGGAAAGACGTGGTGTTGACATCGTTTTCGAACACCCCGGAGAGACCACACTGCCGACTTCCGTACTGGTCTGCGAAACTGGCGGCATGGTTGTCATCTGCGCTGGAACCACTGGTTACAATGCTACTTTGGATTTACGCTATCACTGGATGCGTCAAAAGCGCTTACAGGGTTCCCATTTTGCCAATGATGAGCAAGCGATTGGTATCAACGACATGGTTATTGCCGGTCAAGTTGATCCTTGTCTTTCAAAGACATTCACTTACGATGAGCTACCGGATGCTCACCAATTAATGTATGAAAACAAGCATCCATCTGGAAATATGTCGGTGCTAGTAGGCGCCTTAGATATCAACCAGGGAAAAAGTTAACCGGCGTATTGAGAAAAATGAAAGGGACTAAAAACTGCTGACAGACTTTACGATAGTAAGCAGTAATTGAAAAAACAGAACATTGAAATGACAAAAAGGGCCAACAAGATGATTTGTTGGCCCTTTTTATTTTTACGCAAGTAGCAATTTGTAAGGATTAGCTAGCTTTCATCCTGAAACGGCTTCCATGCCGTTTCGCGGAGTCGCAAAGTATAATGCCGATTTTACTTTGCTCGCAAAATCAATCGCTTAGGCGATCGATTTTGGCATTACTTCCTTGTACTGCGTTAGTGCCCATCAAAAACTGGCGTTTCTGAATGAGCGCTAGCTACAGAGTTTAATGCTCAAGGAATTCACAGTGGTTTAGTTGTATTTTCAGCCAATAGCTGGCCTGGCCTCAAGCCAATCTTAATCGATGCAAGGACGCCAGGCTGGAGCCCCCACTGATATCTGGAATAATACTCAACTCAAGCTCCGTGGTATCCAGCAAATTAACCTCATGGTCTTCTTTTTCACACGCACTTCCATCCGGACTAAAATTCCATTGTTGCCTGACTACTTCCTGAAACGAGCCGCCATGATCCGTTGACCAGCGGATCACATATTCCTGCGTTCTGGTTTGCTCGGCTTCCACAAATTCCAAATAGATTCTACGTAGGGTTTGTGGTTGATCAAAGACTAAGCGTATGGTCTGCTGTCCTGATTCTGATGCACTCCAACCCGATAAATTATGCTCCAGTAAAGCACCTTCAATGGGCATGTCAGACTGTTCTGAGCTGAGTTCCACTTCTGCAATCGACTCCAAATCAAGCCATTTCTGCTGGCGGTCCAATGATACTTCCGATCCTGCGTTTTCCGAATTCTTTTGGTCATCCACTACTTCGGTCAATTTCTTTCGCATGGTCCAGTGCCTCCGGCACAAGTTAAAATCTGTTACTTGGATAATCGGATATTGCTTAGGTCTTTCCTAATAACTCCAATGCTCTATCACTTTTCCAACCCCTTCCAGTTTGTACTGTTGCTACGCCTCAAAAACAGCTGGGTCATGGCGACATTTGCTCATATCTTTTTCATATAGCTGTTACGTAGATATAGATTTCTTCAAGCGACTACGAATCACTTTGCCGTTAGCTGTCCTCGGAAA
>JGI12048J13642_10107416_pt1 | contig 12589 bp, 10 predicted proteins | sample ElkSlonscriptome_16_FD_13642 | JGI IMG/M metagenome (IMG submission 13642) | reverse complement strand
GTATGATCAGGAACTGAATGATTATAATTCCGCGGGTAACCAATTGATTAGAAGTGGAATAGATGCAGGGGAGGACTTGCTAAATATTTTTAATGTAGGAATAGGAGGAGATCCAAAAAGTGAAGAATCAAAAAATTTCAAAAAAGTTCTTGCTAAAGGGTTAGACTTTGCTGCATTGGAGATTCTCCCTAAAACATTCGATAAACCTGTGAAGCCTACAACACCTACGGCGACATATGCTGAAACAGCTTTTAAAGGAACTATCGGTTCAACATATATTGACAATGTCGGCCCGTTTTATATGCCAGGTACTTTCCCTGTAAGCTATGGTTCTGGCCAGCCATCTTTAACACCATTCAACTATCCGGCCTACAATGAAATCTTAGGTCAATTTGCTCTTCTTCAAAAGCCCAAGCTTTTAAGACAGTATCAAACAAACACTGATTGGTATACTTGTTTGCACTTTGGTTCTGGAACATGTAATTCAGAGTCAACAAATCCTGGTGATACTTATCCAGGAAATCAGTATGTATTTTTTGAAAGCGAGCACAGGGAAAAGATATGGCTGAAACTTGAAGAAAGCCTGAAATACGCTCTTAACCCAGCTTTAGACTTTGATATGGAGTCTACAACTGTGGATGTTGCATTTATTTTAACCTATAAAGGAATGACCGGCGTTACAGATGTGGACTTGAGAATTGACAGAGAAGTATTGGGATCTGATTTCGAAATGGCACATTGGTTTAGACCATGCTCTAATCAGAGCAATTGTACGAATACTATTATAATAGAAACAGACTGGATTCCAGTGGGCGATGCTTTTGGAAAAGTTTTCGAAGGAGAGATATTAACAACCGCTTCTGGTGATGAAGCAGGAGGCTTTAATTCCCAGGTTTATCATCCAGATAATATCGCTCTTGAATTAGATAAAATCGAAATGAAGCTTTTAGTTGACATGCATTTTGAGACCGTTAATTATCGAGGCCAAAAGAATAACAGTACACAGGCATTCACATATCTATTATGGGAAGACACTCCTACGAGCAGCCCTTTTGAAGTGACCGGAGATGTATCGGGGGCTCTTCTGGCCAGTGTTGATGATGCTATCCATTTTGGGGAGGTAGTTCTCGGTAATTGGACGACCAAAGTAAATCATGAAGAAGGTACATGGAAATCAGTTAGATGTGATAATGCTCTAATAAATTCTACATTACAATCAACTCTTAGTGGTGATAACTACAGTATTGATGCGCGGGAGTCAATTCGTGTGGCACCAGGAGCAGTTTTAAAGGCTACTGGTCGATTAAGGATTATCGATGACCCTTTAGCAGAGTTCGGAGAACCAGTTGACTCAGATTTTTTGGAAGATTTCTGTGATGGAACTTCAACAGAACCATATATAGGTAATATTGGCTCCATATCAGCTCAGAGTCAAATGGATAGAGCTTATCAGGAGATGCAAATAAGAAAGCAACGAGCTAAGCTGAATAGTGCTTTTGTCAGCTTGTATCCAAATCCAGCGTCATTTGAGCTCACCGTCCGAAGCCAGGGAAATGGAATGGATCAGATAACAATACTTGATGCGGCAACGCGTCCGGTCGTTCAGAAAACCCCAAATGGTGCGAATCTCTATCAGATAAATATTAGTAATCTTTCACCGGGAGTCTATATTGTTCGCGCTGACTGTGGGGGAGAAATTCTTTCCCAAAAACTGGTGGTAACGAGATAAATTAGAGCCACTCGCTAACATGTTTAAAGGGAATATCAATTTAAAGAAGGGGGAAGGTTTAGGCCTTCCCTTTTCTGTAAAATTGTTATATTCATTACCGCAACGATTAGAGACGATACCATGAAAAAATTTAGTTTAAAATACTTGCTTCTATTAGCAGGGATGATCTTACTTACCCTACATGCTTGTAAGAAAGACGACGAGCAGGAATGTTGTGATCCAACCAATCCTGAATGCCCCAATTACGACCCATGCCTGGAAGTTGAAGAACCTACGGCAGAAATAATCCTTCAAGGAAGTATTTTTGGGCCGGAAGGCTTTGAGCTGACACCAGATGACAGTTTGTTCTTCAATGAAGTATTCTTCAGCTCTCCATTCAATGGCCCTCAATACACCCATACCTGGTATTTGGGTGCAGAAGTGATTACCGAAGCATCCTTTTCACGAGAACATGCTTTTGTGGAGCGTCCGGCTCAATTAACGGTCAGCCACGTCTTGGAATACCCCGTTGATTCCGTGTGTTACCCCAATTCTACCGGCAGAGATAGTACGTCCCGAGATTATTATTTAATCAAATATTGGTATGAATTTGGGGTGTATAGTAAGTTCAGAGGGGCTTTTGAGAACGAAACGGATTCTTTTGATTTTGAATTTAAGAGAGTATTTGAGGATAACTCTCCTGTCTATGTGGGTCATCCCAATGATTTGGAGCCGATTTATGCAACTATAAACTTTGATAATCAGGGAGATTCTACAGATATCAGTTTGACAGGCCGAAATTCAATCGGCTATTTTGGTGGAGACGGTAATTCCTATCCAAGTGGATCTATCAAAATAGAAAAGGGTATAGCCAGGCTGGATTATACATACCAGTTAGAAAGTTCGGTGGTCTACGCCCGGATACTTGATTGATTTTACATAAATGACAGCTATGAAAAAACTCAAACTAAAATACTTGCTTTTACTAGCAGGGGTGATCTTAATTACCCTACATGCTTGTAAGAAAGACGAAGAAGAGTGTTGCGACCCGACGAATCCTGAGTGTATCAATTACGACCCATGCTTTGGAGAAACCGAAGTCTCAGCCGATTTTCAGTTTCTCGCCAGGTATGGAATTGGCAATGATGCAGAGTGGATACCGGAAACCAAATTTATTGGAAGCCCTATACGATTTAGTGCAATTGATAAAGACGCAGATTCTTACACCTGGTATTTGGGTTTGGATACGATCGCTGGCCAAGATGAAGTAGAACTAGAGATCAATAATCTGGATCCGGGATCTTACTCAGCTATACTGGTCTTAGAAAAAGAACCTAATCTAAATTGTTACCCCCTGGATGATGGGCGAGATTCTTTAATCCAATTTTTTGAGAGAATTGATTTTTGTGAGAGCTTACACGTGGGAAAGCACAGAGGTTTTGTCCCATCTATTTCTACTGACTCCATCGATATAGAGATATTATACATTAATCAGCTTACCGGTGAACAATGCCAAGAGCCGATGGCACCATTTTTTGTAAATATCTCAGGAGAAAATGACACGATACAAGGAGCAATCGGAGGTTATGGAACATTTTCAAGGATGACTTTCTTGGGCAGTGGCTTTGGAGATCCTAAAGGTGAAATTATTGTTTCCAAAGAAAGCCTTAAAACCAATTTTTCTTATCGCTTGGATAATGTGGATTATGTGTTTTCCGGTCGTAAAATTCAATAATATGAGACGAAAAAAAACATTTTGGTTATCGCGCTTGAAAAAATTCAAACTAGAACACGTGCTTTTACTAGCAGGGGTTATCTTACTTACCCTGCATGCTTGCAAGAAAGACGAAGAAGAGTGTTGCGACCCTACGAATCCAAACTGCGGCAATTACGACCCTTGTTTTGGAGAAACCGAAGTCTCAGCCGATTTTCAGTTTTTAGCGAGGTACGGTATAGGCAATGATGCAGAATGGATACCTGAAACCAAGTTTATTGGAAGCCCCATACGATTTAGTGCAATTGATAAACAAGCAGACTCTTATACCTGGTATTTGGGTTTGGATACTATTACAGGCCAGGATGAAGTAGAGCTAGAGATAAATAACCTGGACACGGGATCTTATTCAGCGATATTGGTCTTAGAGAAAGAACCCAATCTAAATTGTTACCCCCAGGATGATGGGCGTGATTCTTTAATCCAATTTTTTGAGAGAATTGACTTTTGTGATGCGCTCTATCTGGGTAAATTCAGAGGCATATCTCCAACTGTTTCCTCTGATTCTATTGATATTGAGATACAATGGGCTAATATGTTTACGGGTGAAATTTGCGACGATCTTTCTATGCCCCGACTAATAAACGTATTGGGTAATAATGATACCATTTTCACTCAAGGTGGTTATTCCGTTTACTCACGTAATTTTTTTGGAGGGGATGGTTCAGGAACTCTGAGAGGAGAGATTAATGTAGATGAAATAGACTTGTCTACATATTTTTCTTATCGCCTAGATAATATTGATTACCAATTTAGAGGTCGCAAATTAGAGTAGTTTAGAGATTTAATCGGTAAGCTTTTTAAACATCCACCGTCACCACATCTTCGGGCACAATCAGCTTTCCTTCTGTTTTAGATTTTACCTCATCCACGCTAACTCCCGGAGCCAGCTCTCTGAGCACAAAGCCGCCTTCATCGGCAATATCCAATACCGCCAGGTCTGTAACGATGCGTTTTACACATTTTACACCCGTTAGCGGGAGGCTACATTCTTTTAAAAGCTTGCTTTGCCCGTGCTTGTTAGTATGCGTCATGGCTACGATGATGTTTTCGGCAGATGCCACCAAATCCATGGCTCCACCCATGCCTTTCACCATTTTGCCAGGAATTTTCCAATTGGCGATATCGCCGTTTTCAGAAACTTCCATGGCACCGAGAACCGTAAGCTGAACATGCTGGCCCCGTATCATGGCAAAGCTCGTGGCTGAATCAAAGAAAGATGCGCCTTTATTTACCGTAATGGTCTGTTTTCCGGCATTGATTAAGTCGGCATCTTCTTCACCTTCCAGGGGAAAAGGCCCCATGCCTAAAACGCCATTCTCCGATTGAAACTCCACTTCAATTCCCTCGGGAATGTGATTGGCTACAAGTGTGGGGATACCAATGCCCAGATTCACATAAAATCCGTCTTCCAGTTCCTGTGCAATTCGCTTTGCAATTCCATTTTTATCGAGTGGCATAATTAATTCGTTTTGGGTCTTACAGTTCTTTGCTCAATGCGTTTTTCAAATCTTTCACCCTGGAAAATACGCTGTACGAATATTCCGGGGGTGTGAATTTCATTGGGGTCTAATTCGCCAGCGGGTAATAGTTCTTCTACTTCAGCAACGGTTATTTTACCCGCCATGGCCATCATGGGGTTAAAGTTTCGGGCAGTAGCCTTGTAAATCAGGTTTCCTTCGGTATCGCCTTTCCAGGCTTTTACGATGGCAAAATCGGGCTCAAATGCCTTTTCCATTACGTACATCTTGCCATTGAATTCGCGAGTTTCTTTTCCTTCTGCCACTTCGGTTCCATAGCCGGCAGGTGTGTAAAAAGCCGGTATACCTGCTCCCGTGGCCCTGCAACGCTCGGCAAGTGTTCCCTGGGGGATGAGCTCCACATCGAGCTCTCCACTTAACATCTGGCGCTCAAACTCTTTATTCTCGCCCACATAAGATGAGATCATTTTTTTGATTTGGTGTTTTTTTAGCAAGAGGCCTAAACCAAAATCATCAACCCCGGCATTATTAGAAATGCAAGTCAATCCCGAAATACCCGTTTCGGTAAGCGCCGCTATGCAATTTTCCGGAATTCCACATAGGCCAAAACCTCCGAGCATAATCGTCATATTGGAATCAATGCCATGTATGGCTTCTTTTGCGTTAGCTACAACTTTATTCATTTGTTCCTTTTTACCAATTCAACTGATCCGAACCGTCAAATATTTGCTGTTTTTTGCCGTAAGACTCACAGTCTAATTCAACGGCGATACCTTCCGGTTTTTCAAATCCATCCTGACTAATCGTTAGGGTGCTGTCAGCGTATACATCCTTCATATAATATCCCCAAATAGGCAGAGCCATATTGGTTCCCATTCCCAAAGTTAAGGTTCTAAAGTGAACACTGCGGTCTTCGGCACCCACCCAAACACCTGTGACCAGGTCTGGAGTTAATCCAATAAACCAACCGTCAGATTGATTTTGGGTAGTACCCGTTTTTCCGGCAATTTCAATATCTCTGCTAAATCCGTCGTAATCACGGCTCGGTAGATCATATCTTAATCTGACGGCAGTTCCCAGGGTTTTATCCTGGTGCTCATTGTACACACCGTCTACTGTTCCTTCCATGAGACTCAGCATGGTATAGGCCGTTTTTTCATCCATGGCCTCGCTGGTTTCGGGCTGCATACTGTAAACAGTATTTCCGTTTTTATCTTCAATTCGAAGCACATAAATGGGATCAATATGCACACCCATATTCGCAAAGGTGGCATTGGCCGAAGTAATTTCCAGAAGAGACAAGTCCGCCACGCCAAAACACTGAGAAACGACGGGTTCCATTTCGCTTTTGATGCCCAGGTCTCTGGCCAGTTGAATGATCGCTTCCGGCCCGAATTGCTTCATTACCCAGGCTGTAACCGTATTTACGGAGTTTGCAAGTCCCCATTTTAGTGAAACCATATAGCCATAATCGCGATCCGGATCTTGTGGGGTATAATCTTCCTGAAGATTAAAAGTTCCTTTGTGGAAGGTGGTAGGCACCTTGGGAATTTCATAACAAGGTGAATAGCCTTCTCTGATGGCTGTTGCGTAAACAAAGGGTTTGAATGTTGATCCCACCTGTCGTTTACCCACTTTTACGTGGTCGTATTGAAAGTACTTGTAATTATTCCCCCCAACCCAGGCCTTTACGAATCCGGTTTTTGGATCAATACTCACAAGCCCTGACTGGAGCATACTCTTGTAGTAGAGAATGCTATCCATGGGCGTCATGAGGGTATCAATTTCGCCCTGCCAACTGAAAACGCGCATGGGCACTTCCTTTTCGCGGAAAAAAGTTTCAATACTGTCTTTTGAAAAGGCCTTCCAAACTTCTTCGCAGTCTTCGCTCTGGCATTTGTACACGTCCTGTCCCTCTTCTTTACCCGGCTCTATATTTACCCGTCGGTGACAGTTTGGACATTCTTTTCCGGCCATTATTCGGTAGCGCTCCGTTCTGCGCATAGCTGTTCGCTCAATTCTTCCTACTTCATCTTTGGTAAGATCGTTTGAGAAGGGAGCATTTCTATAATTTGAAATATCTCTTCTAAATTGTTCCTGAAGCTCGCCGCCCAGGTGTTTGGCTACCGCATTCTCTGCATACTCCTGCATCCTTGAATCCAGTGTTACAAAAACTTTCAGCCCATCGCTGTAAATATTATACGGATCTCCGTTGGGCTTGGTATATACAAAAGAGCCGTCTTCGTATTTCTGGGTAAACAATTCTTTCAATTCGGCTCGGAGTACTTCTCTGAAATAAGGAGCTGGTCCTTCTTCATGGGTCACTTTCTGAAATTTTAATCCGAGTGGTAAGGCCGACAGAGAATCGCGCTCTTCTTTTGTTATATGCTCATTTCTCAGCATCTGGCCCAAGACCACATTTCTCCGATACAGGGTCATTTCAGGTCTTCTCAGCGGGTTGTAAAGCGCCGGATTTTTAGCCATTCCCACGAGCATGGCAGCTTCTTCAATTTTCAATGTGTCTGGCGTAGAATTAAAGTAAACCTGAGATGCAGACTTAATTCCCACCCCCTGATTAATCCAGTCGAACTTATTCAGGTAAAGGGTAATGATTTCTTCCTTTGTGTACTGCTTTTCAAGTTGAACGGAAATAATCCACTCTTCCAGTTTTTGCCAAACGCGCTCAAAGCCATTGGCAGGTTGTTCTGTAAAGAGCATTTTGGCCAACTGCTGGGTAATGGTACTGGCACCCCCTTTTTTTCCCAGAAAGATGGCTGCCCGAACGGTTCCGCGAAGATCTATGCCTGAATGCGATTCAAACCGCTCATCTTCTGTAGCGATGAGTGCATTGACGAGATAGGGAGACAAGTTTTCGTAATCTACATTGGTTCTGTTTTCCCGATAAAACCGACCCAGAATTTTTCCATCAGAAGAAACTACTTCCGTTGCCAGATTTGTTTTTGGGTTTGATAAAGCCACTGTATCTGGAAGGTCGCCCTGCGATGCAAAGTAAAGCGCCAGCCCGAGAAGTATCAATGGGCTAATACCCAAGACCCATAAGAGGAAAATAGCTTTACGACTTATTTTTCGCTTGTGAATTTTACTCATGTTTTTGATTCAGGCATTAAACGACGATTTCAAAAAAACCTTGTGCTGCTATCTTGCAAACGGAATGCGCTCAATTTTAAGTCCAACATTTCGTATTCCTTCCAGCGTATCAACGCGCATAGCTTGTTCAATCTCCACTTTGTATTCACCCTTGAGCGGGAAACGCTTATTGTACTGGTACATGATGGTATTTGTTAGGTGCTGGCTACTGCTCAGGTAACCGCTACCATCACCAACCCATTTACCGGTGGCGTCAGCCAGAATAACTCCTACGGTATCTGTAGAAAATTTACCGTTTGGAAAAACCGTTTTAACAAACACGTATAAATTTCGATAAGGATAGGTTTCTGTATTTCTAACATTCAGGTAGAAATTGTGTTGAGCCAGCGTATCATCTACCTGAAACTCCATGACAGCTCTATCGGATGTAGCCCATTTTGCTTCATCAAAAACCACATTTTGTTCAAATATCAAGTTTTCATTTGCACAGCTTACCATCGTAATGATAAGAATGGTTGAAAGGATAATAGATCTCAAAAAAGCTTAATTTTTATTGTTTTTGGGTCTTTTTGATTGGTTCCGCCCTTTTTTACTGCGGGGCTGATTCTGCTGATTTTTATTGTCTCGTCTGGGTTTCCTGGATTTTTTTCTTCCTTTTCGAGGCGCTTTTTTCTTCTTTTTCTTGTCAAAGCGAGTTAAGCTATCCTGCCCTACAACATTGGAGTAGGCTTCCTTTTTAGGGGCGCTTTCTCTGACGGCAAACAATTTTAAATCTTCGGGTTGTTTGCCATTTTCGTTCATCTCAATTATTTCCTGGACGCGATCTTTTTCGAGAGCTACAGGGCTTCCTCCCGACGAATCTTCGTACATATACCACATTATGCCCTTGAAGATGTCGGTTTTGAGATGGAAAGCCGTGCCTTTTTTTGTTTTAAGCTTGCTGTTTTTCGGAAAGCCCTTCAAGGCATCCAAATAGCTATCTAATTCGTAGTTCAGACAGCATTTTAACTTTCCGCATTGGCCTGCCAGTTTTTGAGTATTCAGGGCTAGTTGCTGATAGCGGGCAGCACTGGTAGATACAGATCTAAAATCGGTTAGCCAGGTGCTACAGCAAAGTTCCCTTCCGCAGGATCCTATTCCACCCAGGCGGCCAGCTTCCTGTCTCGCCCCGATCTGTTTCATTTCTACACGTATTCTGAACGCTTCTGCATATTTTTTAATGAGCTCTCTGAAATCTACTCTGCCCTCGGCGGTGTAATAAAAGATGGCCTTTGTTTTGTCGCCCTGGTACTCTACATCGCTTATTTTCATCTCCAGACCAAGGCTGATAGCGATGGTTCGTGCCTGGTGCATGGTATCGTACTCAAGCGCCTTCGCTTCTCGCCATTTCTCCAAATCGTGCGATCCCGCTTTCCTAAGAACCTTCTTGATTTCGCGAGATTTCTTGATCCCTTTTCGTTGAAATTGTAAGCGAGCCAACTCACCGGCGGCTGAAACGACTCCTACATCAAAACCCGGACTTCCTTCTACAACAATGACGTCTCCGGGGTTTAAGTGGTATTGATCTTTATTCTTAAAAAACTCTTTCCTGCTGTTTTTGAAACGCACCTCAACATATTCAAAGGGATCTACACCGTGAGGCAACTCCATATTGGCGAGCCAATCGTATACAGCTAACTTACTACACCCACCTGTTGAACAAGTGCCGTTATTCTTACAACCCTTAGGCTGGCCATTATTATTTGAACAACTTTCGCAACCCATCTATTCTAATTTCCTCAAATTTAACGAATCACTTTCTCCTTCTTGTTGTAAAGCGTCATGAGATCTCTGCTCATCTTTAAAAACAACAAACGCGAATTTACATTTCTTTCAATCATATAGTGCCCATGGCTCAAAACGTTGTGAAAACCCTGAAGGTCTTTACTGACCATATATGGAGAAAACTTCTTGGCAAACTCCATGGCACTTTCGTCAAACCTCGATGATTCTTCTCCGATATACGAATATAAAATGCTCTTATGTAAAAAATCCATGCAATATTCCAGGAAGTTTTGTTGACGGTCTTTTGTGAACTTTGCAATTTCTTCAACCACAGCAAGTGCTTCGGGCATATTGTGCTTCACACAAGAGCGCATCCAGGCAATAAAAATATCGAGGTATTCAGAGGTATCAGCGCTATCTTCTGCCAGTAAGCGGGCCTGGTGGTAATTGCCGTTCGAAACACGCGCAATATTCACAGCTTTTTCAGCGGGAATATTAAATTCTTCTTTCAATCCGGCTTCTATGTCCTCGTCTTTTAAAGCTCCACAATTCACCAACTGCGTGCGACTAATAATAGTGGGAAGAATAGATTCTGTAGAATCTGCCACCAGGATAACTATGGTTTTTTGAGTGGGTTCTTCCAGGGTTTTGAGCAGCTTGTTTGCAGCCGCAGTGTGAAGTTGATCTGCCCGCCAGATGATCAATATTTTATGCCCACCCTTAAAAGACTTTAAAGAGAGAGATTTAACGATGTAATCGCTCTCTGCCGTGGGGATGATAGATCTCTTATTCTCTCCTTCTAATTCAGACTCCCAGGTTTTAAGGGTGATATAGGGATTTTTCTTAATGGCTTTAATAAATGTCTGAAGATGCCCTTCAGATGTTTCGTTGGTTTTCTTTTTGATGATGGGAAAAGAAAAGTGCAAATCAGGATGCGACCAGGAGCTGAGCTGCTTGCAAGATGGACAAACACCACATCTCTCTTCGGCATTCGGATTATCGCATAAAATGTAAGATGCAAATGCTATGGCAAGGGGCAGGTTTCCACTTCCATCCGGACCCATAAAATAGAGCGCATGACCAACATGACCATCTGAAACGATTTTCCTGAGCGACTTTTTTATTTCGTTATGACCGAGAACGTCTTTGAAGAACAAAACAGAGATTCTTTTGCTCAAAGCTAAGACATAATACGAGAGAAATAATAGCCTATCGCTGAGATTGTTTCTATTTTTGTTGGCTTAATTCAGTTTTGTATGCAGCACATTGACGAATACGATTTTTCCGGAAAAAGAGCTTTGATAAGGGTAGATTTCAACGTCCCACTTGACAAGGATAAAAAGGTAACAGACCCCACGAGAATACAGAAGGCACTTCCAACTATTCAAAAAGTACTGGAAAAGGGCGGCTCAGTTGTTTTAATGTCGCATTTGGGCAGGCCGAGTGGGAAATACGATGCTGAATTTTCACTAAAGCATATCAAAGGTGCTTTAGAGAATGAACTGGGTAAAGAAGTGAAATTCACAGATGATTGCATCGGAGATGAAGCGAAAAAAGTGACTTCAAATCTGAGTACCGGCGATGTAGTACTACTGGAAAACCTTCGCTTTCACGCCGAAGAAAAATCAGGCGAAGAGTTCTTTGCAGGACAATTGGCCGAACACGGCGATTGTTACGTCAATGACGCCTTCGGAACGGCTCACAGGGCTCATGCCTCAACAACAACCGTCGCTAATTTTTTCCCGGATGATAAAATGTTTGGGATGCTCATGAACAACGAGCTGGAGAGCCTTGATAAGGTGCTGAACAGCACGGAAAAGCCAAGACTCGCTATTATTGGCGGGGCAAAGGTGAGCTCTAAGATCACTGTCCTGAAAAACATACTAGAAGCGGTAGACCATATGATTATTGGCGGAGGAATGAGTTATACCTTCTCAAAAGCTTCCGGCGGAAAAATCGGTAATTCACTTGTAGAAGATGACTATTTAGAAACAGCCAAAAGTCTGATGGAAGAAGCTGAAGCCAAAGGAGTACAAATTCACTTGCCTTTAGACACAAAGATTGCGGATGATTTCAGGAATGATGCCAGCACCGATGTTTGTGCTGCCGGTGAAATACCAGACGATTGGATGGGGCTGGATATTGGCCCTGAAACGATTGAATCATATCAAGCGCTAATTAAAAAGTGCAAAATCATTCTCTGGAATGGCCCCATGGGTGTGTTTGAAATGGAGAGTTTTTCCAAAGGGACAGTGAGCGTGGCTAAAGCTCTTGTAGAAGCTACCCAAAACGGAGCCTTCACCCTTGTAGGTGGTGGAGATTCAGTTGCAGCTATAAATCAGTATAAACTAGCCGATGAAGTGAGCTATGTTTCCACAGGTGGCGGAGCGATGCTGGAGTACCTGGAAGGGAAAAGCTTGCCCGGAGTAGAGGCAATCAGGGGGTGATAACCCGAATCTGTGCTTTTCTCTTGTAAGTTGATTTTGAATACCGATTCGATAAGTTAGATTCCTGCAATAAAGCTCTGAACCGATCCCTGGATTTTCTGGGAAGAGCTCACAATTGGCTAGCGTGCTGTTAGGGCGAAAGGAGCAACGGATTGATCTGATATCGTAGGGTGGAGAGATTTGAAGCCCTATGGATGAGGATACTCAAAGCCATTGTGTCATTAAGGGGACACTAAGTTTAATATTTATTTTGAAGGTATTCCTTAATCCAGATAGTGGGAATCATCATCAAATTCATTGCATTTCA
>JGI12048J13642_10237005_pt1 | contig 12594 bp, 7 predicted proteins | sample ElkSlonscriptome_16_FD_13642 | JGI IMG/M metagenome (IMG submission 13642) | reverse complement strand
CTGATAGTCCGTCTACACTTAAACAATTGACAAATAATTAGAAGGTAAAGTTAAAATGATCAGAAGATTTAGTGACTACGGTTCTTTAGACGCATTTATCATGGCAGGTTCAGCGCTTTTGGTGAAATGCTGGCCAGATACTAATGGCGAATGGATTGCAGAGTTCAGACTTTGATCGGATAGCGCCAGGATTGATAAAATGCTGGCGTTTTTTAACAAGTTAAATCGCAAGCTATTCACCATCGTCTTGATAGACGTTCATTGATTCTTAATATTTATTATTTATTTATATAGTCGTTAGTCGTTGCGCTCCTCCTTAAACACCACCCATCACAATTTACACATTTCAACCCTTCCCAATCGGTTTACCAACTGAACAAAGCATGTAAATTGCTTTAGTGTCCCTCTATACTAATTAGCCTTTTCTTCACAATGTCAGGTTGCCTGTTTAATGACCGTAAGAACACGAATTGCACCTTCTCCAACTGGAGATCCTCATGTGGGCACTGCATATATCGCCCTGTTTAATCTGTGTTTTGCCCGGCAGCAGGGCGGACAGTTTGTGCTCAGAGTTGAGGATACCGATCAACAGCGGAGCACTGCCCAGTCCGAGAACAATATTTTAGAAGCGATGCGCTGGCTCGGTCTTGAGTGGGACGAGGGGCCGGATATCGGCGGCCCATTCGGGCCTTACCGGCAAAGCGAGCGGCAACCAATTTATAAGCAATACGCGATGCAATTAGTTGAATCAGGACATGCATTCTACTGTTTCCGCTCACCTGCTGAGCTTGATAACATTCGCAATGAACGTAAAGCGCAGGGTTTAAATCCAGGTATAAAAGGGCAGCTCGAATTACCTAAAACCGAAGTGGATAGGCGACTTAGTGAAGGCGAATCATATGTTATCCGTATGAAGGTGCCAGATGAGGGTGTCTGTATTGTTAACGATCTGTTAAGGGGCGTCATTGAAATCGATTGGGCTCAAGTGGATTGCCAGATTTTATTGAAGTCCGATGGTATGCCCACTTACCACCTGGCGAATGTGATCGATGACCATTTAATGGAAATTACCCATGTCATTCGTGGCGAGGAATGGATCAATTCTGCACCCAAGCACCAACTGCTATACGAATATTTTGGCTGGGATATGCCGGTTCTTTGCCATATGCCATTGTTGAGAAATCCCGACAAAAGTAAGTTAAGTAAACGCAAAAATCCCACCAGTATTAATTTCTACCGAAGCCTTGGTGTCATGCCAGAAGCTTTGCTCAATTATCTTGGCAGAATGGGCTGGTCAATGCCGGATGAACAAGAAAAATTCAGCAAGCAAGAAATGCTGGATCAATTTGCTATTCAGCGGGTGTCGCTGGGAGGGCCCGTTTTTGATCTGGTCAAGCTGCGTTGGCTTAATAGTCTCTGGATTCGGGAAAATTTAACGGATTCTGAGTTTGAAGACAGGGTAGAGCAGTGGGGTTTTGGTGTTAGCAAATACAAGCCCTTGCTAGGGCAAATAAGAAGCAGAGCTGAGGTTTTTTCTGATGTTGCTCCGATGACCACCTTTTTAAGCAGCGGTTATTTGGAATTGACCGAAGCTCATTTTGCTTCAGGGCGATTATCCCTTGAGGACCAAAAAAGAGTATTGCAGTTTTATTTATGGTTGTGTGAGCGTGAACAAGAATGGAACCGGGATCGATTGTTCGAACTAGCGAAAGGACTCGCCGGACATATGGAGTTCAAAATGGGTGATTTTATGCACCCAGTGTTCGTCGCCATAGCGGGAACAGCTAATTCCTGGTCCATCATCGATAGTATGACATTCCTCGGGCCCGATATGGTTAGAATGCGATTACGGGAAGGGGTTAACAGTCTTGGCGGCTTTTCTAAAAAGGCGATGAAAAAAGTGGAAAAGGAGTTTGCTTCGCTGATTGCACATTTTAATCCTTGACTCAAAGGGGTCTACTCTCTAACATACGCCTCCGTTGTTCGGGGCCATAGCTCAGCTGGGAGAGCGCAACGCTGGCAGCGTTGAGGTCGACGGTTCGATCCCGTCTGGCTCCACCAGGTTTTAGTCCCCTTCGTCTAGTGGCCTAGGACACCGCCCTTTCACGGCGGTAACAGGGGTTCGAACCCCCTAGGGGACGCCAATATTAAAAGCCCGCTCATTCGAGCGGGCTTTTTTTTGAGTTTTTTTTATACCGTCGCTTTTTATCTTCTTTGTGGTGTCTTATCTGAGCACAGTTTTCGATTCAGAGTTATTTAAACTCAGCTTTAGTCATTACCTCTGACTTTATTTCTCCTCTGGCTATACGCGTGCTAATTACATCGCCTTGACTGATTTGGTCGCAGGATTGAATGATCTCTCCATTAGCATCCATGGTAATAGAATATCCACGGGACAGCGTCGCCAAGGGGCTGACCGAATGCATTAGCTTGCTTAGTGTCTCGAGGTCTTTGTAATGATCACTGAGTTGGATATTTATGTTCTTGATTAGTTGAGTTTGAAGCTGACCCAGTTGGCCTTCGTTTAGTTTTAAACGGGAGCGCGGATGTTGTTTTTCAAGTCGTTCAGTGAGTTGATTAATTGCAGTGTGACGCTGTAACACGATTGATCGAGTCAGTCGCTTTAACCTGGCTTCATTATCATCCAGGCGTTGATACAGCTCTTGTAAGCGCTGTGTCGGATGTTTCAGCCGTTGACTCAGGTCCCGGCATTGAGATTGCTTGTTCTTAACTAGCTGGCGTAGAGCATTAATCAAGCGCTGCTCAAGTTGTATCAATTTGTTTTTTAGTTCAAACGAGTCAGGTGACACCTTTTCTGCGGCAGCTGACGGTGTGGGAGCTCTGACGTCGGCAGCCAAATCGCAAATAGTAAAATCAGTTTCATGTCCCACCGCTGAAACAACAGGGATCTGACAGTCGGCTATGGTGCGGGCGAGTGTTTCATCATTAAACGCCCATAAATCCTCAAGCGAGCCTCCACCACGAGCAATAATAGTAACATCGCAGTGACAGTCATTTTTTTTGCGGTAATCCCGGTCGACTTGTTTAAGCGCTGATGAAATCTCGCCTGCGGCCATATCTCCTTGCACCGATACAGGGTAAATCAAGACTCCAATGGCAGCAAAGCGCCGGTTAAGTACGGTGATAATGTCTCTGATGACGGCGCCTGTAGGAGAGGTGATAATGGCAATTCGTTTAGGATGGGTGGGGAGCTTTTGCTTTCTTGTCTCTGCAAATAATCCTTCCACTGCCAATTGCTTTTTTAGGTTCTCGTAAGCAAGCAGCAAGGCACCCGTACCGGCGACGTCTAATCGATTTACGACGAGCTGAAATTCACCGCGACCTTCATACAGGCTGACTTTGCCTTTAACTACCACTTGCGAACCATCTTTGGGCGGGTTCTTGTGGGTTTTGTTGGCGCTGCGAAACATCGCGCAGCGGACCTGCGCTTTGTCGTCTTTCAGTGAAAAATACCAATGTCCCGATGCTGGCACGCTCAAATTAGAGATTTCACCGTTGACAGAAATCGTTTTAAAGCTGGCTTCCAACAAGTTCTTTGCTTGACGGTTGAGCTCTGAAACCGAGTAGGCACTGGTGCCGTAATCAACTAGTACGCTATCTTTTGATTGACTCATTGGATTACCATCATGAGGTCGTTGGGATATCTGCCGAGGGTGTAAGCAGGCAACTGGAAAGGCAATAGGGCATCCTGTTTATGATTGGGGAGAGTTAAAACAACTCAGTCCGGGCATAAGCCGGACATAAAGCTGCCTGTATTGCAAAGTTCGAGTTTACCCAATTGCCTGTAGAATTTATAATCCCCGCCCTGTTTATTTATAGTACCTAATTTAATCGCATTTAATCGCACTCATTTAATAGTGTGCAGAAGGCTTAATTTATGCTTCAAATCGATCAGGAAGCGCTCACATTTGACGATGTATTATTAGTTCCCGGATATTCTGATTTCCTGCCTAAAGACGTCAGTCTGGTGACCAGGGTTACCAGAGACATTGCGCTGAATATTCCATTGATGTCCGCTGCCATGGATACTGTAACAGAAGCGAACTTGGCTATTGCTTTGGCTCAGGCGGGCGGTTTGGGTGTTATTCATAAGAATATGTCTCCTGAAGCACAGGCAGCGGAAGCGAGAATAGTGAAAAAGTTCGAGAGCGGTATGGTGAAAGACCCCATTACCGTGTCGCCTACTACCACAGTCAGGCAGGTGCGTGAATTAACATACGCAAACAATATCAGTGGTTTGCCCGTGGTCGATGGTAAAGATCTGGTGGGCATCATTACCGGGCGGGATATCCGCTTCGAAGACAATGAAAATAAAAAGGTGTCTGAGTTGATGACGCCCAAAGCCCGTCTGGTGACTGTGCAAGAGGGGGCAGATATTAAAGAGGTCATGCATCTGCTGCATATTCACAGAATTGAAAAAGTGCTGGTTGTGAATGATGACTTCGAACTGAAAGGCCTGATTACACTAAAAGATATTCAAAAAGCCCAGGACCACCCCAATGCCTGCAAAGATAGCCAAGGGCAGTTGCGAGTGGCAGCGGCTGTGGGCACCGGAGAAGATACTGAGCAGCGCGTCGCAGCCCTCGCCGCCGCCGGGGTGGATATCATCGTAGTGGACACGGCTCATGGTCATTCCTTGGGTGTGCTGAATAAGGTTCGTTGGATCAAGAAAAACTACCCGGATATCCAAGTGGTCGGAGGCAACATCGCCACCGGAGAAGCGGCGCTGGCTCTGGTAGAAGCCGGCGCCGATGGCGTCAAAGTGGGTATCGGTCCGGGTTCCATTTGCACCACCCGAATAGTGGCGGGAATAGGCGTGCCGCAAATCACCGCTGTTTCCAATGTGGCTGATAGTTTAAAAGGTTCAGGTATACCGCTGGTTGCCGATGGTGGTATTCGCTTTTCCGGTGATATTGCTAAAGCCATTGCCGCCGGAGCTTACTTGGTGATGGTGGGTGGTCTACTCGCCGGTACCGATGAGTCACCCGGCGAAGTGGAATTGTTTCAAGGGCGCAGTTATAAGGCTTATCGTGGCATGGGTTCGTTAGGCGCTATGTCTCAGAGTCAAGGCAGTAGTGATCGCTATTTTCAGGATGCCAGTGCAGTCGAAAAACTAGTGCCCGAAGGCATTGAGGGACGAGTAGCCAGTAAGGGGCCGCTTGAAAATGTCGTCCACCAGCTCATGGGTGGGGTGCGAGCCTCCATGGGCTACACCGGCTGTAAGACGATCGATGAAATGAGAACCCGACCGAAATTTATACGCATTACCAATGCAGGGATTGGTGAAAGCCATGTGCATGATATCACCATTACTAAGGAGGCACCCAACTACCGGGCGCGTTAAGTCCTGGTTCACCATAATCTTGTCCTGGCTATCCGGAAGGGTAGCTGGGCTTTTGCTCAGTATTTTGATAAACCCTCTTACCCAAACCACAAGTTAGCATCTTTTACTCTCGCCCACGGAACCCATCCGAATGCCAGCTAATATTCACGCCGATCGAATTCTTATCCTTGATTTTGGATCCCAGTACACCCAGCTTATCGCCCGTCGAATCCGGGAAATCGGGGTGTATTGTGAAATCTATCCCTACGATGTGGCTTTCAATAAGATAGCTGAGTTTCAGCCCAAAGGGGTTATTCTTGCTGGTGGGCCAGAGTCAGTGACAACCAGCGAAGCACCAGAAGCCGCCATAGAATTGTTCGCCACCGATTGGCCCATATTGGGTATTTGTTATGGTATGCAAACTATGGCGGAGCAATTGGGTGGCAAAGTCGAAGGGTCGTTAAAACAGGAATTTGGTTATGCCCGGGTAACCTTAAATCAGCCAGGACGCCTTTTTGACAAAATCAAAGACCATGTGAATGAAGATGGACTGCCGTTGCTGGATGTGTGGATGAGCCATGGTGACAAAGTGGTTGGCATTCCCCCTGATTTTGAGTTGGTTGCCAGCACTGAAAGTGCACCTGTTGCGGCCATGCAGCACCGCACAAAGCCTTGGTTCGGCGTACAATTTCACCCCGAAGTCACCCACACCCTGCAAGGTCTGCGAATTTTAGAGCAGTTTGTCATTCACATCAGCGAATGCGAGCAATTGTGGACACCCAGCCGCATTATTGATGACCTTTTAGTTAAAATCAGAGCCCAGGTAGGTGCAGACAAGGTCCTGCTTGGTTTATCCGGTGGGGTTGATTCATCAGTTGTTGCCGCGCTCCTGCACCGGGCCATTGGCGATCAACTCACTTGTGTTTTTGTGGATAACGGCTTGCTGCGTCTCCATGAAGGCGAGCAAGTGATGGAAATGTTCAGCAAGAATATGGGTATAAAGGTCATCAGAGCCAATGCACAGGAACGATTCCTGGGCAATCTGAAAGGTATCGCTGACCCGGAGGAAAAACGCGTGCGCATCGGCCATACCTTTATTGAGGTGTTTGACGAAGAGGCCGCCGGTTTAGAAGATGTGACGTGGCTTGCACAAGGCACCATTTACCCGGATGTGATTGAATCGGCAGGAGCCAAAACCGGCAAGGCCCACCTCATTAAATCCCATCATAATGTGGGTGGACTACCAGAAGACATGGCGCTTAAGTTGGTCGAGCCGCTGCGTGAACTGTTTAAAGATGAAGTGAGAAGAATCGGATTGGAACTGGGTCTACCCTATGACATGATCTACCGCCACCCATTTCCTGGTCCCGGTTTGGGCGTTAGAATCCTGGGTGAAGTTAAAAAAGACTATGCGGATGTTCTGCGTTTAGCCGATGATATCTTCATTCAAGAACTGCGAAATGCGGACTGGTACGACAAAGTATCTCAGGCTTTTGCTGTATATCTGCCAGTGAAGTCCGTGGGTGTCGTAGGCGATGCCCGCCGTTACGAGCACGTCATCGCTCTCCGCGCAGTAGAGACTATCGACTTTATGACCGCCCGCTGGGCCCATCTCCCCTACGAATTGCTGGAAAAAGTATCAAACCGGATTATTAATGAAATCGCCGGTGTGTCGAGAGTGACGTATGACATTTCCTCAAAGCCGCCTGCGACGATCGAGTGGGAATGATTCCACGTCTGGCACTGGCAGGCACTTGCAGGCATCAAACTGTTCTGGTCGAGGCTCGGCCGGCGGGTATTCTGGTCTAATAGAACTGAACACTTTGCTCACTATGACAGGATGATGGGTGATGCTCATGTGGGATCAGTAAATGAACAAAGATAATGCTTTTACAATGGTGGCTCTGTGAGATTCCTGCATGCGGCTGACATACACCTGGACAGCTCTCTGCACGGCCTGGAGCGCTATGAAGGTGCTCCTGTAGAAGAAATCCGCAGTGCCACACGCCGCGCTTTCGACAACTTGATCGAATTGGCAATCGATGAGGAAGTGGCATTTGTACTCGTGGTCGGGGATCTCTATGACGGCGACTGGAAGGATTACAACACCGGTCTCTATTTTGTAGAACGTATGGGAAGGCTGCGTGAGGCAGGAATTCGAGTATTCATAGTAGCGGGTAATCATGATGCCGCCAGCCAAATCACCAGGCACCTGCGCCTACCGGATAATGTCACCCTGTTCTCAACCAAGAAAGCGGAGCGGGTTGTCCTGGAAGATTTGAATGTCGCTATCTACGGACAGGGGTTTGCGACTCGGGCGGTAACCGATGACCTGTCGGAGGCTTATCCGCAAGGAGATCCACAGCTCTTTAACATTGGCCTGCTACACACTTGCCTGGATGGCAAGCCGGGCCACGAACCTTACGCGCCTTGCTCAGTTGATGGATTACGCTCCAAAGGATACCAGTACTGGGCCCTGGGTCATGTCCATAAACGAGAAGAGGTAAGTCAGGATCCATGGATCGTGTTTCCGGGAAATATCCAGGGAAGACACATCCGTGAGATTGGGCCTAAGGGCTGTACCTTGGTTACGGTTGAAAATAGAGAGATTGCGGAGGTTGAACATCGTGACCTTGATGTGATGCGTTGGTCTCTCTGTGAGCTGGATGTTTCTGCCAGCGAGACAATTGATGATATCTATGAGCAGGTGCGAGAGGGGCTGCAATCGGCATTGGATAGTGCCGAAGGAAGGCCAGTAGCCGTGCGGATGGTCTTGCAAGGTGCTTGTTCCGCACATTCGACATTGCATGCAGCCCGTGATCGCTGGATCCAGGAGTACCGCGCCTTGGCAACGGCGCTGGGCGGTGCAGGCATTTGGTTGGAGAAGGTTTCCATCAAGACAAGTCCGTCCGTCTCGGTTGATGAGGTGCTTGAACGTGACGATGCACTAAGCGGTCTGCTGCGTGCTATCCGCGATGTGGAACTGGATGCCTCGGCGTTGGCCGATCTCGCCGATGAAATTTCCTCTCTTCGTCAGAAACTCCCGGCCGAACTGCTCGGTGGTGATGACCCCTACGATCCGACCAAACCGGAAATACTCAAAGACACACTGGAGGATATCAAAGAGCTTCTCGTCAACCGCTTGTTAACCACGGAAAAAGGGGCATGAAGCCAGTATGAGAATTGACGAATTGAATCTTGCCGCATTTGGCCCCTTCACCGATCGAGTATTGGCTTTTGGTGAAACTGGACTTCATATCGTCTATGGACCTAATGAGGCAGGGAAGAGCTCGGCCCTGCGTGGTCTGAAAGCCCTTCTTTATGGCATTGACGAACGTACCCTCGACAATTTTCTCCATGCCAATGACAAGCTCCGCATCCGCGGTTTCCTGAGTACAAACGATGGGCAAGAACTTGGATTTATCCGGCGCAAAGGCCGGAAGAATACGTTATTGACTTCGGATGGCGAGTCACTTGACGAACAGGCGCTAACGCCTTTTCTCCAAGGTGTGACTGCGGAACTCTTCGAGACGCTTTTTGGAATTGACCACCAGGCATTGGTGCAGGGTGGGCAAGAGATTCTCGAACAGAAGGGAGAGGTCGGGCAGGCGCTTTTTTCAGCAGCGCTTGGCAGCCACGCGTTACATGCGGTCCTCGCTGAGCTTGATGTGGAAGCTGATGAACTATTCAGGCCCAGGGGATCCAAGCAGACGATTAATTCAGCGTTGAAGTCTTATGCAGATCTTAACAAAGAGGTCAGGGAGTGCTCTCTTTCATCCAGCGAATGGGATGAGCATAGGCGTGCTTTGGGGCGGACAACAAAGGAACTGGAAAAAATTCAATCCGAACTGACGGACAACCGGATTGAGGTGAACCGTTTACAACGTAGCCAGCGTGTTTTACCGAAACTGGCTCGGCGTCGTGAGCTATTACAGGAACTGAAACTGTTTAGCGATGTTATCGTCCTGGCGGAAGATTTTACTGACCGTCGCCGTCGGGCAGTGCATGCACTGGAGACCGCTCAGGTCATCGTTGGCAAGGCAACTCCTCGTCTCGAAGGATTACAGCAACAGCTTGAAGGATTATCAACAAACGAGGGACTGCTGGAGCAGGCAGAGATCATTGAGGATCTCCATGCCCGGCTGGGTGGTCATCGAAAAGCGCTGCAAGACCGACCACATCTCGAAGCGGAAGCCCAGCAATTATTGACAGATGCTGGCTCTATCCTCAAAGAAATTCGTCCTGATCTCGAGCTGAAGGCTACTGAACAATTACGTCCCATAGTGGCAAAGCGACAGAGCATTGCCGAGTTAGGCGGTAAAAATGCTGTGCTGAAGGCTCGGGTAGAGCAGGCAAAAGCCAGCCTGCGTGAGACAGAGAAGCGACTTAAGTCTGCCCGCAAAGAACGCGATGAGATCACCGAATCAGGCGACACCGAGGATTTGCATCGTGCCATTGCTGCCGCCAGGAAACAGGGGGAATTGGATGCCTCGATCCAGACGACTCAGAGTCAACTTACCAGCCTTCAGACAGAGTGTGCTGAGAATCTTGCACAGCTCACGCTATGGGAAGGGGGTCTGGAGGCGGTGTCCGCTTTGAAATTACCCAGCCGTGAAAGTATCCGTCACTTTGAAGAAAACTATGACGAGCTCTCGAAACGCATTCAGCGGCTTGAAGAGAAAAAAGAGGAGCTCGTCGACGCCTTACAGGATACCTCGCAGAGACTCAATGAGATCGAACGTGTCGGGGAGGTGCCGACAGAATCTGTCCTCACCAATGCCAGATCCGAACGTGACGTGGTTTGGCAGTTGCTGCGCCGGCAGTGGGTGGATGGTGAGGATGTGTCAGCTGAAGCAAGTGAACACCAGGGTGAAGGTACATTGCCGGATGCCTTCGAAACCCGACTTGCTGACGCTGATGAAGTGTCTGATCGCCTACGCCGTGAAGCTGATAGAGTCCATGCATTGGCGAGCCTTCAGGCCAAGCAGGAGGGCGGACAACAGCAAGGACAGCAGATTGATGAGCAGCTTGAAGCAACAAGCGCTGATAAATCTCAACTGGATGCGGATTGGCAGGCATTGTGGACTCCTTGCCAGATTGACCCACGCAGTCCGCGAGAGATGCGGGCCTGGCTGGATGAGTTTGAAAAACTTCGTGATCAGGTGGGACAGCTCAATCAGCTCCGCCAGAAAGTGAGTGAGCTCGAGCAGAATCGTACCACGCACATCCAACTGCTAAATGAGCAGCTGGCTGGACTGGAAAGAGCGGGTTCCACATCGGAGGAGCTTGAAACTGTACTCCTTGAATGCGAGGCCTTGGCCAGTCAGCTTGATGAATTCAAACGAAAACACGATTTACTGAGTAAGGAGGTCAAGGACCGGGATGCCGATGTTGAATCGTTGAGCGATGAGCATCGATTAGCAACAGAGGCGCTTGATGAATGGAAGACGCAGTGGAGTTATCTGATGCAGAGCCTTGGTCTGCGAGCCGAAAGCTCACCATCGGAAGTTGATGATTTCATTGAACACCTCAGAGCATTGTTTTCGAAACAAAGCGAAGCAGAAAAACTGCGAATACGGATAAAGGCCATTGACGAAGACGCTGCGTCGTTTGGCGGCCAGGTAGAGGCCATGGTCGCCACGATTGCTCCGGAACTGGTGGAGTTGCCTGTGGATGATGCCGTCGTACGTCTCAACTCACTGTTATCGGAAAACCGATCAAGACAGACAAAACGACAACAGATTGAAGAACAGATCGAACAGGCGAAGCAGGAAATACAGGATTCGAGCACATCTATCCAGACCATGACGGATCGGCTTGATGCGTTATGCGTAGAAGCAAAATGTAACACCCATGATCAACTAGAAGCGGCGGAACGCCGCTCGGCTGATTATCTTCGAATCAAGGAGACGATTTCTTCGATAGAGAAAGAGATCCTGGAAGCCGGTGAAGGCGTCACCATTGCGGAGTTGGAGGTGCAGGCGGAGGGTGTCGATCCGGATAGTCTGCCCGGGCGAATCACAGAGTTGAACAATAAGATCGATATTGAGCTCGAACCCCGGTGGACAGAATTGGCTGAAACAAAAGGGCGCGAAGAAAAAGAACTGGAGCTCATGGATGGCAGCGATCAGGCAGCACTGCTCGCTGATCAGGCGCAGGCCATACTCGCCAGCATCCGTTCAGATGCTGAGCATTACGTGCAGGTAAAACTGGCTGGTAAGATCTTGCGTGACCAGATAGAGCGTTATCGCAGAGAGAACCAGGGTCCACTGGTCAAGCGCGCTAGCGAACACTTCTGTGCACTAACGCTTGGGTCTTTCGATGGGCTCATGACTGACTTTAATGAAAAGGATGAGCCTGTCCTTGCCGGTATTCGCTCAGGGGGAGAGCGTGTGTATGTGGAGGGGATGAGCTCAGGGACGCGGGATCAGCTCTATTTGGCGTTGCGTCTGGCCTCTCTCGAAAAATACATGGAAAGCGCAGAGCCCATGCCGTTCATCGTAGATGATGTATTGGTGGACTTCGATGATGCACGTTCACAAGCCGCATTGAATGCTTTAGCTGAATTTGCCGAAAAGACACAAGTTATCCTGTTTACCCATCATTCGCAGGTTGTCGAGCAATCGCGACAGTTGCAAGGGCCTGTTCAGGTACATGAGTTAGGGGCAACCGCATGAGTCGTTGCTATATGGAGTAGCTGTCAAGGTGACCGGTGCTGACCAAAAAAGGGAGTGGTTCATCGGCTGGGATGTTGGTGGTTGGAACTGCGACAAGAATCAGAACAGTCGCGACGCCATCATGATTCTCGACGACAACCATGAGATCGTCGGTACTCCATGGCGCGGCAACCTGCGCGAGTGCACCAATAGCTGTTCGATGAGCACCAGATGGCTCGAAGCTCTGTTCGATTTGTGTAGGAGTGGAGTATCTCCAGAATCCGGTTCGGTGACTCTCGCCATTGACACTCCTTTGGGTTTCTCAGACGCTTTTATCCAGCTGGTAACCCAAAGTAAGGCTGCCGCCGCCATTCAGGCATCCAACACCAATCCCTATCTGTTTCGCCGCACTGAGCATTACCTGTTTGAGCAAGGCCTCAGTCCGCTTTCCGCCATTAAACCTAGAATCCTCAGTTGACCACTATGCGCGTCAGATAAGAGTTTGAAATCACCACTATTCTCAGTTGGCTTGTTAGGTCACCTGTTAGGTGAACATCGTTACACCGCGATTGGCACGCTTGTGGCGGCGCATTG
>JGI12048J13642_10197958_pt1 | contig 12602 bp, 10 predicted proteins | sample ElkSlonscriptome_16_FD_13642 | JGI IMG/M metagenome (IMG submission 13642) | reverse complement strand
CGCAGGAATAAAAGCTTCCACCGTCGACCGCCTACCTGGCGCCAGAGCACCGCCGCCCGAATGCCAGCCAGCAAAAGGGTTCTTATTTTCTCAGCATTTTCTTCTATCCGCAGATATTTAGATTCTCCAGTGACTTGAATTCTTTGTGGAAAGGTACTGATGGTATCCTTATAGAGAGATGCAAATGCGGCAGTAATGTCAGCCTGAGACCTATGGATCGAATCCGACTGTTCTGCCTGTTCTGTTCGCTCGGATTGTTCGTTTTGAGACTGAATCTCGGCGATACGTTGGGAGATGACATTGAGCAGGTCTTTACGCTTATTCAACTTGCCTTCAAGAAATAAAAGAGTAAGAGCGTAACGCACAATTTCAACTTTGCTGCGTTCATTTTTTTTACCCAGAACCGCCACCAATTCCCGTAATCCCAGTTGTATACTAAAGCGGTCACCATATATATCCAGTGTGTTGCTGGCGTCGGTTTTTAACAAGCTGTCCAACAGTACCTGGTATGACTCATCCGATAGTGAGCCCGTTTTGGCTAATCGGTCAACCAGGCTTGCCGCCTGAAAAACGGCGGCTAAGGCAATAACTTGGTCTTCAATTGTATAGGTCAATTCGTCCTCGCTTGGGTTAGTTGCGAGCACCTGTTTTGGTGGCATTGCATGGTTTTGATTTTATTCAAAATATTACCTTTTATTCATTGCTTATAGTACCGCCACCCAGACAGGTCAAGCCATCATAGAAAACAACGGCTTGTCCAGGAGTTACAGCGCGCTGTAAATGTTTGAATTCAACGGTCGCAAAATTATCACCTAATAAAACCCGGCAGGGTTGATCGGGTTGCCTGTAGCGGATTTTTGCTGAACATACCAACTCGACTGTTTCTCCAGGGTGTTTATCGTGCAAGGCGTCTTCCATGATTGGATTCAGCCATTCCAGTTTATGTGCCACCAAGCGTTGCCGGAACAGGAGTGGGTTATTATTACCTTGACCCACTATCAACTGGTTGGTTTCGAGTTTTTTTCCTATTACGTACCAGGGTACTTCGCTGTAACCTTTTAAACCTCCGATACCAAGCCCTTGGCGCTGACCAATGGTATGGTACATTAGGCCTTGATGTTGGCCAATAATGTCACCCTTTTCTGTCACAATATTTCCGGGTTTAGCGGGTAAATAGGTTTTTAAGAATTCAGCGAACTTGCGTTCTCCAATAAAACAAATCCCGGTACTGTCTTTTTTATCATGGGTAACTAATTTGTGCTGGATGGCGATCATGCGGACTTCCTCCTTGTTCAGACCGCCTACCGGAAACAGTGTCTTCGCTAGTGCCTGAGCCGGTATGGCATGGAGAAAATAGCTTTGATCTTTATTGGTATCACTGCCTCTAAGCAGTTGCCAATGGAAATTATCTGAGTTATTGAATGAGATTTTTGCCCGTTGAGCGTAGTGTCCTGTGGCAATATAGTCTGCGCCCAGCGTCTTAGCATAGTCTGCAAAGGCTTTAAACTTTATTTCTTTGTTGCAAAGTATGTCCGGGTTAGGGGTGCGGCCAGCAGCGTATTCGTCTAAAAAATGTTGGAATACGCGATCCCAGTATTCCTTGGAGAAGCTTACCGTGTGACAGGCTATGCCGAGCTGATGGGATACTCTCAGGGCATCTTCTAAGTCTGACATGGCGGTACACTGATCGGTACCATCGTCTTCATCCCAGTTCTTCATAAACAACGCTTCGACAGCATAGCCAAGTTCTTTGAGTATGAGCGCGCTTACTGACGAGTCAACACCCCCGGACAGGCCGACGATGACTTTCTTATTGTGATTACTTTTATTACGATTAACGCTCATTAATCCACTTATTCCATTCACTACATGTTGGTCATTAACTTTTCACTGATTTGTAAAGTAATAGTGATTCAATGAGTACGAAAGAGATCAAAGGTCTTTGCTCAGAAAAAAATAATGCGGAAGTATATAGATATAGCAGGATTTTTGCAGTCGCTTAGTGATGAATTGCAAATGTGATTTTGATGGTGGTTTTTTTTACGAATACTGGCGAGCGACGTCAGAATTAAGCAGCATTTCTGGCTCGATCTTTTCGCTGTTTGCAAGAAAAACAACAACCGAAAACCGACATAAGCGTCTCTGGCAACGCTCGATTGACGGATTTCGAGTTACTCCCTTTAGCAGTGGTTGGTAAAAGTTGAACAATACAGATTATTGGAACATAAACTTTTCCTCGGTCATTGTGCTGAACCTTAATTCAATTGTTCAAATCAAGATCAGACGCTGACGGCGTTGCTTTCGTCCTCAGTAGTCTTGGCTTTCGAACCTGCGGCGGTTGATGGTTTTGGATCCTCTGATTGGTTTTCTTCAGCCACCTCGACTGGAATTATATTTACTGCATGAAAGCCTTTTCCGCTGGGTTGAGCGTCAAATTTTACGGTTTGTCCCGCTTTGAGTGTTTTGTAACCTTCCATTTGAATGGATGAAAAGTGAGCGAACAGGTCTTCATTCAGATGCTGATCCTGACCAGATTGATCGGCGATGATGAAGCCATAACCCTTGGCGTTATTAAACCATTTTACTTTACCTAGAGGCATCTTCGACTCCCTTGTCTCTACATTGGGCAATTGCCCTGAACTTATTGTTATCAAGAGATTTATGCAAAGTGTCTTGATTTGCACTCCCGATGGGGCGAGCGCCACTACTTTGAGAAATTTCAGGTGCGGCTCTTTTTTTGGGAACAGTTCATGAGAACTGAACTCAGGCCGCATTTTGAAGGCCTTTTCGCTTAATAGCTGACGCTCTTGATATTATAAAACAAGTGTGAAATAAAGTACTTTCAGAATATTTCAGCTAGACTTGATATATGTCCAAACAGACCCCAGTTTTTGGTGTGGATCTTGAGAGTTCTCGCTTGCTGGAACTTTAGCCTTCCCAATGTGGGCGTTTACTCATTCCTGCAGGAACTTCGGTTTATCAGCAAATATTCTTCCCGGTTGCTGAATAACAGGCCTCCATTAGCCGTAAGAATGGGAGTAATGTTTGAACAGATACCCAGCTTTTTTGTCAAAAACCTTATGGCTTTCTGATCCAGAGAACCATGAAAAACTTATAACCTTCGGATTGCGGGCTTTTATGCCAATGGCTATGAGTAATTCGGACCATAATCTACTAGTATTAAGTCAAAACAGTGATGACAATGAAAATACAGAGGGTAACCCGGATAACCCCGGCAATCTGGCTTTATCACCAGAAAAGCCAGCGCTCAAAAGGCCCTCACTTTTCAAGGTCATCATGTTGAATGATGACTTCACGCCGATGGATTTTGTAGTTGAGGTATTAATGGTTTTCTTCGGCATGCAAGAGGCAAAGGCTACTCAAGTGATGTTAGCCGTACATACTCAAGGTAGAGCTGTATGTGGTGTGTTTACTCGGGATATCGCCGAGTCTAAGGCGGCTCAGGTTAACCAGTATGCATCTGAATGTGATCACCCCCTGTTATGTGAAATTGAAAGAGCTGACTAGCTCGGAATAGAGGTGAACAATGTTAAGTAAAGACCTCGAGTTAACATTAAATGCAGCATTTAAGAATGCGCGAGAGAAGCGTCATGAGTTTATGACCGTAGAGCATCTCTTGCTGGCTTTATTAGATAACGATTCTGCCATTAAGGTGCTCGGCGCTTGTGGTGCCGATTTAGGGCAACTTCGATCGGAGTTGGTGGAGTTTGTTGATTCGACAACACCGCTGATTCCGGGTAGTGATCCAGAACGGGAGACACAACCAACCCTTGGCTTTCAGCGGGTTTTGCAAAGGGCTGTTTTTCACGTGCAGTCATCTGGAAAAAAAGAAGTGACGGGCGCTAATGTGCTGGTTGCCATTTTCAGTGAACAGGAAAGTCAGGCAGTTTACGTACTGAAAAAGCAAAACGTGGCGCGTATTGATGTTGTTAATTACATCAGCCACGGCATATCAAAAATTTCCGGCGACCATGAGCAGGAAGGAGAACACGAGCAAGCAGAGGAAACCAGTGAAGAATCCTCCGGTTCTAAGCCGTTGGAAGCTTATACGGCCAACCTCAATGAGCTCGCAAGACAGGGAAGAATTGATCCTTTGATCGGTCGCGATCATGAATTAGAGCGGGTGATGCAAATCCTGTCCAGACGACGCAAAAATAATCCATTGCTGGTGGGCGAAGCTGGCGTGGGCAAGACCGCTATTGCGGAAGGGCTTGCCAAACAGATTGTTGAAGGCAATGTGCCAGAAATTATAAAAGATGCTGTGGTGTATTCTTTAGACCTTGGGGCTTTGCTTGCTGGTACTAAATACCGGGGGGATTTTGAAAAGCGTTTCAAAGCATTGCTGAAAGAACTGAAGCGTCAGCATAAGTCGATTCTGTTTATCGACGAAATTCATACGATTATTGGGGCGGGTTCTGCCTCCGGTGGCGTGATGGATGCCTCGAATCTGTTAAAGCCAATGTTGAGTTCGGGTGAAATCCGTTGTATAGGATCGACCACGTTTACAGAGTTTCGTGGTATTTTCGAAAAAGATAGTGCTCTGGCACGACGGTTCCAGAAAATTGATGTAATCGAGCCATCCGTGCAAGACACATTTCAGATTCTTAAGGGGCTTCGGCGACAATTTGAAAAGCATCACGATGTGGAGTATACCGACGATGCCTTGCGCTGCGCCTCTGAGCTCGCTGATCGTTACATCAATGATCGTCACATGCCAGATAAGGCCATCGATGTTATTGATGAAGCGGGAGCCAGTCAGCGTCTGAAAGAAGAGGAAGTGCGATCGAAAATCATTGATAACGAAATCATTGAAAATATTGTGGCAAAAATTGCACGGATTCCTTCCAAAACAATTTCATCCACCGATAAGGATAAGTTAAAGAATCTCCAGCGCGATTTGAACATGGTAGTATTTGGTCAATCACCGGCCATTGATGCGCTGACTACAGCTATCAAACTGTCGAGGGCGGGTTTGAAGTCTGAAGGTAAGCCTGAAGGTTCCTTCTTATTTGCCGGGCCAACCGGCGTGGGTAAGACCGAGGTTACCAAACAGTTAGCAAAAATCATGGGCGTCGAGTTAGTGCGCTTTGATATGTCAGAGTATATGGAGCGTCATACGGTTTCCCGTTTGATTGGTGCTCCTCCTGGCTATGTGGGCTATGATCAGGGTGGCTTGTTGACGGAAGCTGTCAATAAAAACCCTCATTGCGTGTTGTTGCTGGATGAAGTTGAGAAAGCTCATCCCGAGGTCTTTAACTTGCTGTTGCAGGTAATGGATCATGGTACTTTGACGGATAACAACGGGCGCAAAGCAGATTTCCGTAACGTCATACTGGTGATGACCACCAATGCAGGGGCTGAGGAAATGAGCCGACGTTCCATAGGTTTTAGCTCTCAGGATCATTCCACAGACGGGATGGAAATTATCACTAAGTTGTTTACGCCGGAATTCCGTAATCGTTTGGATGCGATTATTCAGTTTAAGGCTCTGGATGAAACCACCATCACCCATGTGGTTGATAAGTTCCTGACTGAAATGCAGGCCCAATTGGATGACAAGCGTGTGTTGCTTGAGCTGGACACTGATGCTAAGGCATGGCTTGCTATGAATGGCTACGATGAAAAAATGGGCGCAAGACCAATGGCCCGTTTGATCCAGGAAAATATTAAAAAGCCATTGGCTGAGCAAATATTGTTCGGGGATTTGGCTGAACTGGGCGGGACCGTCTTTGTCTCAGTGGCCGACGACAAGCTGGTTTTCGAGTTTGTGCCTACCAAAGAGCCTGCGGACCAGTCATCCTAGTTTTCGAATTGGAGGAACAGCGAATATTTTCAGATGGTAAGGTAAAGGGGGTTGGTTTAATCAACCAGTTGGTTACCAGCCCTTTTTCAATAGAGTTATTACGACGCAATATTGATCTACTGTTCAATGAAATGAAGACCTGGAAGGTCTGCTTTTTTTTACCATCTTCTGCCATCTGCTAATTTCTACAGACTAATAGCGGACTCGGGTAATGGATAGCTCAATAGTGTTGATAGGCAGCGTAAGGGGGGTAGTCTTAAGCTCAGTGATAAGCATAAAGGTGAGCATTAACGGCACACTTAATTTTTATTACATGTAGGATGTTGTTCTGCAGTAACTGTAGTAACCAGATTCACCGTCAATAAAGCAACTGGCAAACTATCTTGCTCGGTAAACGATGCGTCCCTTGCTCAAATCATAAGGCGTCATTTCCACTTTTACTTTGTCTCCGGTTAGTATGCGAATATAGTTTTTACGCATCTTGCCAGAAATGTGGGCCGTGACGATGTGTCCATTTTCTAATTCTACCCGAAACATCGTGTTGGGAAGCGTATCTACAATGGTACCTTCCATTTCAATATTACCTTCTTTTGCCATTAAGCAATGCCCTCTTAATTGTCAATAACCGATTGTTGTTCAACAATTGATCGCTTGTTTGGGTTTTGTCAAAAAAATCGAGTGCGGATTGTGCCTTAATTGGCTTTAAAGTGCAAAGCTCCGTTAGGAGGGGGTTGATGATGAGTTAAATGGTAATCCAGTTGTCTCTCAGCAGAATTTCAATGGGGCGATAGTTGGTTTTGTAGGACATTTTATCGCATCCACGAATCCAGTAACCCAGATAGAGAAAAGGGAGATTTCTTCTCTTCGCTTCTTCGATTTGCCAAAGAATCCCAAATACTCCTAAAGCTCTGGCTGAAATCGCGGGATCGAAGAATGTGTAGATGGCAGAAAGTCCATCAGAAACCAAATCAGTGACGGCGATGCCAAGTATTCGATTGTTATGAATTATTTCTGCGAACATGGTGGTGTCGCGGGCTTCAAGCAGAAACGATTCGTACTGTTCGAGAGTAGGAGGGTACATATCGCCATCATGATGCCGTTCATTGATATAGTTCTGGTATATATCGAAATGAAGAGGGTTAAACACGGGTTTGGCAAGATTGATGGTCAGGTCTGAATTTTTCTTCCAATTTCTTTTCTGGCTTCTCGAGGGTTGAAACTGCTCTACCGGAATCCTGACCGCTATGCAGGCATTGCAACCAGAACATCTGGGTTTATAGTAATGGTGGCCGCTACGCCTGAAACCAAGCTGGGACAAGCGGGTATAGAGTTCGTCGTCCACTTTGGCTTTGGGGTCCACGAACATGGTGGTTGCCAGCCTGTCTTCCAAATAACTGCAAGGATGTTCGGGCGTAGCGTAGAACACTAGTGTGCGTAAACTCGACATAAATTCCGTGACTTCTTGATGGCAATGAGCAGACGATAAAAACAGTCAAATCGACTATTAGTAAAATGTGCTCCAGTCATTGTTGCTTGGCATCATTAGTGCCCTGTCTATTATTGTATATGCAGTTTACTTGTATAGGAATTCACGCTATTAATTTTTGTTCCAAAAAAGTTGACTTCCGTAGTTATCAAGATGATCTTTTAGTAAATCAAGGAAATCTGAACGCGGTATCAGGGTGGCTCCCAACGACAGTAAGTGATCATTGGGTACCTGGCAGTCAAATAAGCGATAGCCCCAGGCTTCAAGAGATTGAGCTAATCTGATAAAAGCATATTTCGAAACATTGGGTTTGCGTCCAAACATGGATTCTCCAAAAAAGCATGGCCCGATACTGACTCCATAGAGTCCGCCTGCCAGCTCACCCTCGTACCACACCTCAATGCTATGGGCGACGCCCTGTTGATGCAAATTGCAATAAGCGTCAATCATTTCATTAGTAATCCAGGTTCCCTCGCTATAGGGCCGTGGCTGTGCACACCCTTTGACAACAGCCTGAAAGTATTGGTCAAAGGTGTAGGATAGACGATTATCATTTAGGGTGCGGCGCATGCTTTTAGCGATATGCAGGTCATTAAACCGCAGAATGCAGCGGGGATCAGGTGACCACCAGAGAATGGGCTGATCAGCACAATACCAAGGGAAGATGCCTTGTTTATAAGCTTGTATGAGGCGTTCAGCTTTAAGGTCTCCTCCTGCACACAGAAGACCATTAGGGTCTTCTAGCGCATCATTAGGAGGTGGAAACCACAAGCTGTGGTTAAGCCAGGGTAAGCCCGTCATATGGCGAATTACTGGTTGCTGTAATGATGATGTGGATTTGCTGTTGTAACGTAGTGGGTATCCATCTTTATTCTAAAATGGAAGCTTACAGGTGTTCGGTAAACCGGCACTACTGATCCAGGTATTTTTCTGCATCAAGCGCAGCCATGCAGCCAAAGCCTGCGGAGGTGACGGCTTGCCGGTACACATGGTCAGATACATCGCCGGCCGCGAAAACTCCTTCTGTGCTGGTTTGAGTGGCATTACCGCCCAATCCCGAATGAGTGACGATGTAGCCATCTTTCATTTCCAGCTGTCCTTCAAAAATACTGGTGTTGGGATGATGTCCAATGGCGATAAAAACGCCAGTGACGTCGATCCTGGTAGTATTGTCATTTTCCATGCTGGCCAACTCCAGCGCGGTAACCCCGCTGTCGTCTCCAATCACTTCTTTTAACGTGTGATTCCAGACAATATTCACATTACCATTTTTCTCTTTCTCAAATAATTTATCCTGCAGGATTTTTTCAGCTCTTAGTTTGTCGCGCCTGTGAACCAGTGTGACCTCGGCGGCAATATTGGACAAATAGAGGGCTTCTTCAACCGCCGTATTACCTCCACCAATAACCGCCACTTTTTGATTGCGATAGAAGAAACCATCGCAGGTTGCGCAAGCACTAACACCTTTCCCTTTAAATGCTTCTTCTGAATCCAGACCCAGGTACATGGCTGAAGCGCCGGTAGCAATGATTAGCGCGTCACAGGTATAGATTCCGTTGTCGCCGCTGAGGCGAAAGGGTTTTTGTTTGAGTTCGGCGCTGTGAATGTGGTCAAAAACCACCTCTGTTTCAAATCGTTCCGCGTGTTTCTGCATGCGTTGCATCAACTCAGGCCCTTGCACACCCTCGGCATCCCCTGGCCAGTTATCTACATCGGTCGTCGTGGTGAGTTGTCCTCCCAGTTCAATACCAGAGATGATCACTGGTTTCAGGTTGGCCCGGGCACCATAAACTGCAGCGGTGTATCCCGCTGGCCCTGATCCCAGTATGAGTAGTTTTACGTGTCGAACTTTACTCATTGCTGTTCCTTTCATTCTTATTCCGTTCAATTATCATGCAAATTATCACAATTAAAGCCGACAGGTAGATAAGACTTTACAATAAGGCAAATCATTGCAACTAATCGGTAGAACCAAAGATGGAGCATGATGGAGAACTATAGAGAATTATGGAGAATGATTTAGTCATTATCCATAGTATCGCCAGGGAAATCAGGCTGAGAAAATCTAACTACTGGACTTATAGCCATCACTGCAAGCTTAATTGCCAGTGCTGTTGCTTCCTTGTACTGCATTAGTGCCCATCAAAAACTGACGTTTCTGGATGAGCACCAGCTAGATTAGCAGAGAAAGCCGGTATCAGAGCCTGCCGTCTACTTCATCCCGATCTAACGCAAACTTCACGTCAAATAATACATGGTTGGCATGGCCCAGTTTCTTAATATTGGCGGCGCCCATTTCTTTGAACTGATGGTGACCAACCGCAAGAATTATCGCATCGTAGTGATTGTCTTTGAGTTCATGCACCAGGCTGATGCCATATTCATGCTCGGTTTCTGCCGGGCTTGCCCATGGGTCATAAACATCGACATTGGCGTGATAAGAAGTGAAGGTTTCAACCAAGTCGACAACCCGTGTATTGCGGATGTCCGGGCAGTCTTCCTTAAAGGTCAGTCCCATGATTAACACATTGGCTTCAGCTACGTGGATTTTGCGCTCGGTCATTAAGCGCACAACCTTTTCAGCTACATATTCTCCCATGCCATCGTTGATGCGTCGTCCAGACAAGATGATTTCAGGGTGATATCCAAGCGACTGAGCTTTATGGGTGAGGTAGTAGGGATCGACACCAATACAATGTCCTCCCACCAGACCGGGCCGAAAGGGTAGGAAATTCCATTTGGTACCGGCAGCCTCCAGTACATCCAGTGTATCAATGCCCATCTTTCCGAAGATGAGCGAAAGCTCATTGATGAGGGCGATGTTGACATCCCGTTGGGTGTTTTCAATTACTTTGGCCGCTTCGGCCACTTTAATGCTGGGTGCTTTGTGAGTGCCCGCGGTAATAATACTTTGGTAAAGCTTGTCAACAAATTCGGCGATTTCGGGCGTGGAACCGGATGTGACCTTCAGAATGTTAGTGACTCTGTGCTCTTTGTCGCCTGGGTTGATACGTTCCGGGCTGTAGCCAGCGAAAAAATCCTGGTTATATTTTAACCCGCTGACTTGCTCCAGCACAGGAATGCAGGTTTCCTCGGTGGCACCGGGATAGACAGTGGACTCGTAAATAACTATATCATCTTTGGTCAATACTGAGCCTACCGTTTTGCTGGCCGAAATCAGTGGTGTTAAATCAGGTGTTTTGTATTGGTCGATGGGGGTGGGAACAGTTATTACATAAATATTGCATTGACGAATATCTTCGAGTGAGGAAGTAAAACAGAGCTGGGTTGCCTCTTTGAGTAATTCATCTTCAACTTCCAGCGTACTGTCATGGCCGCTTTTTAGTTCTGCAATGCGATCTTCATTGATATCGAATCCTGTTGTGCTAAAGCGTTTGCCAAACTCTACAGCCAGAGGCAGTCCAACATATCCGAGACCAATCAAGCATATCTGAGTATTATCCAGTTCGCGCATATCTGTTCCTGAATTGAGTGTATTTACTAGTATGTTCAGTGGTTCAGGGTCCATAAAATAGACTCTGAAGTTCTGATAAAGCTCAGTTTGGGCAACATCAAAGATGCGTGTGAGCTTTTCGAATTAATTCTGTAAATATAGAGGATTAACGCAAAAAACCATAAAACAAAATCTGGTTTTTTACTAAAATAGTGTCTATTTTTACAACACTAAAAAGCGGTTTTATTGTCGTTTTTAATTTCAATACTGCATTCAGCAGCTTTAACAATTGGATCAACTGCTAATGTTGTTAGTGGTTGCGATTCAACTAACCCCACTTCTTTCTAGTTGCAACTATTTAAGTGGTAAGACTATCAGCGGGAAGCATTTGTGGCACATATCAGAGTATTTGGGCATTACATACATAAACCATTGTTGATACTAGGATTGTTAGAGGTAATGTCTAGTATTGTCGCGGTTTATCTTGGCTTCTGGACAAGACTGCACCTCGGTGACATTGAAGGTTTCTGGTCAATAACTGACCTGATGCCTTCGGCTTTGCTCTACGGCTTTGTGGTGATTATTAGTATGAATGCCATGGGGGTCTACCAGGCAATGACCAATGAAGGCCGCGTGGGTATGTTGTTGCGGACCATCATCGCTTTCTCCATCGCTTCGTTAATTTTTCCTGTTTTTTATTATCTTGCCAGTGACATCTTCGGGGTGATTTGGCGTAGTGTGCTGTTGCTGATTACCATTTACGCCATTCTCTTTACGTATTTGATTCGATTTGTCTTTTTTCGCTTTATAAGTCCGGACGTATTTAAGAAGAAGGTCCTCGTCCTGGGTACCGGAAAGCGAGCTCTTGGGTTATTGCAGGATCTGAACAGACCAGCGGATTGGAAAGGTGTAGAGCTGGATGGCTTTTTTCCATTCGATGGCGATGCGATTGAGGTCGATTCTGAGCAAGTACGAGACGCTGGTTTACCTCTTTCAGAATATGTTCTGAACAAGGAAATTGATGAAATTGTGGTGGCGGTTGATGATCGTCGCAAAAAATTACCATTAGATGAGCTGATGCGTTGTCGCTCAGAGGGCATTAGCGTTATTCAAGAACATGAGTTTATTGAACGTGAGGCGCGTAAAATCGCCGTAGGCGTTATATCCCCAGGATGGTTCATTTTTTCCGATGGATTCAAAATCAGTTCTGTCGGAACTATTTTAAAGCGCTGCTTTGATTTGTTAGCGGCAATGATTCTGCTACTGGTGACCTGGCCAGTCATGTTATTCACTGCCTTTGCGATTTGGAAAGAAGAGGGCTTTGGGGTACCTCTTTTCTACAAACAAGTAAGAGTTGGCTTGAATAATAAACCTTTTGAAGTCATCAAGTTCCGTAGCATGCGTGTGGATGCTGAAAAAGGCGGGCAAGCGATTTGGGCACAAAAAGATGACCCCCGGGTGACCCGCGTGGGTGCCGTCATACGCAAATACCGCATTGATGAGTTACCCCAGCTATTCAATGTGCTGGTGGGCGATATGGCATTTGTTGGGCCAAGGCCAGAGCGGCCGGTTTTTGTAGAAAAACTATCGGCCAATATTCCTTTTTACAGTGAGCGCCATCGGGTGAAACCGGGCATCACGGGTTGGGCGCAGCTATGCTTTGACTATGCTGATAGTGAGGAAGATAGCAAAGAAAAGCTGCGTTATGACTTGTATTATATTAAGAATGCCAGCTTGCTTTTGGATGGCCTGATTATTTTGCAAACCGTGGAGATCGTACTTTTTAAGAAAGGGGCACACTAGTTAGTTTTCATCCTGAAACGGCTTCCATGCCGTTT
>JGI12048J13642_10156190_pt1 | contig 12614 bp, 6 predicted proteins | sample ElkSlonscriptome_16_FD_13642 | JGI IMG/M metagenome (IMG submission 13642) | reverse complement strand
CCCGCAACTGCCACAACTCAAGCCGGAAGAGTTGGCAGAACTGCGTACGCTCGGCGAAATCGTCGATTACATGCACGAAAATACGGGTGGCGTTAGCGTACAATCAGCGGCGGTAACGACACAATCTACACCAGTGCCACCGCCTGCCCATGTCGCGGAAACCACTCCGGAACCTGCACCGACAACCACAGAAACCGTTGGTGGGATCAGCGTAGAGGCATTGCAAGAGGCGATGCTGGAAATCGTCAGCGATAAAACGGGGTATCCAGTAGAAATGCTAGAACTCGACATGGACATCGAAGCCGACCTCGGCATTGATAGCATCAAACGTGTAGAGATTCTGGGTGCGATGCGTGAGCAATTCCCGCAATTGCCCCAACTCAAGCCAGAGGAATTGGCAGAACTGCGTACCCTCGGCGAAATCGTCGATTACATGCACAACAACACCGGCGGTGACAATCCCACACCACCGACTCCAACCATGACCCCGGCACCGGAAGCGGAACCGATTGCTTCTGCTTCTATGGTAATGCCTGAAACACCAACAGAGACACCTAAAGAAAGCGTTGGCGGGATTAGCATAGACGCGTTACAGACGGCGATGCTGGAAATCGTGAGCGACAAAACGGGGTATCCAGTAGAAATGCTGGAACTCGATATGGACATTGAAGCTGATCTCGGTATTGATAGCATCAAGCGTGTGGAGATTCTGGGTGCGATGCGTGAGCAATTCCCACAACTGCCCCAACTCAAGCCAGAAGAATTGGCAGAACTGCGTACCCTCGGCGAGATCGTCGATTACATGCACAATAACGCAGGGGGTGACACGCCCACGCCGCCAACATCACCCGCGCCGACCAGCGCACCGTCTACCTTAGAGACAGCGACTGAGACACCAACACCTGTTGCTGAATCTGCGCCTGTAAGCGCACCACCAAGCACGGGCTTGGACATTGACACATTGAACGATGCGATGCTGGAAATCGTGAGCGACAAAACGGGGTATCCGGTAGAAATGCTGGAACTCGATATGGACATCGAAGCTGACCTCGGCATTGATAGCATCAAGCGCGTGGAGATTCTGGGTGCGATGCGTGAGCAATTCCCGGCATTGCCACAACTTAAGCCGGAAGAATTGGCAGAACTACGCACGCTCGGCGAGATTGTCGATTATATGGGCAATCACTCACCGGACGGCGGATCATCGAACGGCAGTAATGGTGCAACCGCGCCCGCATCACCTAATGGCGATACCGCGAAAGCCTTGCCAACACTTGAGCATGATATTCCGCGTTTAGGAGCATCGCTTAAATACCTGCCTGCGCCGGATTACATCGAAATCAATCTGCCAGATGGTTATGTTGCTTTGATAACGGATGAGGGTACTGACTTAACCGGACAGGTCGCCACGAAGTTGATGGCAGACGGTTGGAACGTCGCGGTTTTGAGCTTCCCGCAGGATATTGTGCCGACACAGCATACCTTACCGGACGGTGTCACCCGTTTTACCCTGCCGGATACCACTGAGGCACAACTGACGAGCACATTGGAGACGATCACGGCACAGCAGGGCACGATTGGCGCATTGCTCCACCTGAACCCGACCATCAAAACACTAACCGGACGATCAACCAACGGGCATGTATTTGTCGATCAAGAAAAGACCATTTTGAAGCATGTATTCCTGCTGGCGAAACATCTCAAAAAACCGTTGAATGACGCGGCAAACGCCCAATTCGGCGCATTTGTCACCGTCGCTCATCTGGATGGTGCATTCGGTACCACGAAAACAGACGGCTCCGGCGCGATTGCAGGCGGGTTGTTCGGGCTGACAAAATCCATGAACCTCGAGTGGAACAATGTGTTCTGTCGCGCATTGGATATTGCGCCTGCGTTGAGCGACGCGGACACCGCAGATCGTATTCTGGCTGAATTGCACGATCCCAATCGTTTAACGGTGGATGTGGCATATACACAAAACGGACGCGTTACACTCGTTGCGGAGATATCGACAGTCGAGTAAGTGGTCTGCAAATTATGATTGATTGAATATAACCTAGAGGGGCGAGCACAGTACTCGCCCTTCGCCATGCATTAATACGGAGACAAACAGGGCATGAGTACAATCACGCAAAATTCAGTGTTTGTCGTCAGTGGCGGCGCAAAGGGCATTACCGCCCGTTGTGTGGAACATCTGGCGGCACATTATGGCTGTAAATTTATCCTGCTGGGACGCTCTACCTACGAGAGCACCGAACCAACATGGGCACAGGGCGCATCAGACGAAGCCGCGCTCAAAATGGCGGCGATGGGAGCGCTCAAAGCACAGGGCGAAAAGCCGACTCCGCCTGCTGTGAACAAAATGGCGCGAGGCGTGCTCTCTCAACGCGAGATTGGCGAGACGCTGGCAGAAGTTCAGCGCGTGGGTGGCACTGCGGAATATATGAGTGTGGACATCACGGATGAAGATTCCGTCAAGCAAGCCATCACCGATGCAGAAGCGCGTCATGGCAAGATCACTGGCATCATACATGGTGCGGGTGTGCTAGCGGATAAATTGATCGAGAACAAAACCCAGAAAGACTTTGAGATGGTCTATACCACCAAAGTACAAGGACTGGAAAATTTGTTGGATGCCATCCCGCCCACACAACTCAACGCACTGGTGATGTTTGCATCTGTGGCTGGCTTTTATGGCAATGTTGGGCAGGCAGATTACAGCATCGCCAACGAAATTTTGAACAAAGCGGCGCATATGGTCAAGCGCAACCACCCGCATATCCGTGTGGTATCCATCAACTGGGGACCATGGGACGCGGGCATGGTCACGCCGGAACTAAAAGCCTACTTTGAAGCCCATAACGTAAAAGTCATTCCGATTGAGGTCGGGGCACATATGCTCATCGAAGAGCTTGAGGCGACAAATGGCGATGATGTAGAAATCGTGGTCGGCACAGGTATTCAAATTCCACCACCAAGCGAACCCGATTCAACCTTACGGAAACATCGCTTGCGTCGTAAGCTCGACCTATATGCAAGTCCATTTTTGCAGGATCATGTCGTAGATGGCAAAGCCGTTTTACCGATGGTCTGTGGCATGTCCTGGATGACCAATACCGCCGAGGGGTTATACCCGGGCTTTAAGGCGTTCAGCTTTGAGGATTACCGTGTGCTGAAGGGGATTATCTTCGATGATGATCTTGCGGACGAATACGTGATGGAACTGGCAGAAGTCAGCAAAGATGCGGAAAAAATCGTGCTGGATGCAATGATTAGCAGTCAGCCAAAAACAGCGAAGATGCCCCGCTTTCATTACAAAGCACAATTGACCTTACTGGCGAATCCGCCGGAATCCTCAACCTATGAGCGCGTTGACCTCACTGTGCGAGAAGATATTGATGGCGAGAGCTTTTATGCGGATTACACACTCTTTCATCACTTTAGCTTTAAGGGCGTTAAACGTGTCCTGAATATCAACAAAGATAAGGTCACTCTGCGCTGTGAGTTACCTATCGTGGAGCCGAGCTATCAAGGACAATTCCCTGTACAATCGTTCAATCATTTTATGACCGACATCGGTTTTCAAAGTATGGGCATTTATGCCAAGTATCATTATGGTGCGGGCAGTTTACCGCTGAAAGCTGGTGGTGGTGAGCATTATCGTGATGTGCCCTGGGGTGCGGAGTTCTTCGTCACCTTAGAGATTCATCAAGCATCAGAAACTGGCTTGGTGACCACACTCTATATTCATGATGCTCAGGGCGACATTTACATGAAGGTGATGCAGGGCGAGATCACAATTAGCACCCGCCTGAACGACCTGTTTAAGCGTAATACTCTGCCGGAAAAGCTCGGATAAGAGACAGCTATGGATAAGTTCGCCATTGTCGGGATCGGATGTCTGTTCCCCGGTGCAGATGGTCCCGACCAATTCTGGCAGGTTCTGAACACAGAACAACATACCACCTCAGCCGCGACGGGCGCACAACTTGGTGTGCCTGCTGAGGTTTTTTATGATCCTGAACGCGCACGGATGGATACCTCGTATTTTCTGCACGGGGGGTATATTCGTGATTTTGCGTTTGATCCGAACCGTTACAATTTACCGGCTGATTATTTATCGCAATTGGATGATTCTTTTCACTGGTCGCTGTATGTGGCGCGTCAGGCATTGAGCAACGCCGGATACAGCATACAATCGGACAATATGGCGCGTACCGGTGTGATTATGGGGAATTTATCCTTCCCGACAAAGTCTTCCGTACAGGTGTATAGTGGTCTATATAGCGCGTTGATGCAAACCGCACTCAGTGATCTCTTGGATGAGGCATTGACCCTGCCGGAACCCGCGCTTACGCCGGAACCATTGCCAGAAAACGCATTTTCGTCGGGCTATCCTGTGGCTGTACTCGCGCATGCACTCGGCTTAGGGGCGGGCTTCACCGCGTTGGATGCCGCCTGTGCCTCCTCGTTATACGCGGTTGGTCTGGCGTGTAAATATCTAGCAATGGGCAAAGCCGATATGATGCTGGCAGGGGCGGTCAGCGCGGCTGATCCGTTGTTCGTCAATCTGGGCTTCGCGCATCTAGGCGGATACCCTGATGGTGATACCCTGAGCCGTCCGTTGGATTCGACCTCTGGCGGATTAATCGCGGGGGAAGGTGCGGGCATGTTTGTGCTCAAACGGCTGGCTGATGCCCTGCGCGATGGTGATACCATCCATGCGGTTGTCTCCGGCGTGGGGATGACCAACGATGGGCGGGGTAAGCACATTTTAACCCCAAACCCCAAAGGGCAAGTACGCGCATTACAACGTGCCTATGACAGTGCGGGACTCAAGCCCGGTAGTGTGCAATATATTGAATGTCACGCCTCCGGTACATCGGTAGGGGATCGTACCGAGCTTAATTCGATGGAAATATATTTTAGTGAACGCACACCGTTTGATGGGGCGTTTATGGGCAGTCAATTGCCCAGAATCGGCAGTGTGAAGTCCAATGTTGGGCATCTGCTGACCGCGGCAGGCATGGCGAGCATGATTAAGGTGGTCTTAGGGATGCAACACGCGACCATTCCGGCTACGCTTAACGTGCAACAGCCGTTAGAATCGCCCAATGGGGTATTTTCCGGCGTGCAAATCGCCTCTGCCCCACAACCATGGCAAAGCACACATAAACGCGCTGGAATCAATGCATTCGGTTTCGGCGGTGTCAGCGCACATATCATCTTAGAAGCGAATGAAAGATACGACATGCAACAGGCAGACTCATCACGTAAACCTCTGGCGAAAATGGCGATTGTAGGCATGGATGCACACTTCGGGCGTTTTAATGGCTTGAAAGCCTTTGCCCGTGCCATTTACGACGGCGATAACGCCTTTATCGACTTACCGGATTCGCGCTGGAAGGGCATCAACAATCACCCGCAATTACTGGCGCAATTTGGCTTACCACAGGGCGCACCGCAGGGCGCGTATATCGGCGCGTTTGACCTTGATTTTATGCACTATCGCATTCCACCAACCCCCGCCGATGAGCCGATTCCGCAACAATTATTGATGCTGGAAGTTGCAGATCGGGCGATTAAGGACGCGGATTTGCCGGAAGGCGCGAACATCGCTGTGATTATCGCTATTGGGACAGAACTTGCTCTGCACCAATTACGCGGACGGGCTGACCTCAACTGGCAGATTCAAGCCGCGCTGGAAGATGGCGGATTGGGGTTGGACGACGAACAACGTGCCGAGTTGGAACGCATCAGCAAAGACGCGATTTTGTCCCCACAACAGGTCAATCACTATACCAGTTATATCGGCAATATCACCGCTAGTCGGATCAGTGCATTGTGGGATTTTAATGGTGCATCGTTTACCGTTTCCGCAGAAGAAAACAGCACGTTCAAGGCGCTGGAATTGGCACAATTGATGTTGTCTGATGGCGAATCTGACGCGGTTGTGGTGGGTGCGGTTGATCTCGCTGGCGGTCTGGAAAGTGTGGTCATGCGAAATGGTCGTGCGCCTATCGGGACAGTGCAAACTGCTGGCATCGACGCAAAAACCGACGGTTGGCTGGTTGGTGAAGGTGCCGGGGCGGTTGTCCTCACCCGTGCAGACCGTGCGGACGAAGAACGCGTGTATGCCACCATCGACGCGGTGGCGATTGGACATGATCTACGCGATGCCATCCATGAGGCGCATCGTTTTGCGGGGACAGCACCAGCAGATGTGGGTTACCTCGAATTACATGCTAGCGGAATCGCTAACGAAGATCAGGCAGAAATTGATGCGATTACGGCGACCTATCGTGATGCGGGTGACGCACCGATCACCGCGATGGGTAGTGTAAAAGCCAACATCGGGCACACGTATACCGCATCTGGCATGGCGAGTCTCATTAAATCTGCGCTGGCACTCTCCCAACGGTTTATTCCGTCAGTGCCCAATTGGAGCGCCCCGCAACATCCGGATGCCTGGACAAATACCCCGTTCTGGGTAGCGACAAAATCACGCACATGGTTTGGGAGTGGGCGCAAAGCCGCGGTGAATAGTATCGCCGCCGATGGCTCCGCCGCGCATGTGATCCTTTCCGGTGTGAAGGACAGCGCCACGAATACTGGCTATGCACGACGCGGATCACTCTATTTATTCCCATTAGCGGGTGCATCACAGGCAGATTTGGTGAATGCCCTTAATGCGCTCCGTGACCGTGCCGGACACATGGACGATTTTGCAGTGCTCGCGGACACCGTTTACACAGAATATGCGAACAATCAACACGCGTCCTATACACTGGCACTTGTTGCCAAGAACGGAAGCGCACTACTTAAAGAAATCGAACGGGCACAGGCGGGTATCGCTGATGCGTTTGCAAGTGGGCAAGATTGGGTCACGCCTGCCGGGAGTATGTTTAGTCCGAATCCGGTAGGGCGTGCGGGCAAAATTGCTTTCGTCTATCCGGGTGCGTTCAACAGCTATCCGAAACTTGGCTATGACCTGCTCCATCTCTTCCCGCAGACCTATGACGCGCTCAAAGCCGTTAAATCTGATGTGGGGGAAGCGGTTGCCTCACACATGCTTTATCCACGTACATTGGAAAAACCGGGACCAAAAATTACCCGCCAGATGAAAGAAGCGCTCAATGGTGATGCGGTTGCGATGATCGAGTCGGGTTTGAGCTTTGCGCTACTGTATACTCGCACCATGCGCGATATTTTCAATGTGCAACCGGATGCCGCGTTCGGCTATAGTCTGGGCGAAGGCAGTATGATGTGGGGCATGGGCGTGTGGCGAGAAGGTGACCTCGGCAGTGAGGGCTTACATAGCTCAAATATGTTCGTAGACCGCCTGACCGGACCCATGAACACCGTCCGCGAAGCATGGGGCATTGCGCCGGATGTGCCAGATGAGCAAGTGTGGACAGCATATTTCATTGCCGCGCCCGCCGTAGATGTGAAAGAAGCCGCAGACCGCGAGCGTAAAGTTTATGTAACACACATCAACACACCCAATGAGGTGATGATCGCCGGAGAGCCGGAAGCATGTGCGCGTGTGGTGGATGCGGTTGGTGGTGATAGCATGCGTGCGCCGTTTAGCGTGGTCATCCACAACGAAGCGATGATGAGTGAATTTGGCGAATACTTCCGCCTGCACAATCTGCCCGTCACATCGGTTGATGATGCGGTCACGTTTTATTCCGCCGCAGATTACAGCCCGATCAAAATCGATCAACAGGTAATCGCGACGAGTATCGCACGTATGGCATGTAAACAAATTGACTTCCCGCGTCTGGTCGAGGAAACCTATGCTGATGGTGCCCGTGTGTTTATCGAATTGGGTCCGAGGAGTACCTGTGCGCGTTGGGTGAATGAATCGCTCGGTGATCGTCCACACCTTGCCGTGAGTATCGACAACCTCGGCAGTGATGATCGCACGTCCATCATCAAGATGCTGGCACAATTGGTCGCGCATCGTGTGCCACTAGATTTGAGGGCGATTTATGCGCCACTTGTTCAAAAGGAGGGGACACGTCAACTGATTCGGACGGTGCGCCCCGGTGGTCAGGATATTTACAATACGATAGTGAACGACACAAATCGAGATAAGTTCGAAAATATTGAACGCGGTCTGCCACGTCCGGTGACACCGACCATACAGCCATCGTTTAACCCGCCACCCACCACCCCTAACCGTGATGCGACTCCGGTCACTGATCCGGTGAGTGCCGCCCATATCACCTTCTTGCAATCTCGGCGCGAAGCCCTGCGTCAATTGGGTGAGATGGTAGAAATGCAACTGACAAATAATGTGCCGATCATATCGCCATCATCCGAATCGATGGATCAGCATGAACCTGTATCCGTACAATCGTCGATTGAACAATTACCACCGATACCCGCGCCCAATCCTGCCCCGGTACCATCAAAAGTTGCCGGAATCGTGCCACAATATGATCATGACATGGTCGATAACTTCTCACGGCGACGGATTGCGGACACATTCGGGGAACTTTATGCCATTTATGACGACAGACGCGCACCACGCATCCCCAATACCGATTTATTGCTGGTAACACGGGCATTAGAGATCACAGGCGAACGATTCCAATCCAAAGCGGGGACGAGCATCGTATCTGAATATGATGTGCCGGAGGATGAATGGTTCTATCGCGATAATGCCTATCCGGTCATGCCGTATTCGGTCTATATGGAAATTGCATTGCAACCATGCGGGTTTTTATCCGCCTATCACGGACCGACCTTAGAATTTCCCGATATTGATTTTTACTTCCGCAATCTGGACGGACACGGTACGCTTTACACCGACAAAGACATGCGCGGGCGCACCATCACTGACCGTGTGACCATGTTGAGCAGTACCGTGTTACAGGGCATCATCATCCAAAAATACAGCTTTGCGCTCTATGATGGTGATGAGCTGTTCTATGATGGCGAGGCGACCTTTGGTTACTTCACCAAGGAATCACTCGCAAGTCAGGCGGGGTTGGATGTCGGTAAACTTGTCCCGCGTTGGATCGACACTGAAGACTTCGATCCCGCTACCGCGATTCATGTTGATCCTGAGGGTGAAACAGGTGAGGGGTATTTGCGCCTGAGCCATGGACAATTGGAATTTACGAGCGAGATCATCGTGGTGCCCGGTGGTGGGCATTATGGTGAAGGCTATGCCTATGCCAACACGATTATGGACGCGGATGATTGGTTCTTTGCGTGTCACTTCCATGAAGACCCCGTGATGCCCGGTTCGATTGGCGTAGAGACAATCATGCAGGCGTTGCAAGCCTATGTCATTAAGACTGGAATCGCCGATGACTTTAACGCGCCTCGCTTCGCACAGGTGGACGGCGCATTGAGCAATAGCGAAGGGCATAAAACGGTCTGGAAATATCGCGGGCAAATTTTGACGACGAGCGAAAAATCTCATGTGGAAGCCAACATCAAGCGTATCGAAAAGACCGATGGCAAAATCGTCATTTATGCTGATGCAAGCTTATGGCGCGATAAATTGCGTATCTATGAAATTACCGACGTAGCGCTGGCGATTGTAGAGGCATAAATGTGCAGATAGTTTAATTTGCTAAAAACGCGCCAGATGCAAATATCGCCAAGAAACACGCGACATCCCGCGTAACATCCGGTAAACTTAAAGAACGTTATCAACGCATAGAAGGTGGTGAAAGTCTTATGGCATATCTCAACGAAAAAGAACGCGAAGACCTGCTCAACGAATTGATCAACAAAACCTATAAACAAGCCAAACGCAAAATCCGTCGCCTGGACTCCACAGCCAAGTTGGGCGTTTATCGCAATGTGCAGGGTGTCAACCGCTATTTGACACGTTATGAACTGCCGTCGCTGGGCACAAAGGTCACGCTGGTAGAAACATATGGTTATGACGGCGAAGGACGCAAAAAAGAGTCCGACTATGAATTGGTTGAGGTTATTGTCGAACCAACGCCCGAAAATAGAACATAAATCACCCTTCAAACACGCTTAACGTCAGTAGTAATATCGCAACCAGAAGATTACACTGTGTGTTAGTGTTATGGACCGTTGAGTTTACAGGTGATGTTTTGTTGTTTGTGTGCTGACGAAGCCTTTTATGCGCAGAGTTGCCCATCAACAATAGTCACGACATTTTACAATAATTCTCGAAAGGATTTACGATGCTTCGTTCCTTACCGAAAACCCGCGACTTTAGCGAATTACAACGTCTTGCGATGATTGCGGTTTTCACTGTTTTGATGATTATTCTTACGCAGATCAAGATTCCTACCCAGCCGGTACCATTCACCATGCAACCGTTCGCAGTATTACTGGCAGGTCTTGTGCTTGGCGGGCGCGATGGTGCGCTGGCGATGGCATCCTACGTTGGGTTGATCGCACTCGGTTTTCCGGTTGATGCTAATGGTCTTGGGACTGCGGCATTATTCAGTGCCACTGGTGGTTACATAATCGGGTTCGTGTTTGCGGCTGGCGTAACCGGCTTACTGGTTGAATTCGGCGCGAAAACCTTCTGGATGCGTGCGCTCGCCGGGTTTGTGGGCATTGCTGTTTTATACCTGTTCGGCATTGTCGTGTTGAAAAATGTTATTGGTATGGATTGGCACGCGGCATGGATGGCGGGTGGGTATCCCTTCCTCGGGCTAGATATCATCAAAGTGTTGATTGCGGCTGGGCTGGCAGAAGGCACACGCCGTTTATTGCTGAATACCATGCTCCCACCAGAAATGCAGAAATAATCCTACAACCATAGTGATTTATGCATGAGGGTACATTACCAGATGTGCCCTTTTTGATTCCATATATTTGTAAGCTAGTACCGCCACAAATCCCCGTTTGCATTGCAAGATGCTAACAAAAGTCATGGTCTATGAAGATTTTCCAACGCTAGCATAAATTACGTAAAATTACATTGACGGGCGAGAGGGTGTTATGTTATCTTTCGTAATATAAGGTAATTAAGTCGTCTGGTAAGACTAAACGGGAGAAACCTGACGGCGATAAATGGAGATCAAACACTATGAAGACGCTCAATCGTTTCGCCGTTCAACGCATTCTTCGTACCACACGCGATTTCTTCGGCTTAAGCCTCAGCGGATTAGACCTTGCCGGGTTAGATTTTAGCGGAGCGAACCTACGAGAAGCAGACTTGTCCGGTGCAAACCTCGCAGGGGTGCGCCTTAGCGGGGCGGATTTAAGCGGAGCAATCTTGACCTGTACCAATCTGTCTATGGCACTGTTAGACAATGTCAATCTTGAAGATACACTGATGGATGACACGCGATTACTCGGTGCATATTTTGGCGACTATGTGTTTGATGTAGTCGTCAAAGCCCCCAAACCGGCTTATGCCATGAGCGCCTAACAACTTTACAAGATGACCTATTTGGATTGCATAACAGCATCCGTCATATACCAATCATACCGAATAGGAAGACCAGTGATCCTTAAATGGATCAGCCAACCTGAATGAAGGGGATAGTTCAGCCGAACTGTCTCCTTTGTTTTGTGTGGGTGTTGGCGGATTTGATGGTCTGCGCTATAACAGGCAATATATTACTCAAAACAGGAAAGAAACGACACCTGATGGATGCACAAATCGCCTTAAACGCTGTGACCTTTGCTGATATTCAATTGGCAAGCCAACGCATAAACGGCATCGCTAACCACACACCGATCATGACCTCGCGTACTTTCAATGACCGTGTAGGCGGGGACGTATTCTTCAAATGTGAAAATATGCAACGTGTGGGCGCGTTTAAATTTCGTGGTGCCTATAACGCCATCAGTCAATTAAGCGACGATGCACAGAAACGTGGCGTGATTACCTATTCGTCCGGTAATCATGCACAGGCGACAGCGCTCGTCGGTAAAATTCTGGGGATCAAAACGACGATTGTTATGCCGGACAATGCGCCCTCTACCAAACTCGCCGCAACACGCGGGTATGGCGCGGAGGTCGTGCTCTATAATCCAGCAGAATCTGACCGTAAAGCACTTGCCGAATCCTTAGCAGAAGAACACGGGTACACCATCATCCCGCCTTACGATCACTGGCATGTTATCGCCGGACAGGGAACAACAGCGCTGGAATTGCTGGAAGATGTGCCGGATTTAGACACGATTCTGGTCTGTTGTGGGGGTGGTGGCTTGCTGAGTGGTTGTGCAATTGCGGCTAAAGGTATCAACGCGGACTGCAAAGTGATCGGCATTGAGCCGGAACTCGCGGATGATGCAACAAAATCCTTCCGTACAGGCAAACTTCATACCATTCATAACCCGCCAACCATCGCCGATGGCACACGGACACCGTCGCTCGGTGACTATACCTTTCCGCTTGTCCGGCATTATGTAGACGATATGCAAACCGTGAGCGAGAACGCGATTAAAGACGCGGTACGGTTTATGTTTTATCGCATGAAATTGGTGGTGGAGCCATCCGGTGCGTTAGGTGCGGCGGCGTTATTGAGTGGCGCGGTGAAGGCAACTGGGCGTGTTGGCGTGGTGGTCAGCGGTGGCAATATTGACGCACAGACGATGACGATGATTCTAAACGAATAATCCGATTAATCTATTCGGCGGGTGGAATACCCCAC
>JGI12048J13642_10548507_pt1 | contig 12626 bp, 8 predicted proteins | sample ElkSlonscriptome_16_FD_13642 | JGI IMG/M metagenome (IMG submission 13642) | reverse complement strand
GGCCGGGGTGTCGCCGGCCAGCCGCTGCCGCCATCCGGGTCCCGGCAGTACATGACCAGCCCGCACGGCGTTGCCGAGGGCCTCCGTGGCCTCGGGGTCGCCGCTGATCAGGTCTTCGATGCGCTCGGAAAGTCCGCGGCGGCGCGACCGGCCGCCCTGCTCGGCACCGCGCAGCCAGCGCCGGAGTTCGGCGGTTTCCCGGCCGGTCAAATGCAATGAGAAAGCCGAATCCGCGGCCTCGAACAGATGGTGTCCTTCGTCGAAGATATAGCGAGGCGCGGCACCGTGATCTTCGCCGCCAAGCGCCGCCTGGGTGATCACCAGTGCATGATTGGCGACCACGATTTCCGCCCGCCGCGCCCTGCGGATGGTGCGTTCGATGTAGCACTTCCGGTAGTGCCGGCAAGCGCTGTAGATGCATTCGCCGCGCGTATCGGTCAACGCCGCTGTTACGCCTTGGCCCATCAAGTCGGCGAGCCAACCGGGAAAGTCGCCGCCGACCATGTCGCCGTCGCGGGTCGCCGCGGCCCATCGTGCCACCAAACCGAGCGCGACCAGATCGGCGCCCGGACGGCTTCGCGCCCGGGCGACCGCTTCGTCGAAATTCAACAGGCAAAAAGTGTTCTCCCGTCCCTTCCGAACAACCACCTTGCGCGCCTTCATACGCGGGTCGGGATAGGCATGATCAAGCTCGCGGTCCAACTGCCGTTGCAGGTTGCGGGTGTAGGTGCTGATCCAGACGGCTCCTTTGTTTTTTTGCACCCAGACCGTTGCCGGCGCGATGTAGCCGAGGGTTTTGCCCACGCCCGTGCCCGCTTCGGCCAACACGACCTTCGGCTCTCCAGCCTTGTCCCGAGGGGAAAACGCCGTTGTCACGACCGACGCATAGTCCACTTGTTGAGGCCTTGGCTCGCTATTGGCATCGAGCAACCGCACCAGGCGCGCCCGTGCTTCGACCGGTTCCACCGGCCAGCAGTCTGGCGGCGGCGGCGGCGCGCATTCTTCCCATTCGCGAAGGCGGTTCCATACTCTCAGTCCGCCGAGCTTGTCGCCGGTCGGCGAGTCTACGGGAGCTCCCAGAGCCGACAGCACCGCCTCTCCCCATGACCAACTTCCATTGGCCAGTGATCGGGCAACCGGAAGTCCGTCGTCCCGGGGCGAAGCTGTCAGCTCCGCCAGGAGTGTCCGTGCGCACGCAAACAGGCTTTCGGCTTCCTGTTCGAGCGTTTCGGGCAACGACAGTATCAGGGCGTCGGCCAAGCCGCGGACGGTTGGGACGCAGAAGCGGGCCGGGCGGACGAAGGCGTATAGCTCCAATAAGTCGTAAGCCGAAAACAACGGCGCGCCCAATCGGTGCGCTACCGCTTTCCGATGACAAACGAATGGCGCGGCACCCGCGGCAATTCGCTTGGCTGCCTCGGATTTGGCAACGGTCTCGATTTCTCCGGTGGGCCAAAGCCATATTGCGTGGTGCATGCCCACGGCCACGGCGGGCGCGTCGGGAAGCCGCGCGCGGGCGGCGGAGCGGGTGGCGGAAGAAGGGGCGCCATTCATGTTGGTCAATATAGCCGCTGCGTGCTTAGCGCACCATGGAGGGTCGCGGGGCAGAAATCTACATCCGGGCCCCTTATTGCACCGGCACCGAAGATGCGCGTGTCAGTCAGCCGTTTCTATCCGTCCGCATATCTTTGCGATGGCGTTGAAGTAGAGGCCCCTGCCAGCCATCAATAGATCGTTGTGGCCAGCCCCGGGAACCTTGACCAGAGTCTTGTCGGCCGCAGGTGAAGCCTCGTAGAGGTCAATACCGTCGCCCACGGGGATGATCCAATCACGCTCGCCGTGGATGATCAAGGTCGGCAAATCGGCCCGCGCGATCTTCTCGAGGTTGCCGAACCCGTCGCGGGCCTCCTCCGCGCCTGGAACTTGCAGGTAGCCGATCCGTTCAATGAGTGCGAATGTGTGGGCGAAGCCGCTCTCGATAATGAGCCCGGCGAGGTCATCCCGACACGTGTCAACGACCTCCATCGCCGCGGCACTGCCCAGCGACCGCCCCATGACATACAGGTCGCCTCCGTCCACGCCTTTGTCGGCGAGGACATCGCGCACCTGTCGGAACGAGGTCCGCGCATCGTTGATCAGCGCGCTCGACGTCGGCTCCCCATCGCTGGCGCCATATCCGCGATAGTCGATCACGAAAAGCGTGATCCCCAGAGCGGTATAAAGCGGCGCGATGCTGTCGTAGTCTGATGCGATCTCGCCATTTCCATGGAAATAAACAATAACGGGCGCCCCCGGCTGCGCGGCATAGATCTTTGCGCCCACCGAAAGATCGCCATCCACCGGAATTCGCACGTTGTGAACGCCGGAGACCAATCGCGGAACGCCGGCTTCGCGCCGGGGGTAGAACAACACGCCCTGCACTTCCGGCCGATCGAGGACCGCGTATGTCTTCTCCGTCATCGTCCCATCCCATTTTCATCCCGAAAATCCGGGCCTTGGTTCTTGTTTCACAACCCGGTCGGCACCTCAGCACCAAACACTTTCCATTACTCCGCCCGGAACAGCAAATCATCTGAAAAGTTCAGGTGGCCGGTTTCCGTAGGCCTATATCGACGCATTCGTGCTGTACCGGGCGTTTCAGCACCAGGCGTTTGGTTGTTCTTCGGTTGCGCTCACGGCGGTCGGTTCGGCAATTTTCTATCGCAGCAAATCGGTTCTATTGTGAAATTATTCGCTCATTGCTAGGTTGTGGCGAAAGTTTGAAATATTGCGGTCCAAGGTCCGATTTACTCTTCCTCGGCCGTTTGCCAATTACAATCCAGTGGAAAGACATGCCCAATCGACCGGTCGGACACCGACACTCTGCTAGAAAGCTCGCGGGGTTCCTTAGCGGGATCCTGACCGTCGCGTTGTTGGCGGGCGCTTGCGAGGAAAAAAATACGTATGTGGCGCCGCCACCGCCAAAAGTAACCGTGGCCCAACCGGTCAAGAAGCCGGTTACCGAATATCTGGAGTTCACGGGCAATATTGCCGCGGTGCAGACCGTGGAGTTGCGCGCTCGCGTCGAAGGTTATCTGGAGGAGATATTTTTCAAGGATGGCGACTTGGTCAAAAAGGGCGACCTGTTGTTCCAAATCGAACAGGCCCCCTATATAGCGGCGGTCAACCAAGCGAAGGGCAACGTGGCCCGGGCGCAGGCAGCGCTCAAGCAGGCCAGGCTCACGGCCAACCGGAGGCAGCAGGCCGGCCGTTCCGGTGCCATCAGCAAACAGCAAGTGGACGAAGCCGTGGCCCAGGCGGATGCCCAGGCGGCCGAGGTGGCGTCGTTGAAAGCGGCCTTGGAAACCGCCGAACTCAACCTTGGCTACACCAAGATTTACGCGCCTTTTGACGGCCGCATCGGCCGCCGGCTTGTGGATCCCGGAAATTTGGTGGGCGCCGGCGAAGACACCCTGCTGGCGGAGATCAACCAAATCGAGCCCGTCTACGCCTACTTTACCATTAACGAGCGAGCCCTGCTTCCGATCTTGGAAAAACGAAAAACCGAAAATCCCGGAGCGAGCGCGAGCGACGGGACCCAACCATTGCTCCTTGGGTTGGCGACCGACGAGGGTTACCCGCACAAGGGATTTCTAGACTTCGCGGCCATTACTCTCGACGCCGGAACCGGAACCTTGCAACTCCGTGGGATTTTCAAGAATCCCGATCGCCAGCTCCTTCCGGGGCTATTCGCAAAAATAAAAGCTCCCGTCAGCAAGGACGCGGACGCAATTCTGGTACCCCAACAGGCTGTCGGCTTCGATCAACAGGGCGAATACGTAATGGTGATCGGTCCGGACGACACGGTGGAGCGGCGCGGCGTCGAACAAGGCGCGCTCGCGGATGACATGCGCGTCATCAACAAGGGACTGAAGGGCGACGAGCAGGTTATTGTCGCCGGGCTAATGCGCGCGATTCCGGGGCGAAAGGTAACGCCCGTATCCGCAAAAGAAGCGGCGGAGGCCGCGCGTAAAGCCAAAACCGCCGACTCGACCCAGGGCTCCTCGGCGCCCTCGCCGAAACAATAGCCGGGACGCCCAGCACCCATGTCGAAATTCTTCATCGATCGGCCGATCTTCGCCAACGTCATCGCGATCGTCATCATCATTCTTGGCGCGGTGGCGATATTTCAGCTCCCGATTTCGCAGTACCCGAACATCGTTCCGCCGACGGTTCAGGTGACCACCAGTTATCCCGGTGCCAACGCCGAAGTGGTCGCCAATACGGTGGGCATTCCCATCGAAAACCAGCTCAACGGTGTCGAAGGCTCGATCTACATGCAGTCCACCAGCGGTAGCGACGGGAGCTACACACTGACGGTGACGTTCGAGGTGGGAACGGATCTCGACGCGGCGCTCACCCTGGTGCAGAACTTCGCCAACGCCGCGCTATCGCAATTGCCGTCCGTCGTCCAGGCTCAGGGCGTCACCGTACGCAAGGTGTCCACCAACATTCTGCAGGTGGTGAGCCTCTACGCCGACGATGGGCAGTTCGACGAGACCTTCCTGAGTAACTACGCCGTCATCAATCTGCAGTATCCCCTCGGCCGGATCCCCGGTGTGGGTCAGGTCAAGGTCGTGGGCGCCGGGTCGTACGCCATGCGGATTTGGCTCGATCCGGAGAAACTGCGATCGTTCAACCTGACCGTTCTCGACGTGCAACAGGCCATTGCGCAGCAAAACACCGCCGTGGTCGCCGGCCAAATCGGTGGCCCGCCGGTACCCGAGAGCCAAGTCTTCCAATTTACCATCAACGCGGTCGGCCGACTCTCGGAGGTTTCCGAGTTCGAGAATATCATCGTCAAAAGTGATCGCGGCGAGAGCGCGCGGGTCATCCGCCTGAAGGACGTCGCGCGGGTGAATTTGAGCCAGCAGAGCTTTGCTAACTTTTCCGGGCTGAGTGGGAAGAAGGCGGCTCATATCATTGTTTATGCGCTGCCCGGGGCCAATGCGCTCGACGTCGCCAAAAAGATCCGCGCGGAAACGGCGAAACTGAGCCAGACCTTCCCGGAAGGCCTTAAGTACGCGATCTACTACGACACCACGATCTTTGTCGAGGACGCCATCGAGGCGGTTTATCACACACTTTTCGAGGCCGGCCTTCTCGTCCTCATCGTTATCTTCGTGTTCCTGCAGAATCTTCGGGCAACCCTGATTCCGGCTTTCACCATACCGGTGACCATCATTGGCGCATTCGCGGCCATGTCCATGCTTGGTTTCAGCATCAACCTGATGACGTTGTTCGCTGTCATCCTGGCCATCGGCATCGTCGTCGACGACGCCATCATCGTCGTCGAGAACTCCGCGCATTACATGGAAAAGGGAATGTCGCCGCGTGACGCCGCGATCAAGGCGATGAGCGAATTGACCGGGCCGATCATTGGCGTCACCCTGGTGCTTACGGCGGTGTTCCTGCCGGCTTCGTTCATTCCGGGCATTACCGGGCAACTGTTCCGCCAGTTCGCGCTCGTCATCGCGTCGACGGCGATCCTCAGCGCGTTGATCGCGCTGACCCTGAGCCCGGCTCAGGTTCCCCTGTTCCTGCGCCCGCCCGATAAGGATAAGAAGCCAAACAAGGTTTCCCGGGTCTTTTTCGGCGGTTTCAACAAGGGTTATCAGGCGGCCGAGGACGTCTACATGGGCATCGTTCGCCGCATGGTCGGCAGCCCGAAGATTTCGTTGCTGATTTTCGTCGCCGTGATCGGCGTGGCCGGCTGGCAGTTCTCCCGGCAACCTACCGGTTTTCTTCCCACCGAAGACCAGGGATACGCCATCGTCTTCGCGACACTTCCCGATGCCGCTGCCCAACCGAGGGTCAAGGCGGTTTCCGACAAAGTCAATGCCGTGCTCGAAAATGCCCCCGGCATTGCCAATTGGGTCACCATCGGCGGGCTTTCCATTGTCGACAACGCAAACGTGAGCAACGTGTTTTCGACCTTCGTGATTTACGAAAGCTGGGAAGAACGCGGGAAAGACCTTAGTCAGGACGCGATCGTCGCCAACCTGAAGAAGGAATTGGCCTCTATCGACGAGGCGGCGATTGCGGTTCTGATCCCGCCGCCGATTGCCGGCCTTGGACAATCGGGCGGTTTCCAAATGATGATCGAGGATCGGCGTTCTCTCGGTCTCATGGAATTGCAGAAAGCCGCGATGGAAACGGTTTATGCGGCCCGCGCTCAATCGAGCCTGGAAGGTGTGATCACGACCTTCAATGCCCGCAGCCCGCAGCTTTTCCTGGACATCGACCGGACCAAGGTTGAGTCGCTGGACGTGCCCATCGGCGACGTGTTCCAGACCCTTCAGGCCTATATCGGATCTGTCTACATCAATCTGTTCAACAAATTCGGCCAGAGCTTCCAGGTCCGCATGCAGGCCGACGCGCCTTATCGCCTCGAGCCGGAAAATATCGCCGAGCTTTATGTTCGCAATACTAAGGGCGAGATGGTGCCATTGGGTACGATGATCGATGCGCGGCGCACCGTCGGTGCCGAACTGGTTACCCGCTACAACCTTTATCCCGCGGCGGCCATACTCGGCGGCCCGGCGCCCGGGTCCAGCTCCGGCGAAGCACTCAGTCTGATGGAACAGGTAGCAGACGCCACTTTGCCGAACGGCATGGCCTACGAATGGACGACGACGGCCTATCAGGAGCAGCAGGTCGGAAATACGGCTTACTTCATCTATGCGCTGTCTATCGTCCTGGTGTTCCTCGTTCTCGCCGCTCAGTATGAAAGCTGGACCAATCCGGGCGCAGTGATTCTAGTGGTGCCCATGGCGATGGTCGGGGTTCTGCTGGCGCTGATCGTCCGGCAATTCGACAACAACCTCTATACCCAGGTCGGCCTCGTTCTCATGATCGGTTTGGCAAGTAAGAACGCCATTCTGATCGTCGAGTTCGCGCGCGAATTGCGGGCCGAGGGCCACTCCATCGCCGAGGCCGCCATCGAGGCCACGCAGCGGCGGTTCCGGGCCATCGTTATGACCTCGTTCGCGTTCATCTTAGGCGTGGTTCCGCTGCTGACCGCATCGGGCGCCGGCGCCGCCAGCCAGCAGGCCATCGGCACTGTGGTGTTCGGCGGCATGCTGGCGTCGACGCTGATTGCAATTCCGTTCGTGCCGGTTTTCTATGTGCTGATGCAGGGACTCAGCGAACGCGGAAAGAAAGCGAAAAAAACCGAACCCGTGTCCGCTTCTTCGGAGGATCAGATCAATCCGGCAGAATAGGGTGGTCGTCTACCGCTGCAGCTTTTCCAGCTGCTGCGTGAGTGAATGCACTTGGGCGCGCAAAGACTCGACTTCATCCAGCAGTTCCAGAGTTACAGCGAGCCCCGGAGCGTTGATTTCCAAGTCCCGTTGCAGCCGCAGCGCCCGGCGCGACCGCATCACGGAAACAGCGGAAAACCGCCACGATGTCGGCTTGTCCCCCCGCGCTTGAATGATTCCGGCCTCGACCATTTCCACCACACGCTCGGCATGAACCCCGCAGACTTCACAGATGTCCTTCAGCCCATACTGGGTGGCTTCGTCGACGATTTCCGCGGTGAAGGCCTCGATCTCTTTCGTCATGGTCTCAGACTCCGAGTGTTGTGCGCGGGTTGAACGCCATTTGCTTTGCCATCGTCTCCATAAGCGCCCGGTCCTCGGCGCTGTCTACGGGGGGCAAGGTGATCTGCAATACGACATATTGGTCGCCGGGAGGGGTTCCCGGCAGTCCGCGTCCCTTGAGCCGCATTTTCCGGCCGCTTTGGGCATTCGGCGGAATGGTCAGATTGACGGCACCGCCAAGGGTTGGCACCTTTACACTCGAACCAAGCGCGGCTTCCCAGGGGGTTACCGGTAACACCAGGATCACGTCCCGCCCTTCCACCGTATACAAGGCATGCGGCTGGAGATCGACTTCCATGTAGAGATCGCCATTGGGCGCGCCGCCGAAACCCGCGCCCCCCTGCCCTCGCAGCCGGATATTTTGGCCCTGGGTCACACCCTTGGGAATTTTGACGTTCAGCGTCTTGGTCTCGGGGACAGGGTGTCCTTCGCCGTCATACCGATGGGTTTGCAGAGAGATGGCGCGGGTCGACCCTTCATAGGCTTCCGCTAGGGTCACCGAAATCCGGTAGTGAGCATCCTCACCGCGAACGGCGAAGGTCGACCCTCCCGAGCGCGCTCCCGTACGGTCTCCACCGGTAGAGTACGATTTCCGCGCTGTACCATGACGGAAAATGCTGTCGAAAAAGTCGCTGAAGTCTGCCGTATCGGCCGTCGTGTAACCGCCGTCGCTGAAATCCGCCCCCGATTGCCAGCCGGGAGGCGGCTTGAATTCTCCGCCCGCGGAGGCTCCATACTTGCGCAATTGATCATATTCCTCGCGCTTCGCCGGATCTTTGAGGACTTCGTAGGCTTCGCCCAATTCCTTGAATTTTTCGCCCGTATCCTTGTCTTTGTTGAGGTCCGGGTGATGCTTGCGCGCAAGGGTTCTGTAGGCCTTTTTGATATCGTCGGGGGCGGCGTCCTCCGGCACGCCCATGATCTCATAATAATCCTTGAACTGCATGAAATCTCCGGATCGGACTGGTTGAGTTCGCGGCTGTTAGCAACCTCGGCGCTCAATATATCCAATCATCACCCGCGTCACCAGAACCCTAGTTGGGATCGTAGGGTTGCTTACGCGGACACGCTTGTCGGACCCAGGCGAACAAACCAATTTATAAGAGATATATTGTTATCCGAGTACAAACGTCACCCGCTCGCGACGTGTTTCTATTGTTGCGATACCGGTGGCTCTATCGGATCAACGGGCTCCCACGTATCCAGGCTCGGGGCGGCCATATCGTCTCTCTCGGGCGCCGGTGGCGAAGTGCCAACAATATCCGGATCGACCCAGCCGCCACCTCCTGCGCTGCCGCTTTCCGTACCGCCCTGCCGCTTTCCGTGCCGCTGCCGCTGGCAGTCCTGTCGGTGCGCGGATCTTTCAATATGCGGGTATACTTACCGCTATACTGAACCAGCACCTGGGTACCATCGGCGATTGGTGCCGTGTCGTCGTCCTTGTTTTGCACAATCGTGACCGTTCTACCGTCGTCCATCTCCACGACGTACTCGGTGCCTTCGCCACTATTGATCTGCTGCTCGGTGACGTAACCCACGCCCGCGCCGAGGACAGCGCCGAGAAGCCCGGCCCAGCCCGAACCGAACACCAAACCGCCCGTCGCACCTCCGATTGCGCCGCCGGCAACAGGACCGGCCACGGAGGTTCCGCCTTTCACATCGACGGATCGGGATGCGACGACCGTGCCGCTAGCCGTCTCAATGGTGCGGCCGACATCTGCGGAGTCATACGTGGTCGACGACGCGCTCGCGCACCCGCTAACCAGCAAAACGGCAATCAGAACGCCAACGACAGCTTTCAATGTTTTTTTCTCGCCTGTTGTTAGTTTGGCGGATCACACCCTAATATATTATCGCACAGTCGGATTATCACCCATGTGCATAGAGAATTAAATATCGGTTCGTGATCATTGCAACGATTACGCTTCAAGATTGTGTGAATATTGTGGCTGGAAACATGAGAACCGCGGGCTCGGTCCGAATATCGACGACACACGCCCTCAGGGCTGTCCTAGGCTGGACACTGGCGGCTGCGGTGTCACTTGGCTTGGCGGATACAGCTTCAGGGAATGACGACATCCGTGACCTGCCGTTCGTGCTCGATACCGTGAACGATGTTCTGGAAACCTCGAAGACCAATGTTCAGGTTCCTTGGCAAAACCCCGCGACGGGAAACAGCGGCGTGATCGTGGTCGAAAGGACCTTCTACACGTCACCGGACATGCCGTGCCGCCAATATCGGCGGACGTACAATCGGCCCGGTACGGGAGAGGTGATGGTGCGCGGAACCGGATGCCGCATTGGGCCATCGCGCTGGAAGATCGAAGAAGATCCAACGGCGTCCCCACTTCCGAAAGCGGCCAAGAGCGGGCCATCCTCGGGATCAACGGCCGGCGCGGTCACCGCACCTCCCTCTCCAGTAGGAACCACGGCGGGCCGGCAGGCGCCGCCGCCGCAAAAAGCCACACCTCGGAAGGTCGAGAAAAAAGCGGTAAAAGCTGCTCCCAAGTCCGCGAAGGCCAAGCCCAAACCTCCACCTGAGGCGCCGGAGCTTCCGAAGTTCACCATGCCCTCCAAGGCGGAAATCTGACTGTTATCCATGGCGATCTCAACCGATAGAAACGGAACGGAAAGCGGCGCAACCAGCAATGGCGGGACTTTGCCGCCTATGGCGATGACTCTACCGGATCGTCTCCGTATAGAGGGGCCGCCCCCGGAGGGTGCGCCTGCAAGGTTCGCCGCTACCGACACTCAGACGGAAACGCGCGTGTTCGTCAAATGGGACACAGCGGCGCCGATAATTCGCCGCGAAGCCGAAGTGCTGTCGGCCATCGCTAGCCCGGGAGTCGCGCGCCTTGTTGATTGGCACGATGGTCCGCAAGGCGCTTGGCTTGCCACGGAGTTTGTCGATGGCGACAACCTGGAAACATTTATCGCCGCAAACGGTGGCCCCCTGGATCCGGTAACGGTCGTCGCAATCTTGAAACGGTTGGGAGAGACCTTGGGCGAGGTTCACTCCAAGGGGTTCTTGCACCGCGACCTCAAACCAGCCAACGTGGTCATGCAAGGTGACACGACCCCAGTGATCGTCGACTTTGGCGCCGCCGAGACGATTGAATCGGCCAACGCCTCGCAAGATCACAGTTTTGTGAGCGACGGATATGGCGCGCCGGAGCAGTATCTTACCGACAAGCCGGAGGGCGCCTGGACCGATGTCTACGGCCTGGGTGCCATCGCCTACCGCGCTTTGACGGGTAAGGCCCCGCCCTTCGCGCTTGACCGACTTGCCGACGAGACCGGATCGATCCTTGCCGAATTGCCGGGGGATTGTCCGGTCGCCATAGGCCGCAGCATCGACTGGGCGCTCAGGCCGGAGCCCGCCGACCGACCCCAATCCGCCGAAGCATGGCTCCAGGTGCTTGGCGGGGCGCCGCTCCCGCGGGCCCAAAAAACCCGGCTTGTGGCGGCGTTCGATCCTCAGTTCGACGACCTGCCGCCGACCATCCCGGTTCGGCGTATCCCGCTCGCGACGGCGATGTCGGCACCTCCATTACAGGCTGCCGTAATGCCGACAACACCTGCCGCGCCGCCGCGCCGTGGTGGCCTAAGCATCGCTATCCCGCTGCTGTTCGGTCTGGTTGCGATCCTAGCCGCGGCCGCGTGGTACGGATGGCCGTTCTACGAGAGGTATTACAAAAAAGCTTGGACCGTCGATGCGACGGGCTCGGCGGACGCGAAAACCATTGCCGAAGCGCTGTCGCGCGCCGGGCCCGGCGCCGTTATTTCCATTGCGCCCGGAACCTACACGGACAGTCTTGTCATCGCGCATTCGGTCCAACTGCAGGCGGCCTTGGAAGACGATCCACCCCTTATCGCGCCGGCGGAAGGACCATGTCTGGTGTCCGAGGGGTCGGGAGCCGTGATCTCCAACCTTCGTTTGGCCCTTCCGGCTGAAAGCGGGGCATCGGCTTCGCCGCTTGGTTGTGTGGTTGTCGACGGCGGGTCGATGACAGTGGAAAACAGCGAGATCTCCAGTGCGCAGGGATCGGCCGTCTTCATTCGAAATGGTGCAAATCCGTCGGTTACCGGCAACACAATTGACGGAGGCNCCGGTCCCGGCATCGTCGTCGCATCCGGGTCGACGGGAATGATTTCCGGCAATACGCTGAAAGGCCTCGAAAAACAAAGCGTGGTTGTAAGAGGCGGAGCGACGCCAGATATCACCGATAACACCATCGAATCCAGCGGCGGCGTTGTTTTCATTGAAGGTGCCGGTGGGAGTTTCCGCGGCAACCGGATCCTCTCCGCTCGAGCCAATGCCATCGAAATTGGAACAGGCGCGAATCCACTGGTGGCGGACAACATGATCAAAGATGCCGCCGAGGCCGGGATTTACATCTATGATTATGGCAAGGGACGCTTCGAGGGCAACGCCATCGTCGCCGGGAAACTCTCCGGTATCGTCGTCGCCGGTGGCGGAAGGCCCGCGCTGATAGGAAACTCGGTCAGGGACAACGGAGAACACGGCGTTCTGGTGCTCGACCAATCCCGAATTGTCCTGGAGCGGAACGCGGTGGAGAACAATAAAGGCCACGGGTTGGTGGTCGGCTCAGGGTCGAAGATTGAACTCAAGGACAATACCTTCGAGGGCAATACCAACCCGCAGGTGCTTGATACGCGGCCGCCAAAGTAATTTTCGAGGGAGTGGCAGTGAATACACTGGTCATTGGAAGAAGCGCTTTCGCCGATGTCGTTATCGCCGATCAGTCGGTTGCTTCGCATCATGTGGAGATTGTGGTGACCGACGACGGACGCCTGTACCTGACCGACTGCGGCACGGAAACGGGCACCTGGCGCCAAGGCGGGGCACGGCCTCGCGGCGATGATGGTGCCGAACACCTCGAGTGGCGCCCCATGCGCCAAGGCTTTGTCGGGCCGGATGAGCCGCTTCGGCTCGGCGAGCACCGATGCACCGCAGGCGAT
>JGI12048J13642_11002109_pt1 | contig 12628 bp, 12 predicted proteins | sample ElkSlonscriptome_16_FD_13642 | JGI IMG/M metagenome (IMG submission 13642) | reverse complement strand
GCAACGCTCGGGCGGCTCTTGCCGGTGATCGACCGCGTGCTTTAGCGCGCGCCAAGCCCCAGTTGCATCAAGCTCCGTCTGACCGGTGCCACACCGTAAAGTGCAGCAATGCCTTTGCTTCGAAGGCTCTGCGCCAGCGGATTGCCCGCAATGGAGGCACGATTCAGCGCATCGATTCCCGTGACCCGCAATCTGATATCCGGATGCCGCTTGCGGGCATACTCGGCCAGCATCGAGGGCGTGCCCAACCTTTCAGGGTTGGCTGTGGCGAGGCCAAGCAGGCAGTCCAGATCGCGCAACGACATGTTCAGTCCCTGTGCGCCGATAGGCGGCATGACATGCGCAGCCTCGGCCACGAGCGCGACGCGCGGTGCGGTCAGGGCATCCGCGATCTGGCTGATGATGGGCCACACCCCGCGCCGGGTCGCGAGCGTCAGCGGTCCGTAGCGATCGCCCGACCGCTCGGTCGCTGCCTCCGCGAAGGCGTCATCCGGCAACGCGGCCAGGCGGTTGGCCTCGGCGCCCGGCACCATCCAGACAACGGCAGAGCAGGGTTTGCCATCGTGATCGGGCAGGGGAACCAGCGTGAAGGGGCCACCACTGCGATGGATCTCGGTCGAGATGTTGTTGTGCGGCGCCTCATGCGTCACGGCGAAAGTCAGGGCCTTTTGCCCGTAGCGCATGGTTCTGACGCCAATGCCCGCGGCCTGTCGTACCGGCGAGTTGCGTCCGTCGGCCCCGATCAGCAGCTTTGCGGTGGCCTGCGTGCCGTCGCTGAAGGTGACGATGATCTCGGACGTCCGCGCGAGCATTGCCTTGAATCCGACACCGGGGCGGAAATCGACATTGCCCATTTCTTCCAACCGCGCGACCATTTCGCGACGCAACAGCCAGTTGGGGAGATTCCAACCAAAGGGTTGCTCGGAGATATCCTCGGCGTTGAAATCACGTGTCACGGGGGTATCGGTGGCAATGTCGACGATCCGCATGACCTGCAGCGGTGCCGCTTCCCCCGCCAGCCTTGGCCAGAGGCCCGCGGTCTTCAGGAACTGCTGTGCGGGTTGCAGGAAGGCTGTCGTTCGCAGATCCGAACCGTCCTGATCGCCGGTGGTCACAGGTGGTGTCGGATCGACGATCGTCACATGAAAGCCAGCCGTGCCAAAGGCCGCTGCGGCTGTCAGCCCTGCCACGCCGCCGCCGGCGATGACGATATCCGTTTTTGTCCGCTTCATTGAGGTGGATATATGTCGCCCGCCGGCCGGCGGAAAGGGTCAACGGATCAACTGCGACAAGAATGCGGTCAGATCGTCGCTGTGATGGTGCACATGGGCATGATCCCCGCGTGGTGCATGGACGTGGACCGTCCGCATTCCCAAAGCAAAGGGAACCGCGAGATTGCGTGCCTCATCCTCGAACATTGCCGATTTAACGGGATTGACCCCGTCCCTCGCGAAAACCCGCGAAAAGGCGCCCTCGGTCGGTTTCGGTGCGAAATCCGCGTGTTCCACGCCGTAGACCGCATCGAATTGCCGCGTCAGTCCGCGCCGCGCCAGAACACGTTTGGCGTGCCATTCCGACCCGTTGGTATAGACGATCTTGCGGCCCTTCAGCCGTTTGAGCGCATCGGTGAGCAAGGCGTCTTCTTGCAGATGCGAGATATCGATATCATGGACATCGGCGAGAAATTCGTGCGGGTCGACATCGTGGTGTTCGATCAGCCCTTTCAGGGTCGAGCCGTAGACGTCCCAGTATTCGTGACACAATCGCAGTGCGTCAGTCGCATTTCGCCCCGTCAACCGCTGGACATAAGCCGAAAAGCGCAGGTCCATCTGGCCGAAAAGATCGGCTGATGGCGGATAGAGGGTGTTGTCCAGATCAAAGACCCAGGTGTCTACATGTGCGAAGTATTGTGCGACCATGCCGCATTTCTAGGTGGCGTCATGCGGCAGGGCAATCGCTTTGCCTTGATCGTGCAGCGTATACAGGCGTAGTCTTGGACAGGATTCAAAGGATCGCCCGATGCAAGACACCCGCGCCTCAAACAAAGATGCCTACGCCCTCATTCTCGAGGCGATCGACAGCCATGTCTACAAACCCGGCGACCGGCTGGTCGAGAGCGAGCTTGCCGAGAGGTTCGGTGTGTCGCGCACGCCCATCCGCGAGGCCCTGCAGCGACTAGAGACGCAATCACTGCTGACACGTGACGGACGGTCGCTGATCGTGGCATCGCTCGATCATTCGCAACTGTCCGAGCTTTACGTGGTCCGTGGCGAGTTGGAAGGACTGGCCGCGCGTCTTGCCGCCCGCCACGCCACGCCCGAGGAGGTCAGGGTGCTGCGGGACATGCTGGAGGAAGACAAGGCGCTGACCGGCAACCCCGACGCGCTGAGCCGTGCCAACCGGCGCTTTCACAAGCAGATACACCTTGCCTCGCACAACCGCTTTCTGGTGCAGCAGCTTGATCTGGTCCACCGGTCCATGGCTCTTTTGGCCACCACGTCGATTGCTGCCGAAGGCCGTGGAGACGAGACGCTGAAAGAACACGCCGAGATCGTCGCCGCGATCGAGGCAGGTGATGGCGATGCCGCCAATCAGGCGCTGCGCGATCATATTTCGAAAGCCTTCGTCACCCGGCTCAAGCTGGATGCCAAGGCGGTCGAGGCGGCCGAATAACCTCAGCCGCGCATTGCCGCCGCGAACCGTTCGAAAAGATAGTAGCTATCCATCGGGCCGGGACTGGCCTCGGGGTGGTACTGGACGCTGAACACGGGTCGGTCGGCCATGCGGATACCGCAGTTGCTGCCGTCGAAGAGCGATACATGGGTTTCGACCACGCCTTGTGGAAGGCTCTGGCTATCGACGGTGAATCCATGGTTCATCGAGGTGATCTCGACCTTGCCGGTTTCCATGTCCTTGACCGGATGGTTGGCACCGTGGTGGCCGTGGTTCATCTTGACCGTTTTCGCCCCAAGCGCCAGCGCAAGCATCTGGTGACCCAGGCAGATGCCGAAGACCGGCAGGTCGGCCTCAAGCACGCCTTTGATCATCGGCACGGCATAGGTGCCGGTTGCCGCCGGATCGCCGGGGCCATTCGACAAGAAAACACCGTCGGGGTTCAGGGCCATCACATCCTCGGCCGTGGCGGTAGCGGGCAGCACCGTGACATCGCAACCGGCACTCGCAAGACACCGCAGGATATTGCGCTTGGCGCCATAGTCGATAGCGACGACCTTGTGCTGGGGGTCGGTCTGGGGCTGGTAGCCTTCGGGCCATGCCCATCGCTTTTCGTTCCAGCGATAGCTTTGCGCGCAGGTGACATCTCCGGCGAGGTCGAGGCCCTCGAGACCCGGGAACGCACGTGCGGCGGCGACAAGCGTTTCGATATCGAAGTTGCCATCAGGGTCGTGCGCCATGGCAACATGCGGCGCACCCTGATGCCGGATCGCGCGTGTCAGGCGCCGTGTATCCACGCCGCCCATCCCGATGCGGTCGCGCTTTGCCAGCCAATCGGTCAATCCTTCTGTCGCGCGCCAGTTCGACGGGTCCGTCGGATCCCATTTCACGACCATTCCCGCAGCCACCGGGTCGGCGGTTTCGTCATCCTCGGGATTGACGCCTGTATTGCCGATATGGGGAAAGGTGAAGGTGACGACCTGACCGGCATAAGAAGGATCGGTCATGATCTCCTGATAGCCGGTCATCGCGGTGTTGAAGCACAATTCGGCGACGGTCTGGCCTTTCGCACCGAAGCCCATACCGTAGAAAATCGTGCCATCCGCAAGCGCCAGACAGGCAGTCGGTTTTTGCGCCATGGCCAGTCTCCAATGGGTGAAATCGGGCTGGGTGTAAGGATGTCCGACACCCTGGTCAAGACCGGATCGCTTCCGATAAACAGGGTCACTGACCTTATGGAAACCTTGTCTTGATCCTGTTGGAACACTAACTTGTCGCTTCGTTCGAGAGCCAATTAACGGGACAGATCCATGGATATGCGCGACAAGGTCAATACAGCCCTGAAGGATGCGATGCGCTCGAAAGAGTCTGATCGGCTTTCGACCCTGCGCCTGATCAATGCCGCGATCAAGGACAAGGATATCGCGCTGCGCGGTTCCGAGGATGAAGTCAGGGGGGTCAGCGACGAGGATGTGCTGGCGATCATGGGTCGCATGGTCAAGCAGCGTCAGGAAAGTGCGCGTGCCTACGAAGAAGGTGGCCGGCTCGAACTGGCCGAAAAGGAGCTGTCGGAAATCAAGGTCATCGAAGAGTTCTTGCCCAGACAATTGTCAGATACCGAGGTGACCAAAGCCATCGACGCGGCCATTGCCGATGTCGGTGCCACCAGTATCCGTGACATGGGCAAGGTCATGGGCGCGTTGAAGGCCAGATACACCGGGCAGATGGATTTCGGAAAGACCGGACCGATGGTCAAGGACCGCTTGGGGTGATCTCGGCTGGGCCTTGAAGAAGGGCCCAGCGGTCAGCCGCTTTCAGATCCGACCTGACGAGCGGCATTCCGACACGCACGACCAGAGCCGCAGGTGACACCGCGCGTCGTCGGTACCGTTCAAGACGCGCGGAAAGCGCCCTTTATCTCGTTGTAGAGGGTCTGCCGTTCCTCTGCATCGAGGAAGGCACCAAGCTCTACCTCGCGGTCACCGCCGCGCAAGGTGATGTAGTTTTCGACCGGCCCGCCCTTGGTATGCAGATGAACCGTCACCCAGTAGCGGTTCGCGCGCCATTCCTGCACATCGCCTTTGGGATTGTGCCGCACCAGTGCCGCATGTGTCGGATCGACGGTCAGCTCCTCCAGCACTTCACCGCGCCGGTAGCTGACATGCAGCGCATACCAGACGCCCGCCAGCATCAGGCCGAAGAACGGCAGCAGCCCCCAGAGCACCGGCTGGCCCAGAAGGGTCAACAAGGGCAGCGAGACCAGCGCCGCCGTTGATCCGATAAAGAGCACGAAGTCCTTGCGCAGAAGCGACCGGTAGGGCCAAAGGCTGAGTTGCCAATTGCCGTTTTCGGCGGTCGGGGGCGTCGTCCATTCATAAGGCATAGGATGGTTCTAGCTGTCCGTCACGCCGCGTCAATCGTGTGCTGCGCAGGCGGGACGGCGTGTCGCAAATGGGTGGGGCGCAAAAACGAAAACCCCCGGACGATGCCGGGGGTTCGCGTGTCTTGATGCTGCGGCCTAGTGCGCCGGGGACTTGTCCCAATCCTCGCGCTTGGGCAGCGTTTCGAACGTATGCTCGGGGGGTGGGGATGGTAGTGTCCACTCCAGCGTGTCGGCATACTCGTTCCACGGGTTGTTCTCGGTCACCTTCGCGCCGCGGGTCAGCGTGTAGAAGATGATGCCGATGAAGAACACGAACGAGGCGAAGGACAGGAACGCGCCCCAGCTCGATACGTAGTTCCACAGGGCGAAGGCCTCGGGGTAGTCGATGTAACGGCGTGGCATGCCCTGACGTCCCAGGAAGTGCTGCGGGAAGAAGGTCAGGTTGGCACCGATGAACATCGCCCAGAAATGCACCTTGGCGGCCCATTCGGGATACATGCGTCCTGACATCTTGGGCAGGTAGAAATAGATCCCCGCGAAGATGCCGAAGACGGCGCCCAGGCTCATCACGTAGTGAAAGTGTGCCACCACGTAGTAGGTGTCATGATAGACGCGGTCCACGCCCGCCTGGCTGAGCACGATGCCCGTGACACCGCCGACGGTAAACAGGAACAGGAACCCGAAAGCCCAGAGCATCGGCGCCCGGAACTCGACCGAGCCACCCCACATCGTGGCGATCCACGAAAAGATCTTTACCCCTGTCGGTACCGCGATGACCATCGTCGCCAGCATGAAGTAGGACTGCTGCGTAAGCGACATGCCCACCGTGTACATGTGGTGTGCCCAGACGACGAACCCCAGTACCCCGATGGCGACCATCGCATAGACCATCGGCAGGTACCCGAAGATCGGCTTGCGGCTGAAGGTCGCGATCACGTGGCTGATGATTCCGAAGGCGGGAATGATGATGATGTAGACCTCGGGGTGGCCGAAGAACCACAGGATGTGCTGGTAAAGGACGGGGTCACCACCCATTTCCGGCTGGAAGAAGCCGAAGCCGAAGTTGCGGTCCATCAAGAGCATGGTGATCGCGCCGGCCAGAACGGGCAGGGCGAGAAGGATCAGCCATGCGGTGACGAAGATCGACCAGGCGAACAGCGGCACCTTGTGCAATGTCATGCCGGGCGCGCGCATGTTCAGGAAGGTGGTGATGATATTGATCGCACCCAGAATCGATGAGGCGCCTGACAGGTGCACTGCGAAAATGGCCAGGTCCATCGACATGCCCGGTTCGGATGTCGATAGCGGTGCATACATCACCCAGCCGACACCCGACCCCAATTGACCGTTGCCGCCCGGGGCAAGCATCGACGCCACGCCCAGCGATGCACCGGCCACGAACATCCAGTAGGACAGGTTGTTGAGACGCGGGAAGGCCATGTCCGGCGCCCCGATCTGCAACGGCATGAAATAGTTGCCGAAGCCGCCGAAAAGCGCGGGGATGACGACGAAGAACATCATCAGGATGCCGTGGTAGGTGATCAGCACGTTCCACAGGTGCCCGTTCGGGGTACATTCGCCTGCTGCGGCGGCTGTCAGGCGCGCGCCTTCCAGGCACATGTACTGCACGCCGGGTTCCATGAGCTCCAGCCGCATGTAAACAGTGAATGCGACCGAAATGAACCCGAGCACACCGGCGGTCCAGAGATAAAGGATACCGATATCCTTGTGGTTCGTTGACATGAACCAGCGGGTGAAAAAGCCCCGCTCGTCCTCATGCTCGTCGCCGTGGATGGCTGCGTCTGCCATGTGGCTCTCCTCGAATTGGCTACTCTTTGACGTCCGGAGCTTGCCCGGACCTCGTCGGGTGACGTTCTAGAGTGTTGCCGGCAGCGGGGCAATAAAGGATCGCGCATTTCTAATGGGTTAATTTGGCGCAGGGGGGGGTGGATCTACAGGTGTGACTTTGGCGCTGACAGGTCGGCGCATGACGGTTAGGCTGATCCAAAATCGGGGGAGAGATGCGCAATGCAGGAGGCGCCGCCATTCACGATCGGTATCGAAGAGGAATATCTTCTGGTCGATCAGGAGACCTTTGCGCTGGCCAAGGCGCCTGATGCCCTCATCTCTGCCTGCGAGGCCGATCTGGCCGATCAGGTCAGCCCCGAGTTCCTGCAATGCCAGATCGAGATCGGAACCGGCGTCTGTGAAACGGTTTCGGAGGCCCGCGAAGATCTGTGCAATCTGCGCCGGACCGTGGCCAAGCATGCAGCCGAGTTCGGCCTTGCCCCGATTGCCGCCTCCTGCCACCCGATTGCGGACTGGAAGGACCAGCCCCACACCGACAAGGAGCGCTACAACCAGTTGCGCAAGGACCTTGCCGGTGTCGCACGGCGCATGCTGATCTGCGGCATGCACGTGCATGTCGGCATTCCCGACAAGGAAACGAGGATCAGCCTCGTCAATCAACTCAAGTATTTTCTGCCGCATCTTCATGCGCTTTCGACCTCATCCCCCTACTGGCAGGGGCAGGACACAGGCCTGAGTTCATATCGTCTCACGGTTTTCGACAATCTGCCGCGCACCGGGTTGCCGCCCTACATGACAGGATGGGAGCAATTCTCATCCACCGTGAACACGCTGGTGGATCTCGATCTGATCGAGGATGCCTCGAAAATCTGGTGGGACCTGCGGCCGTCCGCCAAGTTTCCCACGATAGAGTCGCGCATCTGCGACGTCGCACCGCGGTTGGAGGTGACCCTGACGCTGGCGGCTCTGACGCAATGCCTGACACGGATGCTGTGGCGCAAGTCGATGGAGGGTTTCGGCTGGCGCGTCGTCCAGAACTTCATGATCAACGAGAATCGCTGGCGCGCGCAAAGATACGGGGTGAACGAGGGACTGATCGACTTCGGTCGCAAGACACTGATTCCGTTTTCGCAGGCCCTCGAAGAAATCATAGCGCTGGTGATCGAGGATGCCGAAGTGCTGGGCTGTATCGACGAGGTGAACGCCGCACGGCAGATCCTGACGGACGGGACCAGCGCCGACCAGCAGCGCGCCGTGTATCAGGCAACGATCGATGAAGGCGGCGACGCAAATGACGCCCTGAAAGCCGTGGTAGCTTCGCTGATAGAAGAGTTCAAGATCGGCCTCTAAGCGATTGATCTGGAGAATACTTCTTCGAAAGTCCCATGCAACGCGCTGTCCAGATCAGCCATTGTGACCGGAAGCCCCAGATCGACAAGAGACGTCACGCCATGTCCGCGGATGCCGCAGGGAACGATTCCGTCGAAATGTGAAAGCTCCGGTTCGACATTGATCGAGATCCCGTGAAACGACACCCATTTGCGCAGCCGGATCCCGATCGCCGCGATCTTGTCCTCCGCGATGGCCTCGCCGGGCCGGGGGGGATGTTCGGGGCGTGGCACCCAGACGCCGACACGTCCCTCGCGGATGGCGCCGCGGACGTTGAAGGTCGCGAGCGCGGCAATCACCCAGGCCTCGAGGTCTTGTACGAAGCGTCGCACGTCGTGACCCCGTTTGCCCACGTCCAGCATGACGTAGATCACCCGCTGCCCTGGACCGTGATAGGTGTATTCGCCGCCGCGCCGGGCCTGATAGACGGGAAAGCGGTCGGGTTCGACGAGGTCTGCGGCCTTTGCGGAGGTGCCGGCGGTGTAAAGCGGCGGATGTTCGAGCAGCCAGATGCATTCGTCCGCCGTGCCGTCGATGATGCCCGCCACCCGCGTCTCCATAAAGGTCAGCGCGTCCTCGTAAGGGGTGAGCCCACTTGTGGTGATCCATTCGACCATGCGGCAGTCTTTCCAAGCTTCTGCCCGGATGCCTTACGGGCAGGGGGCGACGGGGTCATGTCCGACAGATACGGAAGACGACGCCACTTTTAAAGCCCGTCACGCAGTCAGGCCGCGGCTCCCGGCGCGTGGCGCTGTCGCAACCGGGCCCGCGCTATTTACATCCTCGACAAAGGCGTTTTGCCTCTTGGCAAGGTGCGAGGCCTGCACTAGACACGGCCCTGCCCAAGATCATGCGGTCGTGGCGGAATTGGTAGACGCGCAGCGTTGAGGTCGCTGTGAGGTAACACTCGTGGGGGTTCGAGTCCCCCCGACCGCACCATCCCTTCATTCATGCGCGACAACGAAGCGACCGGTCGGGATGCCGTCCAGCGTCCAGTTGCCCACGCGCCAGCGCACCAGGCGCAGCGTCGGAAAGCCGACATGCGCCGTCATGCGTCGCACTTGGCGGTTGCGGCCCTCGCTGATGCTGATCTCGATCCAGCTGTCGGGTACCGATTTGCGGAAGCGCACGGGCGGGTCGCGATCCCAAAGCGCGGGAGGATCGATCAGTTGCGCCTTGGCTGGACGGGTCTGCCCGTCCTTGAGCATCACACCGTCACGCAGCGGCTGAAGGTCGGCTTCGCTGGGCGCGCCCTCGACCTGCACCAGATAGGTCTTGCTCATCTTGTTCTTGGGGTCGGCGATACGGGCCTGCAGTTTCCCGTCATCGGTCAGCACCAGCAGGCCTTCGCTGTCCCGGTCGAGCCGTCCCGCGGGATAGACGCCGGGCACGTCGATGAATGCCGAAAGCGTCGGGCGTGGTGTCGGGCTTTTGACGTCGGTAAACTGCGACAGCACACCGAAAGGTTTGTTGAAAAGGATCACGCGGGCCATCCGCCGACAAAGCCAGAGTTATGCGGTTACGTCCATGCCGACATGAAAAAAGGCGGACGCGTATTTTCCTCTTGCATCGAATCCCGATCGGACGCATGTGGCGCGCAGGACGCCAACGCACGCGCCTCTGGCCGGTGATAGTCAACGCACACGTGTTTACGTAGCGACGGTAACGTCTCCCTTGGAACTGAGCGGTCTGTGATGGGGCAATCCCATAATGGCCGGGTCTACTGGAGATGACCCATGACTATGCATTACGTGCCCGAGCAGGGCCAACCTACTGTCGACTCTGCATCCCGCCTTGACGCCTTCGTGGCGTCGCAGATCTTCGAACAGCCAACTCTGGTGGTCGATATCGACCGTGTCAGCGCGCAATATCGGGCGCTGAAGACCGGATTGGGCCGCGCCGATATCCACTATGCCGTCAAAGCCAATCCCGCGCCCGAGATCATCGCGCGGCTGGTCGACCTCGGCGCGCATTTCGATGCTGCCTCGCGCGGCGAAATCGCCCTGTGTCTGGCTGAAGGGGCCGCCCCCGGCGAGATCTCTTTCGGCAATACGATCAAGCGCGCCAGCGACATCGCCTGGGCCCATGCGCAGGGGATCGGCCTGTTTGCCGCCGATGCCGAGGAAGAACTGGTCAAGATCGCCGCGAACGCGCCCGGTGCGTCTGTTTACATCCGTCTGGTCGTCGAAGTCAGCCAGGCCGATTGGCCGCTTTCGCGCAAGTTCGGCTGCGACCGCGACATGGCGATCAAACTGCTGGATCTCGCCAGAAACCTCGGGCTCAACCCTGTCGGCTTTTCGTTCCATGTCGGGTCGCAAACACGTCAGGCTGCAATGTGGGCGCCGACCCTCGATGTCTTCGCAGATATCTGGGCCGAGGCACGCGCCGCGGGTCATGACCTGACGGTCCTGAATATCGGCGGCGGGTTTCCCGCATTCTACGGTGAAGAGATCGAAGCCCCAACCAGCTATGCCGCGCAAGTCATGGAGATGGTCGAAGCGCGCTTTCCAGAGGCGCGCACCATCATGGCGGAACCCGGACGTGGCATGGTCGCCGAAGCCGGCGTGATCGTCGCGGAAGTGCTGCTGGTGTCGCGCAAGTCCGAACGTGATCTGCACCGCTGGGTCTATCTCGACATCGGCCGCTTTTCGGGGCTGGCCGAAACCGAGGGCGAGGCGATCCGCTATCAGTTCGAGACCGCCCGCGACGGCGACCAGCACGGCCCCTGCATCATGGCCGGGCCCAGCTGTGACAGTGCCGATGTGCTTTACGAAAAACGCCCCGTTTCGCTGCCACTGACCCTGAAATCGGGAGACCGTGTCCTGATCCGCAACACCGGGGCCTATACGTCGACCTATTCTTCGGTGGGCTTCAACGGCTTTCCACCCTTGGCAGTTGTGGTCATCTGACGCTCTAACCAGAGCACGGTATACGATTGTGCTCTGGTAACTTATTATAAATAAACAGATTTTGTGTTTACTCTTGTGCTTTTGACGCTAGCTTTGGCACAGTCTCAGGCGCAAGAGGGCCTCGCGTTATGCCGCCAATCATCGACCATCCGTTGCGCTATACCATGGCCAACGAACTGCATGCGCGGCCATTTCCGGCCGTCGAGGCACCCAGCCGGGCGGCCTATCTCGCGATCAAGCCGGCATCCAATGCCGCAGGTCGTGACCGTGCAGCCGACCGGGCCCATCTCATTGATTTGCTGGACCGTTTCGGCGCCCAGCACCCCCAGCCGGATGCCACGCACTATTTCGGCACCCTTGGCAAACACATGCTGAAATGGGAAAGCCACACCGAATTTGTCACCTACACGATCTTCGGCGAAGGCGTGGCTGACCGGCCATTCGATGCGGCGACATTCGGCGTTTTCCCCGAGGATTGGCTGGCCAAGGCGCCGGGGACACGGGTGACCTCTGCGCTGATTCGGATTGAAGTGGCCGAGGGTGACGACGGGATCGCGAAAAAGGCGCGTGACTGGTTCGTGCCCGAAAGCCTCGCCATTTCGCGCGTGATCGAAGACGATCTGGTGATCGCCGGCGACTTTCGCATCGATCATGCCGGGCATATGCGCTTTGCGATTTTCGCGCGTCCGCGGGTAGGCAACCGGCGCATCGGCCGGATCGTTCAGCGGCTCTGCGAGATCGAGACGTACAAGGCGATGTCCATGCTCGGTCTGAGCCGTGCCCGTGACCTTGGCGCGACGATGGCCACGTTCGACAAACAGCTCTCGGCGCTGCTCGAGGATATGCGCTCGGACGATAGTGATCCGGCGGATGTGTTGCAGTCGCTTCTGGAGGTCTCTGCCGAGATCGAGAATACCATCGCCCATACCTCATTCCGGTTCGGTGCGACGGGTGCCTATGAGAAAATCGTCAATCAGCGTATCGAGGTGCTGCGCGAGGAGCGCTTCGAGGGGCGGCAGACGTTCGGCGAATTCATGATGCGCCGCTTCGATCCGGCGATGCGCACCGTCAAATCCACCGAGGCGCGACTGCATGCCATGTCCGAACGTGCGCTGCGGGCGGGCGATCTGCTGCGCACGAGGGTCGATGTCGACCGGTCGGCATCCAATCAGGACCTGCTCCAAAGCATGGACAGACGGGCCGACTTGCAGTTGCGGCTACAGCGCACTGTCGAGGGACTCTCGGTCGTGGCGATCAGCTATTACGCGGTCAATCTGGTCGTCTACCTGCTGGGTCCGCTGGAAGAGAGCTTTGGCTTCAGCCGGACCATCATGACCGCGCTGGCGACCCCACTTGTGCTGTTGCTTGTCTGGCTGATGGTCAACCGCATCCGCAAGCATGTGACCTGAACACCCTATAGCGTGTGCCGCCGCTTGGTCCGTTACTGAGGCGCGGCTCCTCGCAA
>JGI12048J13642_10210745_pt1 | contig 12635 bp, 11 predicted proteins | sample ElkSlonscriptome_16_FD_13642 | JGI IMG/M metagenome (IMG submission 13642) | reverse complement strand
GGGCCGTGACAAATCAGAATTGGTGAAAAAGGACAAAGCCATTCAAATTCTCGGCCAGCATGATGAGAAAATTACCGGTGATATGAATGTCCTGGTGGCATCCAACCTGACCGAATCGGTGGCCATCAATTATTCAGAATCTGTCGGAGCCGCCATGGAGCTCACCATCGGGGGGCTGTTGGCGATTTCTGTGGGTGCCGCCATGACGGAAAGTGTGGGCGGCGCCAAAAATGAAGTCATTGGATCTGCGAAATCCGAGACCATCGGCGGATCCCTTTCCCTGGATGTCGGGTCCAATGTGAATGAGACGATCGGTAAAAGCCGAATCATTCAGATCATGAAAGATCTTGAAGAGAATATCGCCAACAATCACCGTGAATCGGTGGAGAAAAACTATGTTCTTGAAGCCAAACAGGTTCAGTTGATCGCAAAAGATGAAATCAATATCAAGACAGGCAAGGCCCAGATAATCATGAAAAAAAACGGGGATATCACCATAAAAGGCAAAAAGGTCAATGTCAAAGGGTCCGGCGATGTCAAGATCAAAGGAAGTAAAATCAAGGAGAATTGAGAATGGCCGATACCAATACAGCGGAATTGCTGAACTGGGTGGCTTTGTTGTCCGGGAAAGGGCAACGCATAGAAACCGGGAGGATGTCGCACATCGATGCATCCGGTCGCCCCTTTGTGTTTTTGGAAAAGCAGGCTGAAGCGCCCGTCCTGGCCCGCTCAATGGTCCAGGCTTTGCCTGGGGAGGAAAATCGAATTCTTGATAAGCCCATTTTGGTTTTACGAGAGGAAGAACTTAGCGAGCCTCCCATTATCCTGGGAGTAATTCACGACCGGATAGTGGATAAGAAATCTTCATATACCGGGTCGGCAGAAGATAGAAGCAAAATGAAAGAATCTGTATCCGGATCCGGCCACCGTCGTTTAGCACTTGATGCAGAGGAAGAAATCCAGCTTCGCGTCGGAAAAAGCTCTATTCACCTCAGGCGGGACGGAAAGATATATATCAAGGGATCAACTATTGTGAGTCGGGCTTCCCGGGTTCAGAAAATCAAAGGCAGTGCGGTAAAGATCAACTGATCCCAACAGAAAACGAGGTTTAACAATTCTCGGGAGGTGAGCCATGCCGGTGACAGTCGGGGCCAACAACATGTCGGTGGTGCACAAAGGCAGTAACGGGGTGACAATCGCTTTTCCGGACGTTTGCAAAACACCCACGCCAGGCGGTCCGGTCCCGATTCCATATCCCAATATTGCACGGTCTGCTGATACGGCAAAAGGCAGCAAGAAGGTGAAGTGTGATGGAAATTCCATTTGTCTGAAAACCTCCAATTTCAGGATGAGTACGGGTGACGAGGCCGGCACCGCAGGCGGCGGGATTGTTTCCGGGAAAATCAAAGGCAAGGCCGAATTTGTCAACTTTTCCTTTGATGTTTTCGTAGAGGGTAAAAATGTAGCCAGGGCTTTCGATCTCATGCTTCACAATGATAAAAATACGCCTCCTTTTCCACTGATCCAGGGGCCCATCATTGCAATTCCGTCAAGCGCCAATATGGTGTGTCCGGTATGCGGAGAAGAGTATTCATCGTAGTTTCATACATCTTTTGGTGCTGAATGGATTCAGGTATCTGTATTTCCGACCTCGAAATGGTCACGCCTCTTGGTCCTGATGCTGACCACAGCTGTGCTGCGTTCCGAGCCGGTATTCTTCGAGTGGGAGAACTAAAAAACTTCAGCTTCTTGGACAAAGAGATGTTCGGCGGCCCTATCCAAGGGCATGCCATCGCTTTTTTACCTCCCGGTTTTATCGGTCCGGCCAAAGCGTTACTGATGGGTTGCCATGTACTGAAAAGGTTATTGCAAAAGGGGCCTCATTTGCGACAGGGAAAGGATAAAACCGGTATGTTTTTGAATCTCTCGGATTACATTTTGCCGGATCGGAAATATCGCATGGAAAAAGCCTTTGAGGCAGAACTGGAGCGACAATTTGGCGAGGATGATGACCCGGCGCATCCACCGATTTCCATGGAGACTGTATTGCCTTCTTCGGCGTGGAAAGGTCAACATCAAGGGCTTCTTACGAAATTGCTGGAGAGGTGTGATTTTGTTCTGCCCGGTGCCCATCAACATCTTTATTTTGGAGGGCACACCGGCGTGGTCCATGCCATACATGACGCAGCGGAAGCCATACGTCTCGGGAAATACGACCGGGGTATTGTGGGCGCCATCGATTCCTGCATTGAACCGCCTGTTTTGGAAGCCGGCGCCATCACCGGAATCTTGAAAACTCAAAAAAATCCGGTTGGGTTCATTCCGGGAGAGGCAGCAGGGTTTCTCGTTCTTGAAAAGCAACAAGATGCCGCCCGGAGAGGGAATCGAACGCTGCTGGAGATTTCAAGCCTCGCTTTGGAAAAGGAAAAGTTCGACCGGTTTTCAGAGGATATTCCTCTGGGAAAGGCCTTATTTAGGACCCTGGATCAGATAATATATTCTGGAACAAGATCCGGAGATAAGGTCGGATTTATCCTCGGTGATTTAAATGGCGATGTATATCGTGCCAACGACTGGGGACATGCATTGGTTCGGCTTAATGCCAAGTATCCGGTGGGTGACCTGCCGATGTGGCTGCCTGCGGTCGGATTCGGCGAAACGGGAGCCGCTACCGGCGTGCTCTCTTTGGGGCTAATGGATGCCGCCTTCAAAAAAGAAGAATGCAAGAAGATGCCTGCAGCCCTTTTGTGGCTGTCTTCGGAGACGGGTGAGCACGGCGGAATCCTGGTAAAGTTTTCGAAGTCATGAAGGTTTGTTGATAAAATGCCGAAATCAATCGAACACTTCAAAGATCCGGTCCACTGGAAAATAAAAAGGAGCCGAAACAAGGATCATCTGGAAAACTGCAGCAGTGGGTACTATAAGCCGGTAAAATGGCCCTTTTCTGCAGTTCACCATATCGTGCCGATCTCTTCCGTAGCGGATGCCACTATTTTTGATGAATTGGGGCAAAACGTTGGTGATTTCATGGTTATCCGTTTCTGTCTCGCGGAAACCGACTGGGACATCAACAGTGCGGACAATACCATCGGATTGCCGATGAAAATGGCCCTGGTTTATAAATCCCCCAATCGTTGGAACGGGTATCCATGCCATGAAGTCGACCATAATCCCCATTATACCAAAAAGGTGAGCGACAACCTCAAGGACAAGGTGTGGAATCCGGCCTTGAAAAAGGCGGAAGAGTGTGAATTCAAAGGTGAAAATCTAGAGGCGGCCTTAAGAGCGCGGAGCAGGGTATGGCGCAAATTTTTGACGGCCAGAGGGGTATCCCATCAGGGTACAAAGCATTGTTGGGACCATCGCGAGGATATCCCGGATACCTGGTACATACCATTTTCAATGCATCCCGGCACTCCGACAAAACGAAAACCCCCGCCGGACTGGGATGCCATGTCCGGGAAGGTAAAGGAAAAACTGAAAGAACTCTTTACCATAATCAAGTAGAGAAGCGATCTGCTACAAAAAAGAGGGGATTCAATATGAGCGATGAATTCTTCATATGGGAGGATGATTATGAGGAAGGGTATTGTGTCATTAAACCGCCGGTCGGCATAGAAAAAGCATACCAGCTTGGTGAGGGCAAGCCCCGGTCCGCGGACTGGCCTGCGGATGCCCGTTGCGAAATGGATCCGGATTTTCCGAAGGATATTCAGCTCGCCGACAGCCTTTATGGCGCCGGACTCAGGGTTGCTTCCGGTAAGCTGAAGGAATTTATTCAGCGGGAGCAGGCCGATCACATCGAATATCTGCCGCTTACGATTATAAACCACAAAGGTCGTATCGCTTCCAAAGATTATTTTATTCTCAATCCGATCGGGGCGGTCGATTGTATCGATACCCAACAGTCGAATGTCGAATGGAATCCCATCGACCCGGAACTGATTGATGAATGTGATCAGTTGGTGATAGAAGGCGATCAAGTGCCGGCGGATCGATTCGTGTTTAGGCCGAAATTCCTGCCTTCCCTCATTCTGATTCGGAATGTCCTAGCTGAAAAAATGAAAGCCCAACCGTTTACCGGGATTTTTTTGAAATCCCCATCAGAATATATCGGATTGTAACCCCAATGGACATTCGGCAAATTCACGCGGATCTCATCCCGATCATACAAGATGATTTGGCGGTGCTTGGCATGGCCTACCCGGTGGATGAAGTAGGGTATATCTATGAAAGGCTGTCCGAACTGTTTCAGGCCCTGTCCATTTGCCACTTGTTGGAAGGTTTGGACACTGAATCCTTTCGCGAGAATTTGGTCCGAAGCGGTTTCGCCAGACAGTTTTTTTTGAGAAAATCGTTTGAATCAGGGAACACGAAGGACAGAAGGCTGGCCATCAGTCGAACGGAAGCCTTTTTAGACGCGCTTGTTTCCGGATATACCCCATTGTGGGCGGGTATAGATCGCTTTCAACCCAAAAAATGGCATCCGGATTGGGAGTATGAGGATGACTTCGCATATTTCCTGTTTCTTCATGTGCTTTCTGTCCGATCCAGCGAAGCTTCGGCCTCACCCAATTTGAAACCGGTTTTGGACCGGTTTGAAGTCTCCCTGGAGGGAGAAAAGACTCCACGGTTTCAAATTTGTCAATCTCTTCTGGATAAAGATCCGAGCGGTTTCCAGGATGCCCTGCATCAGTTGATGGATGAAATTGAAGAGAAATACGAAGCTAAGAAAGCACGATTATTAGAGCCGGATCCCTCTCAATTGGTGCTGTGGGCGCGTTCCTTTGTTTCCATTGAAGGATTGGCGCTTTTAAGGATGGCCGAGCTCATGGGCATGGAGGTCGAAGAAGCGTTTGCACTTTGCCCCCCCTCGGCCCGATTGAGCCAAGCCGCCAAGCCGTTCGTGGATGTTTTTACAGAATTAGACGCGGTCCTCGATTAATTTACGGTAGTTTATGGCTCAACCTGAAATTCAAAATAAAACCCCGTTTGCGTTCGATCCCCTTTACATGAATGATGAAGAGGGGCGCCCGATGGTGGTGCCGATTGTCAAAGCCTCCTTCTCCATTGAAAAATACCGATTGGTGTTTCCGCCCGATAACCAGACCCCCGTGAATGTTTCCGGCGAATATCGGGGCGATCCGGAAACCTCAAGTTACAAGTATGAGCCGGAAATCGTTTTTTTCAAACCGTCTACTGATGTGGTCCTGATCGGCAGTGCCCGTATCAACCAATCGGCCACCACGGAAATCTATGTCGGTTTCCAGGTAGGGCCCATAAAAAAAGTTGTCCGGGTCGTTGGAAATCGAGTTTGGGAAAAACATCTTGGAATTATCACCATGACGGATCCCGAACCGTTCGAAACGATCCCCCTTGTTTATGAAAATGCATACGGAGGGTGGGACCGAAGCCGGGGGGGTCCCAATACTCATTCATTCGATTCAAGAAACCCTGTCGGCACCGGGTATCGGGGCAAAGACACCCGTTTCGAGGAAGGAATCCTATTGGCCAATTTGGAAGATCCGAGTCAGCCAATCCGGAATTTCGGCGATACACCCCGCCCCGTTGGATTCGGGTTTGTTTCCCCCCACTGGCAGCCGCGGGCAGGGTTGTCAGGAACCTATGACGAAGCTTGGCAAAAAGAGCGGATGCCGCTGCTTCCCAAAGATTTCGACCGGCGGTTTTTCAATGCGGCCCCCCGGGACCAAATCGCACCGGGATATTTGAGAGGAGACGAGTCGGTCGTTGTCACCAATGCTTCCCCGAGCGGCAGAATCGCCTTCAATCTTCCGGGAGTTGAACCCCCAAAGTGCAGAATCGAATTGAGGGGCAACAAAAAACACGAGCCTCAAACCAATCTCGACACGGTTATCATCAATACGGATGAAAAGCTCTTGTTTCTGATCTGGCGGGCTTATTTAACCCTGAGAAACGGACCCCATGATGTAGTATCTATTGAAGTTTTTTCGGATTCGATACCTTTAAAAGAAATGATTGAATAGAAAACGGGCGCTGATCATATGGCGGTTTCTCTAAGAAAATTCTATATCGAACTGTACCGGGAATATCTGGAAGAAGCTTCTTTTTTGTACGAACAGCGTCTGACTCTGTTGGATGATCCCGAGATCACCTGGCTCGATATCGAAGATTTTGAAGGTCGGTTCGAACCCCATATCGACGGTCTGGTGATTGGTGATGCGCTTGCCCTTGATGTGTGCCGACAACAGGGTGAGGAGGGCGATTTTGGAGAATTGCATGCGGCGGTTCGGGTGTTCTGCAGGCAAAAACGATGGGATCTCATTCAGGGTGTTCTAGAAGGGCTCGATTTTGAGGATGAGGAGCGGGTTACAGCAGTTATCGACGCATTGTCACAGGAACTTCCTCAGGAATGGGAGCCACGCATTCTTGAGATGTTGACTGAGGAAGATACCGGTCGAATCCGCATAGCCGCGCATGTGATCGGGTTTCGCAGAATGCCGGCCGGTCCGGAGCTGACAACCGTTTTGGACCGGGACAATTCCGAAACAATTTCCGCAGTCATCTGGGCCTTGGGCCGACTTCGGGAGACAGATGCCGCTCCGGGATTGTTTAAGGTGATGGACAGTGACCACGTTGCTTTTAACCCGGCTACCGCACTCTCTTTGCTTCGAATCGGGGAAATACGAATCTTGAAAGATTGCATGAATCATATTGAAAAAGAGGATTGGCCGATCCTGCCAATCGGATTGGGCGGCGGATATGCGGAAGCAGAAACGCTTCGGCGCATTGCCTCAAACAGATCAAGCCCTGATATCCTCATGGCGATCGCTTTGCTCGGTGGTATCGATGGTGTTGACATTTTGATGGATGCGCTGGTCGATACCGAATTGGCCGATTTTGCAGCGATTGCATTAAACCTGTTGACAGGAGCTGAACTCTACCAGGATGTTTTCATTCCTGAGGAAATGGATGAGGACGAATTATTTGATGAAGAGAAAGATAAAATAAGCAAGGGCGAACACCTTTTCTCAGAAGGTGAAGAACCGGGAACGACGCTGACATTGCCCTGCAGGGATACCGAGATGTGGGCCCGGTGGTGGATGGAAAATCAGTCGCGGTTTCAAAGAAGCATTCGATATCGGAACGGAAAACCATATTCACCGCTATGCTTGCTTGATAATTTAAAATTCGAAAAGAGTCCGCGCCTGATTCGGCAGTTGGCCTACGAAGAACTGGTCATTCGGTATGATATGAATTCAGCTTTCGAAACGGAAATGGCTGTTTTCGAGCAAAAAAGAAGTATTTCAGGTATTGAGGGGTGGATCGAAGCGAATGGTCGACGGTTCACCGAAGGGAAGTGGTATTTCGCCGGGCGCATCATTACCTGACCTAACAATACAATACTCGCGGCCGGTTTTTGGGTGTGCCTGTTTTAGTCCGAATTGCATATTAATGAAATTAAACTTCTTTCGGAAGAGGGTGCCATATGAAACGGGTTAAAGTAATCACGCTGTTTTTCTTCGGAATTGCTTGTTCGGGGGTCTTTGGTTGTTCCTCACGTATGGCCGGGGATTTCCAAATGAACATGGGGAATTACGCCTCAGCCGTGCAGAGCTACCAGGAAGTCGTCACAGAAAACCCTGATGGCTGGCAATCTAAAAAAAAGCTCGGAATTGCATATTTCAAAAACGGTCAAACGGATGAAGCTATCCGCACGTTAGAATCGGTTATTCAAAAAAAACCGAATGCGGCGGAGGCCAGGTACTACCTGGGATTGGCCCAATTAAAGGCGGACCGGCGGGATGAGGCCATCCAAAACTGGGAAGAATATGAAAACCCCGACGCCCCGATCGTTCAGGGTGAAGTCAAAAAGCAACTGACCCTTCTGAAAATAAACGACAGTCTTCAATTCGCAGAAGAAGCGCTCGCTCAGGAAGCATCCCTTCAAACCCGACCTCCAGCACCCGATTCGGTGGCGGTTTTCTACTTCAAAGATCTCAGCCCGGACAATCGATTCAAGTATCTTCAAAAAGCGTTGGCATCCATGATTATCACCGATCTTTCCCGGGTGGAATCCTTGAATGTGATTGAGCGTTTAAAGGTTCAATATCTGCTGGAAGAGATGGAACTCGGTTCGACCGGTATTGTCGACCCAAGCAGCGCCCCTCGCACCGGCCGAATGCTCGGTGCTGAGCATCTGGTTGTGGGCACCTTGAATAGCGGGAGTATCGTAAACCAAACCGGGGTGGCCTCCACACAGAAAAAAGATGTTATCGCCTCCTTCAATCTAAGGGAAAACCAGGAAGAGTTTTTTGTGCTTCAAAAAGAGATCGTCAACAAGGTCTTACAGGTGCTGAATGCCCGAATAAAACCTTCTGAAAAACGCAAAATCAGCCGATATCATACCACAAACCTGAAAGCGGCCAATTTTTACGGTCAAGGATTGGATGCCCGGGACAAGGGAAAGTGGAAAGAAGCCAAAGGTTTTTTCAGAAAAGCGCTGAAAGAAGATCCGGGCTTCTTTCTGGCATTTTGGCAAAGCGATAACACCCCCGGAGAATCCGCCCCCAGCCTCGACCAATTGGGCCAAATGTCCCCCGCGGAAATGGCGGATTCGGCTGATAATGCCGTTCAGGCGGCACGCGCTCAACAACGAAGTGGCGCGGCCCGAAACCAGCAGCAGTCCTTACAGAAATCGACCGGCGATGACATCGGTTCCAGAGAGGATACCACCCCGGAAAAGGGGGAGGGCGATATTTCCGTCTCCTGGTAACCGAAGCACGGGGAATAAGATAAAGATTTGATCCACCCATCCATTCAGATGAGGAGAATACAATGGCATCCTGTTATCTATCCCGACCATTTTTTCGATGCTTTACCATACTTTTTTTCATAATATTCGGCTGGATTGCCGGTGGATGCAGCGGGGGGGGAGATTCCGAAGGCATTTCTTCTCAGGAAACCGGGGCTATCGCACTGGACCTCAGAATAGCAGACGATGAGGTGCAACGGCTTCAACGGCAGTCGGACGGAGCGGATTTCGATTGCGCAGGAAATGGAATAGCCACAGTTGAAGTAATTGTCTCTAATGAATCCGGTGATGTGTTGGCTTTGGGCGGACCATGGGAATGTGAAGCCGGTGCAGGTTTAATATCGGGTATCGAAGCCGGCACAGGGCGTAAAGTGGAAGCCTTGGCCAAGGATGAATCCGGGGCGATAATATTTCGAGGGGAAGTAACAGACGTAGAAGTTGTTGCCGGTCAAACCACGGAGGTAGGGCCCATAATCCTGTTTCCCGTGGTGAACCGTCCACCGGTGATGGATGAAATCGGTTCTTGGGAGGTGGAAGAAGGGGAGACCCTTGAATTTATGATTTCGGCAAGTGATCCCGATGCAGACAATACCTTGGATTTCACCGCAAACAATCTTCCAATGGGCGCCGTTTTCGATCCGATCAGCCGATTTTTTAAGTGGGAAACCGGTTTCGGGGATGAGGGGGTATACCGGGTTCTGTTTAGAGTTATCGATGACGGTAATCCACCACTGAGCGATTCTGAAGAGGTCACCATTGCGGTGGGTGATGTCAATCGTCCGCCGGAACTGGATCCAATAGCGGATCTAACGGTCGATGAGGGTGATCTGATCGAATTTCAGTTAAATGCCGAAGATCCTGATGAAGATGATATCCTCTTTAGTGCTGCCGGCCTGCCGGATGGTGCTGTATTTGATTCTGAGGATGGAATTTTCAATTGGCCCACAACATTTGAAGATGCCGGCAATTACCAAGTTGTCTTTACGGCCAATGACGACGGCAGCCCTCCTCTTGGCGATACGGCAGAGGTTCGGATCACAGTCGGAGATATCAACCGTCCGCCCCGGTTTGACCAGGCAGGCCCTATATCCGGGGGTATTGAAGGTGAACCTATCCGGTTTCAGGTGACCGCTCAAGACCCGGATGGTGACCTTCTCTCGTATTTTGCGGATAATTTACCGCCGGGAGCCGATTTCAATACGGAGAACCAGACTTTTTTCTGGTCCCCCGGATTCCAGGATGCGGGAACTTATTCAGTCTCTTTCACCGTCACTGATGATCGGGAACCGCCGCTAAGCGATGAATTGGAGATTGTTATTACGGTGGGGGATCAAAACAGGCCGCCGGTGTTGAATGCAGTTGGGGATAAAATCGTGAATCTGGCACAATTTGACGGCGACGGTTCGCTCAGCTTTACGATAACCGCATCGGATCCTGATCCGGGCGTTTTAGATTATAGTGCCAATAATTTGCCGCAGGGGATTCTCAGTACAGCGACCTTTAATCCCACTACTCAGACATTTAATTGGCCGGTAATCAGTTTTAGCGATATCGGGACGTATGATGTCCGGTTTTCCGTAGCAGACCGGGGGACTCCGACGTTGAGTGATTTTGAAGTCATCTCGATTGTGATTACGTCTAACAATCCCCCTTTCTTCACCTCCATCGGCGATAATTCGGTATCTGATGGAATCCCCACAGAGATTACCGGTTTTGAAGGCTCCTCCCTTTCATTTTTGGTCGGGGCGAGTGATCCGGACCAGGATATACTGGTCTTCAGTGCATCCGGGCTTCCTGCGGGGGCGAGTTTTGATCCTTCAACGCAAATGTTCACCTGGCAATCTCCGCTAATCGGAGCATATAGTATTCAGTTCAGGGTTATCGATGACGGCGAGCCGAGTCTGAATGATACTCATACCGTTAATCTATCCATAGATTTAGGTTGATTTTGAATGAAAGCCTCCGGTTAAGTAATTCAATTATCTTTATGGCGTTTAGAGAGCTTCAACCCGGCGTCCAGAGAAGGAGGGCCATTTTCAAATATTTCTTTGCCTGTTTTTTTTCTTGTTACTTTCTTCTATTTGCAGCGCCCCACATTTCAAAAGCCGCACCACCGGGTAGCCGTCTATTCCCCTACCCGATCAAGGAATCTGAAATCCGTGTCGTCGACTGGCTGGAACGGCGCGGGTTTTCCCTTCAACGAACCCGGCTAAAAACGGGAGTGCTGGAGATCAAAGGCTTGAAGAACAGGGAGCAGTGGCGAATTTTTCTGACGCCCAGATCGTCGTTGGCTACCCGCATAATTGCCGATTATTCCATTGCAGGGAAGTTGGAACCGGAAAAGATCCGGGAGTTATGGTCCTCTCTTGCCGTAAATATCAAACGACCTGGTAGCGAAGATCATCCGAACTCCAGCCAGTTCGTTCCGGCCGAAATATTATTGCACATGGAATCGGTGGCCTGCATCCGCGCCCAATTAGATGACCGCGAAGTTCAATTCTCCGGTTTTATTATCAATCGAAACGGCCTGATTATCTGCACCGCCCATGATTTAGAAGGGATTCAAAAGATATACGTCAGCCTCTTTGACGGGCGGGAATATGGTGCTCGAATTATCAAAAAAGACCTCCGCCGCGATCTGATGCTTGTGCGAATCAACTTGAAATTGGACAGTTTCATTCCTTTCAAAGAGGGCAGAAACCTGATCGGCATGGGAGAGCAGCTTTATACGGTCGGTTGCCCGGTAAGCTTGGGCGGCACAGTGCATTCCGGGTTCGTAAACGGCCCGCCCCGCCGTGTGGAGGGGCTTCCCCTGTGGCAGGTGGATCTGGATATTTTGCCGGGCAGCAGCGGCAGCCCGGTGTTTGATATTCAGGGAAACCTGGTCGGGATGGTCAAAGGCCGATACCGGGGCACCAAATCGGTCGGGTTTCTGATTCCCATTGAGACGATGACGGCGTTTATGAAAGAGAGATGAGTGTATGAAGTATGGTCGGTATGAGGTAGTCGGTGAACTGGGCAAGGGAGCAATGGGTGTGGTATTCAATGCCCATGATCCTAAAATCGATCGGTTGGTCGCCTTAAAGGCCCTTCGCCCGGACTACGTCAACGACGAATACTTCGTGCAGCGCTTTTTTAAAGAAGCAGTCGCCATCGGGCGTTTGTCTCATCCCAATATCGTCATCGTGTATGACGTGGGTCAGGATCAGGGGACCATCTATATCGCCATGGAATTTCTCATGGGCAAGCCCCTGAGCGACATCGCCAAAGAGGGAAAAATTCCTCTTCAGCAAGTCACCGAGATCGGTGTTCAGGTGGCGGAGGCACTCGATTATGCCCACCGCAAAGGGGTGGTTCACCGGGACATCAAACCGGCCAATATCATTTTAACGGAAGACAATCAGGCCAAGATTACCGATTTCGGCATCGCCCATGTCGAAGACCCGACCGCAACATTGCAGACTCAGGCCGGTGAAATTCTGGGGACCCCGGTCTATATGTCTCCGGAACAGGTATTGGGCCATTCTCCGGACGGTCGTTCGGACCTCTATTCCCTCGGTGTGATTCTTTATGAGCTGGCCACCGGCCGGCGGCCTTTCAAAGGTCGAAACATGGCCACCATTTTTCGTGCGGTGAGTCAGGACAAACCCGATCCCCCTCAAATCGTAGCCCCGGATATTCCCAAAGGGTTTTCGGATTTGATTCTAAAGGGCCTTGAAAAAGATCCGGCCAAAAGATTTCAGACCGGCAAAGAAATGGCGGAAGCCCTGAGGGCCTGTCATGACGATGTACATTGTGCGCCGGTTCCGCCTCCTTCAACAGGACAAAAAAAAAAGATTGC
>JGI12048J13642_10062919_pt1 | contig 12639 bp, 11 predicted proteins | sample ElkSlonscriptome_16_FD_13642 | JGI IMG/M metagenome (IMG submission 13642) | reverse complement strand
CCTAACGGCATCAAAGGTAATCGCACCGCGATCGCTAGACCCCTTAAATCATAATGGCTGCCAATCGATTTTGCAAGCATCTCCAAAATCCAACTCTCCTCACGCCAAAATCGGGTCAAATCGGGGCAAAATTCCCAAAAGCCAAAACGCTACAGCCCTTACTATACAAGGAATTCCAGCATTTTGCAAGCATCTCCCTCCTCCTTGAACTAGCCGCAAACCCAAGCCCTGTATGGATTTGCACCCCATTCCCCAGCCTTCCAAACCTGAACAGACACAGATGCTTGCATTTTCAACCAATCTCTTGCCGTCAACTGGGCGGTTGACATCACAACCATAAGGGCACGATAGTATCGTGCCCCTACCCCATCAACCATCTTTTGAATTACGGTAGGGGCATGGCACTGCCATGCCCTCTCATCATCAACGTGATCACGGGAGTCCCCACCTTCAGCGTCAGCAAGGTGGGGAGGGATAGTGGGAAATCGGAGGTACGGAGATTTCCAATGGTTAATCTGGCAACTGCTTGATCCAGTCTTGGACAATCTCTGACATTGAAACGCCTAACCTGTCAGACTCTTTCTTAATTTTCTCTTTCTCTTTATCGGTCAGTCTGACAATTACTTTATTTGTTCTAGCCATTTTCCGGATTTATTGTTATCCTGATAGTATATACATACAGGATAACTCAAAGTTCAGCAAATGCCAGTTCGACGTGTAACTTTTCGGCTATACCCCAATAAAAAGCAATCTTCAGCATTGCGGTATCACCGTAAGTTGCACAAAGATCTGTACAACGCTGCTGTTTGCAATCGGTTCACTCAGTACCAAAAGTTCAACCATCGGGTTGACTACTTCGAGCAACAAAACTCTTTACCTGCTTTTAAGGAAGTTTGGGTAGAGTATAAGGAATGCAACTGCATGACCCTACAAGCCACTTTAAAGCGTGTTGATTACGCATTTAATCGGTGGTTTAAGGGGTTAGCTAAACGTCCTAAATACAAGTCAAGTAGGCATTATTCTGGTTGGACTTATCCAAGTAAAACAGGCTGGAAGGTACACACAACAGGTGATAACGGTTATCTGAATTTAGCTAAGATTGGCTCGATTCAAATGCGTGGTAAAGCCCGCATCTGGGGAACGCCAACGACTTGCACCATTGTCTACCGTAATGGAAAATGGTATGCCAGTATAACCGTTAACCTAACCGAATTACAAGCAGCAACAAGGCAAACAGACTTTGGAGCAGTTGGTATTGATTTTGGGTGCAAGTCAGCTTTAGCGATAACTGATGGAAAAAATCACTCTTTTGTTGAAGCCCCTAAGTTTTTGAGAAAGGCTGAAGCCAAGATTAAACATCTTTCCAAGGGAAAGCGTCGTAAGACAGCACCTAATAGGAAGAAAAAGCAAAAGGGTTCTAGGCGGTGGAAAAAGACTCAGACAAAAATTAGCAAGGTAACCCGCAAGGTCGCTAATCAACGTCAAAACTGGGTACACCAAGTAGCAACAGACATTGTTCGCTGTAATAGCTTCGTTGCTACGGAAAAACTAGAAGTCTCGAAAATGACCCGCAAAGCCAAAAAAGGTAAGCGCAAAAAGCAGAAATCCATGCTCAATAAATCCATCTTAGACGTGGGGATGGGAATGCTGAGGTCAGCGATTGAATATAAAGTGAAAGACGCGGGTGGAGTGTTTATCGAGGTTCCTACTCGAAAAGTGAAACCATCCCAGACTTGTCCTAACTGTGGAAATCAGCAGAAAAAGACCCTAGACGAAAGAGTTCACCACTGCCATAAATGTGGATTCACAATGGATCGCGATTTAGCCGCAGCATTAGTAATGCTTTTGTGGGCGTTAGGAATTCTACCGGGGTTTGGAACGAGCCTCGTAGACGCCGATGCCTCTAGCTCTACTTCAGAAACCCGCTCTTCGCAGCAAACGGGAAGCATGAAGCAACTAGGGCAGATGAAGCGTCAGAAACACAGTCCTGCTGGTCTGGTTGTAGAAACCCAGACCTCAACGAAGTAGGTCTGGGTAGTTCATTATAGATCCTAAATCCAATCCCACAGAAATCTCTTTAATTGCCCGTTCTCAATCAATTCCAGTTCCCTCCCCTTGCAGGGGAGGGTTAGGGAGGGGTTTGTCTAGGGTAGAGACACAGCATTGCCTAACCCTCCACTTGTCGTCAATCTCACCGTAACCAAAATCACCCTAAGACTGGTGAAATTTACCCCCTTATCGCTGCAAATAAATAATCTTTGCCATTTCCCGATCCAACGCCGCCCGCGTTCTGCCCACCTTAATAATATAAGAAGGAAACCGCTGCTCTAAAAGAATCGGCATTCCGGGACTAATTCCCATCGCCATCAACTTCTGCAACGTCATCTCATCCTTCGTCTTCAACGCAGCAACGGTGCCGCTATTTCCTCGTTTAACCGATGCTAGTGCAATCATTTAAATCACCACTCCTAATACATTTAACAAACCATTAACCAGATATCCCACAAAAAAGGCAAAGGGGAAAATAAATGCCACAATCGCCCAAGTTACTTTCGCCCCCCGCTCTTTCAACATCACTTGCAGTTGGGCAATACAAGGTAAAAACAGGGTCAACACAATCGCCGTCACTACCAACTGATTCCCTGTAAAAATTCCCTCCTGTTGCATATCAAATAACCCAGCCGCGCCGTAATCCCGCCGGAAGAAGCCATATAAAAAGATCGGTGCTGCTTCTCTAGGTAATCCTAACCCTAAAGCAATCGGCTCAATCCCCTGAATAATCCAGCCAAATAACCCGGTTAAACGCCCAAACCAAATAATCACCGATGCCCAAATAAATAGGGGCAGAATCTCCAAAAAATACCACTTCATTCTGAGATAGGTTTTCACCAGAATGTTTTGCAGTTTAGGAAAACGCAAGGGGGGAATTTCCATGTAAAAACTAGCCGGATTTCCCGGCAGCATTCGGGCACTTAAATAGCCTGTAATCATAAAAATTGCCCCAATCACTCCACCCCAAATCAACAACGCGGCTGGTTTTTGAGCTAACAATCCCACAATCACTCCCCACTGTGCCGCACAGGGAATGGCTAAGGAGAGTAAAAATGTGGCAATCAGTCGTTCCCGTGTCGTTTCCAGGGTGCGGGTGACTAAGGTTGCCATGGTGTCACATCCCAATCCCAACACAATCGGAATTACCGCCCGCCCCGATAACCCGATCGCTTTAAACAGGTTATCCAGCATCAGGGATAGTCGCGGCAGATAGCCACTGTCTTCCAGGAAGGAAAACATGAAAAAGAATGTAGCAACCACGGGTAAGACAATCGCCACTGCATAGCGAATCCCTAGAGTAATAATCCCGTAATCGTTGGCGATTAAATCCTGTAAAGGTTGCCAGGGCAAAATTACCGCTGCCGTTTGGTTGACAACGGGATTAATATATGTTTCAAAAAAGGTTTCAATGGTATCCACCATTGTCCCCGCCCCAAATTCCCCGACAAATTTGTAAATCCCGTAATAGAGAATCGCCAGCAAGATCGGAAATCCTGTCCACGGATTGACTGTGAGTTGGTGCAGTCGTTCCGCTAACGGGGTTTTGCCTTGACTGGATTCGCTGAGAACCGTTTGTTCGATCGCCCACGCCCGTTGTTGACGCGCCTTAGCAATTGCTGTGATTAACGGTTCATCCAACTGACTCTCAGCATCGGCGATCGCGGCTTTAATTTCGGCTTCTGTCTCCTGAATCTGAAGTTGTTGCCAAAGTGCAGGATCTTTTTGCAACAGGAGTAAGGCAATACTGCGCCGGGAAAGGGGATAATCCTGGGATAGCGACAATCGTGATAACAACGACTCCAGTTTCGCGATCGCCCCCTCAATAGGTTCCGGATAAGCAAGCTGACTTAACATAATCATTCACCTTATACTTCAAGTCTCGTAAACCAACATTCAGTGCCGCTGCCATGGTGACAACCGGAATCCCTAATTCCATTTCCAAATGATCCCGGTGAATCTGAATCCCCAGGTGTTCAGCTTCATCGATCATGTTGACGGCTAACAGCACAGGTAAACCCGCTTCAATAAGCTGAAACGTCAACGGAAGCATCCGCCCTAGGTTTTTGGCATCAACGACATGAATCACCAAGTCTACGGATTCACTGAGTAATAAATCCCGCGAAACTCTTTCCTCTTCGGTAATCGGGAGTAGGGAATACATTCCCGGCGTATCCACCACCGCAAACAAGCGATCTCCAACCGTCATCTGACCCCTGGAGACTTCTACCGTTGTACCGGGATAATTGGACACAGTGACATAGGTTCCCGTCAGGGCATTAAACAGAACACTTTTACCCACATTGGGCATCCCCACCAACGCGACTTGGGGAATCGGTTCAGTTTTCAGCAGTGATGGTTGTGGTGATTTGCTCCACCATTTCCAGCCAACCCCTCTTTTGGGCTTACTGTGGCAGGTGTTCTGACATTTGTGACATTCCATATCTTCTTGACTCCGATGATGGGAAGCGAATTTTGCAACTTGTTAAAAGTAATTCTCATTAAGTTTAGTCAATAATGACCTAGGTTTCTGTATCAGGTCTACCTTTTATAAAATCTTAATATTTGGGAGGGAAGAGGAACCTCTCTTAGCTGAGATTCGTTGATCGGAGCTTGACGCGAAGCCTTCTTCCCTGTTCTGATCAAAGTTTAAACCTATTATCTCAGTCTGACAAGATAAATAAAAGCTGAAACAAATTCTCTTTAGTGTTCCAGGGATTGGTGGCAATGGGGCGTTGGTTAGGCAGGAAATATATAGTAATTTACCGAAATATTTTTTAATAAACGTTAAGAATAAGTCACTTTAAGTTGAAGTCGGGTGGGCAGGAGTGATCAACCTGGAAATGCTCAGGTTATCAAGAGAGTGCTATTGCCCACCTCAATCTTCTGTATGGCGTCACCCCTTCACCTCATCACCCCCTCTTTGGTGAACTGATGGGTACTTGCAGCCAAATTGCCCTAGGATGACGAGTGACTTGTCGTATACCGTTGCTCTGCCAGATCCCGGATCAGAGACAAGCGATTATAGAGATAGTCATTCAAAATATGCATTTCCTCTGAATTCAGACCTCGCTCTTGTTTGAATTGCTTGAGTATCCACTGAACCAGACTAGCATCGTCGAGTTTCAGTAGCAGATTAGATTGAGTCGTTTCAATTAAAGACCACAACTGACGCAGCATTGTGGGAGTCATACAATCTCCTTCCTTAGGTAAAGTGGCAGCAGCCGAGAAATAAAGCTGGTTTTCCAGCGCCGTGTCGCGATCTGGCAAAGAACACGACTCCTTTAAGAATTACTTAAGGATTGCTTGGTTTTTTTTACCATAACTCATCTCGAACAACCCAACTCACGATTGTACTGAGGATGATACAAGAGTTACCAAAGCCTTAACAAACTGAAAAATTACTTTGTAAAACTGACCAGCTATGTCGATTGACTGGGCGATCGGTTGTCGGTGAAGACTCGGACTGGTAATGATTTCGTCATGGGATGCCTTCGGCGGGCTACGCCTACGCCCTTCTGAGGGAGGAGCAGTTGAGCGTCCTTTCGGGACATTGAACACAGAGCTATTTTCGACACTCCCTGGGTACACGGTTTCATCCCCCGGTTGAAACACGGGGGAGCCTGCACCATCGCTTATACTGTAAATATACAGGAACGTCCAGAGGATGCGGAGAAGGATGCTCGGATGACCTTACGAGCTGGTGAGACTTGCTGTTTCTGGATCATAGCGAAATTGATCGATTGTTCCTGCCTTGATTTTTTCGATCGCTTCTTCAATCGCTTCTAATGGCACGAGAAACCATTCTCTCGGCTGTACGGGAATGCCAAAGCGATCGCGCAATCCCACATCTAAACGAACATTGTCGAAAAAATTGTGAAGGAGTGCTTCCAGTTTCTTTGGGTTGATATTAGCCAGTTTGAAGGTAGCAACGATTTCTACCTCTGCGAGTAGGTAGGTTGGGTCTTTTTTCGCGTTGGCAATTCGCTTTTTGACATCGCCGACCGTGACACCAATTTTGTGGACTAACTCATAATTCTGAACAATAAAGGGATCGTCAGATTTGCTTCTCAGCACATAGATGTAGCCTGTTGTGATATCGTCTTCGGCTTCGGTTTGGGCAAACAGGGGCAGGGAACTAAAATCAGGGTTGGTGATGCGACGACTGGTTTTGTCTTTGTTTAATGCCCGTTGGAGCGATCGCAACAAGAGATTACTCTCTGTCCCATTGTCGTAAATGACTCGTAACCTGCGGTCTGGCTTACCATAATCGCTAATAAACGGTTCACCGAGATCGGCAACAATCAACTTCTGCCCATCCAGAATAAAGAAATCCCCCTGATTGACCGTGGCATCATCCCGATATTTCAGGGTTTCTCTAGCCCCAGTTTCTAAGTCCTGTTGCACTTTTTTAAAGATAGGTTTGAACTGTTTAAAGTCCTGACAGGGGGTGCGTTGGGCAATTTCCTCGGCAGCTTTAATCTCCTGACGCGATTTGCCTCCGGCAACGATGCGCGATCGCACATGGGTAAGCTGGGTAATATCGTTCCCTGGTGTTGCCTCAACCCCCAGGGAGGTTAACAGGGCTTCATCATCCAGATCTGTTTCTGGAGGGAGGTTAAAATCGGTGTCAGCATTGAGGATACCCCGTGAGTCTAACGGTTCGAGGAGGGCGCGACATTCTTCTGAGTTCCGTAGACGATCCAAGCGCACGGCGTAGATGCGCTCAAAAATATCGCGGTCTTCCCCGTGTTGAGGAAGTCGCCCTTGTTCGGTGACAAAGCGTTCAATTTCCTCAAACCCGGCGATAATCCGTTCTTCTTTGGGGGTGCGCTTGATTTGTGGCGGCGGGGCGGTATCTACGCCCAATTCTGCGAGTAAGTCTAAATCGGCATCGGTGGTATGTTTAGGCATTGTTTTCCTCCTTCACTTTGCGTTGCAGGAAAGCCACCCCTTCTGCCATGCGTTTTTCCCAGGGGTCAGTTGCCGTGAGGGAGGGTAAGCGTCCCCGTTCCTGCTTGAATCGCACGGCGCGTTTGGCGAGTTCTCTGGCTTCATCAACTGAGAGACTGATTCGCTTGGCAGCAATCACTGCTGCGACTTGCTTGAGCCGTTCTTCGCTCATGGACTTGGCTAGGATGGCGTAGGCTTCCCCAAAGGGATTGATGCGGTCGATCAAATCCATGTCCAGTTCTGTTACTGAGAGGGCGAACTGCCTGATTCCGTCGATGAGGGCGGTGTTTTTCGTCCCTTCGCCATTACTGGAATTCACATTATACGTCCCACCCTTTTCATTTACGGTTTGCTGGGCTTGTTGGACGAGGTTAAGCGCCGCGATCGCGTGTTGACGAACTGCTTCTTGATCTTCCTTTTCTAAATCGGGAAACTTCTCTGTGATAATTTTGCCCATCCGCACCTGGGTTAGTTCTTCTGGCACCAGTTCTTCGTCAAACAGACCGCGCTCGATGGTGGGCTTATCTTGGACAAAAGCTGTCACCAGTTCGGTTAAGTCCTCCCGACAAACCCGTTGGGCTTCCTCGCTCTTGGGTTCAGCCAGTCCTTTAATTTCCAGTTGAATTTGTCCCGTTTCTGCATTCACCCCCACATTGCACCCTTGGGGATTGTAGCCGTTTTCCCCATAGTCAAAGCCAGGGGTGGGTTGATTGTTGGGGTTTTTGGGTTTGAACTCAAAGCGGGGGGCAAGCACCTGTTCCATCAAGAGGCTGGCAGCAATGGCTTTGAGGGTGTCGTTGACTGCCTCAGTCACGGCAGTTTCGCTGGCATCCGGTTCAGCGATGAGGTTGGTGAAACGGGCGTGGGTTTTCCCGGGGGCATCACGGGTGGCGCGACCGATGATTTGGACAATCTCGGTGAGGCTGGAACGATAACCGATGGTGAGGGCGTGTTCACACCAAATCCAGTCGAAGCCTTCCTTTGCCATACCCAGGGCGATAATGATATCCACGCGATCGCGCTTATTTTTCTGTCTGGGGTCTTTCAGGGTAGCTGTGACTTTATCTCGCTTGCTGGGGTCGTCATCTACAAGGTCGGCAATCTTCAAGACTGTACCATCGGCGGTTTGTACGAGTTGAAACCCGGTTGCGGGGTCAGTTCCCTGCCATTCCCCTAGTTCCTCGATGATGTGTTCGACTTCACGGATTTTATCTTTGGTACTTTCGCGGGAGTTGACGTTGGGGATGTGGATAATGGTTTTCTCTTGGGGATTGAGTACCTCCATGATGGCGTCGGTGTAGCTTCCTGCATAGAAATAGTAGCCAATATCCAGTTGTTTCAGGTATTGGTAGCCGTTGAGCTGTTCGTAATAGGTGTAGGTGACAGTATCAAATCTCGCCTCATCGTCAGGATGTAGCACCGCTTCGGCATCCCCGCGAAAATAGGAACCTGTCATCGCCACAATATGGGTTTTGTCGCGACTCATCAGTTGACGTATAATATCGCCTAGTTTGTTGTCGGGGTTGGCGGAAATGTGGTGAAACTCATCGACTGCAATCAAGCAGTTATCCAGGGCTTCCACCCCAAATTTATCCACGGCAAAGCGAAAGGTGGCATGGGTGCAGACTAGCACTTTGGCATCACTATCAAGGAATTTCCGAACTGCATCGACCTTACCGCCATCAGTACCGGGTGCGTCGCAGAGGTTCCACTTGGGTTCAACTTGCCAATCTGCCCAGAAGCCAAACTGACTCAGGGGTTCATTGTGAAAACTTGCGCCGATGGACTTTTCAGGAACAACGATAATCGCCTGTTGTAATCCCTGGTTTTCGAGTTTATCCAGGGCGATGAACATGAGGGCGTGACTTTTGCCAGACGCAGGGGGGGATTTAATCAACAGGTATTGTTCCCCCCGCTTTTGGTAAGCCCGTTCCTGCATCGGGCGCATCCCTAGCTCATTGAGGCGAGTAGAAGTGCCAGCTTGGGTGTAGGTGACAGAAACGGCGGGAATGGTGTTAGGTTTGGTCATGGGCAAGAGGGAAGTTTTTGGGCAGAGGATTCGGCTGTTGACACAGACTGCTTATTCCGAGGGCATTTGTGTTTTTAACTGTTCAATCAAGAGTGGAATTTCAAACTGGATGACATCCCAAACAATACCCAGGTCAACATCGTTATATTCATGAACCAGACGGTTTCGCATACCGTTAATTTCTCTCCAGGGAACATCGGGTAAGGTTTGGCGAGTATCTTCCGAGATTCTGCGTGCAGCTTCGGCAATAATCAAGAGTCTCCGAATAACCGAGTCTTGGAGTTGTATGTTGTTGAGAAATTCATCTTTTGTACATTGGGCAGTATAGATTTCGATCAACTCCGCCGATTGCAGCATATCAAGCAGAAATTGGAGATTTCGTGGCATAAATCACTTGAGCAGAGGAGAGGATGGTATGACGGCGTAAATAGTTACGGCTGGCTTCAACACCTGGGCGAGTCACTAAATCCACATCCCGATCGAAGATTGCCCTCAGTTCCCCTTCCATTTGGTCTAGGGTGCTGAATTTGGGGTGAGCGTCAGGGTGAAATTTAACCATAACGTCGATATCACTGTCAGGGCGAAAATCATCACGCAAAACAGAGCCAAATAGCGCAAATTCGATAACGTTCCATTTGCGGCAGAATTCGGCGATAGTGTCAATGGGTATCGCGATCGCGCTTTTCTTCATAACTATCTTGATAGTGCCATGATGTCATTGTATCGTTGTGTCCCCGTACAGAAACTATTGAACTAAGTTAGAAACACCACTACCCAATTCGCCCCTTCCTCATTCATGATTGCTACCCCAGACAATTATCGCCTCTCTCCTGACGAGTACCTCCAACTCGAAGCCACCAGCGACACCAAACACGAATATCGCAATGGTGAAGCCTACGCTATGGCGGGGACAACCGACAGCCATAATACTATTGCTGGAAACCTCTACACTCTGCTGCGTAGCCACCTACGGGGGTCAGACTGTCGCGTCTATTTTGCCGATGTCAAAGCCAGACTTGAAGAGTGCAACTGTTACTACTATCCTGATTTGATGGTGACTTGTGACCCCCGCGACGCAGAAACTACTACCTATAAGCGTTATCCCAAACTAATCATTGAAATCCTCTCTGACTCTACCGAAGCCTTTGACCGAGGGGATAAATTCATCGACTATCAAACCCTCGACAGTCTGCAAGAATATGTCTTGATTAGTACCAGACAGCAACGAGTAGATTGTTACCGTCGTACCGAGGAGGGGCTGTGGTTATTTCAATTCTATGCCCCCAGTCACAATACTTTTCACCTTACTAGCATCGAGTTTGAAGCTGAGTTGACTAACCTGTACGAAGACATTGCTTTCTGATTTCCCTCACCCTAAATCCCTCTCTCAGATTGATACTGCTGGTCATTAACTGAGGGGTCAGACCCCTCCCCAAACCCCTCCCCGACGCGGGGAGGGGCTTTGATTCTCCCCCTTCCCACCCCTTCGGGGAAGCAAGCTACGCAGGGAAGGGGGCTGGGGGGTTAGGTTTTTCCAATTCGCCAGCAATATCCAGATTGGGAGAAGGGGCTGGGGGATGAGGGCGAATACTACGACCTTTAGGAAGGTTTCGGGGCAGTCATTTTGGTATAAAGCTCAAACAATTTCTCTAAGCGTTCGGTATCATTTTTGAAGCGACGACCGATATAGATGCGCTCTAATACTTCATCATTGCGATCGTGGGCTTCTCGCACCAGGGGAAACTCGCTGTCCATGCGCTCTGGGTCGTACATATCCGCAATGGTGGCGGGGAAATACTGTTCCCGCGCTAGGAGGATGTCTTCAGCGCAACGGGTGAGGTCGGTTTTGTTTTGTTCGGTGAGGGTGGGGACGGGGAAGGTATTCCAGCCGAGGGTGTTGGAGTAGCGATATCGGGTTTCGAGTTTTCCGCAGACGGTGGCAATCCAGACCAGGTGAAGGCGGGAGGCGATGATTGCCATGTTCCACAAGGGGGCATCATAAAGGGCGAAGGCTTGATCTTGAACAATTGCATTCGCTGGAAGTAAACCAAAAGGTAGAAAAGGACGATTTTCCGAACTAACTCTGGGTATAACAAGGGTATGAGATTCGGCTACGAACTGATCGCGAAAGCGATAAGGTGTATCAGCCAGTTTTTGCGCTGCTTTGTCTTTCTTCGCGGCAAGACGGGATTTAGCCACCTCTTCAAATTTACTCGCAATCTGTTGTATTTCCGAGGCTACATCAACATCATCTTCATTAATCCATAGACACGCACGCGGTGAAGCTGAAATAAATTATTTTGAGCCATAAAGAGGTCGAATAAAACGAGATGCCTCTGGTGAATGGTCTATAATTTGTCGTGCTTCATCAGTCTGAAAGATAAGTGCTGCACCATAGTAAGGGTGATTTCCAAATTGCATGATGGCACGATCAGACAACGGACACTTATGTGCTTTAACTTCTACATTAGGTGAATCAATTAGGTAAGCATTGATATTCTCAGCCTCTTTCGCGATGACCTTACCGTTATCCTCAACCGAAAACAACTGCCGAACCTTACCAGCGTGATTAGAAATACCAACAATAATCACCGTCACCCCAGCATTATGACTCGCCAAATTTGCCCACTTAAACGACGTATGAGCAAAAGCGATTTCATGTCCCGTCTCAAAAATCAATGACCAGAGAATCGGCACTTGTTGACCCTGACATAAGGAATTCGTCGATACAAATGCAGCAGCAGCGTTAGTCTGCGTCCCATAATCCGCAGCTTTCATAAACCACCCCGCCACATAATCTAAAGACTTCCATTTCTTCGTTCGTCCCTGGAAAATCTGCTTTAAATCATCCTTTTGTTCCTTCGATTGCCAGGTTGAACCCAAATAAGGCGGATTCCCACAAATATAAGTTTCTCCCCCCTCATTCTCAAACTCAATCTCTGCCTCATCCCGCGTTTCCTGCCACAAATCCAGATCCTCCCGTTGTACCCTCACCCGCTTATCCGTCGGCGGACACAAACTTAACCAATCCAAGCGCAACGCATTCCCACAGGTGATCCAATTCTCCGCCTTCAACGGCAAAAATTCCGCCAACGCTAACCGTTGACCCCGATACAACACATCACACTGATACTCGGCAATAATCAACGCCAACCGCGCAATCTCACAGGAAAAATGGCGAATCTCAATCCCCCGAAAATTCGTCAACGGAATCTCCGAAGCCCGGTCAGCCTCACCCCTGCGCTGGTTAATCTCCGCCTCAATTGCCCGCATTTCCTTGTAAGCAATCACTAAAAAATTACCTGACCCACAAGCCGGGTCAAACACCCGAATCCGTGCCAACCGTTTCCGCAAATTTAGCAACTTGCGCCCATTATCCCCCGCTTCTGCCAACTGCTCCCGCAAATCATCCAAAAACAACGGATTCAACACCTTGAGGATATTCGGCACACTGGTATAGTGCATCCCCAACGCCCCGCGCTCGTCCTCATCCGCCACCGCCTGAATCATCGACCCAAAAATATCCGGGTTGATCTTCGTCCAGTCGAGATTACCCACATGAAGCAGATAAGAGCGAGCAATCTTGCTAAAGCGGGGGACGATAAGAC
>JGI12048J13642_10122082_pt1 | contig 12650 bp, 11 predicted proteins | sample ElkSlonscriptome_16_FD_13642 | JGI IMG/M metagenome (IMG submission 13642) | reverse complement strand
CTCCCCCGAGGTCAAGGCCGCGGCCTTTCGGGCCAAGGACGGCTGGTTTTCGGCCCATGAGGTGACCCAGGGGTTCGCCCGGGCCGCGGAAAACGCCAGATTCTATCTTCGCACCCGCGCCACCGGCATCGAAAAGGATGAAAAAGGGGTGTCGGCGGTGGTCACCGACCGGGGGACCATTCAGACCCGGGTGGTGGTCAATGCGGCCGGACCGTTTGCGGTCACGGTGGCCGGGTGGGCCGGCGTCGATCTGCCGGTATTCCAGATGCGGCGCCAGCGGGTGTTTGTGGCGCCTCATGCCAAGATTCCCCGGGAGGCGCCGTTGACCATCGACCTCGAAAATGAATCCTACTGGCGGCCGGAAACCGGCGGGGCCCTGCTGGGCTGGCATGACCCGGAGGAGCCCAAGACCGAGCCCCTGGAGGACCCCCAGGGCGACTGGGATTTTCCGGCCGTCAACCTGGATATGGTCTCCCGGCTGAGCCCCTTCTGGGAGGAGGTCATCGAGGATCTCACCAAGGACGACCTCTCGGTTTACGCCGGACAGTATGTCCACGCCCCGGACGATCAGCCCATCATCGGGCCGGTGGAGGCGGTGCCCGGTCTGCACCTGAACTGCGCCTACTGGCCCGGGGTCATGCTCTCGGCCGCCTCCGGCCGGTGGACCGCGGACCTGATCACCGGAAAGATGAAAAACAAAGACAACCCGCTGCGCCTTACCCGGTTCGAGGAGGGGGTCTCCACGGTTCGCGGGGCCCTGCTGCGGGGTCGGCATTAAGCGGCACAAGAGCTCCGAGGAGTCGTCCTTTTCACAACATCCATCATTATCAACTCAACCAAGGAGGCATCATGAAAAAGGTAGGTATCGGATTTACAGCGGTATTGGTTTCGGTTCTGCTGATGGTCGGCGCGAGCCAGGCTCTGGCCGAAGACAAGGTCCTGACGGTGGGGGTGATGGCGCCCTTTACCGGCCCCTCGGCCAAAACCGGGGACGAGTTCAAATCGGTCAGCACCATGGCCTTCGACAACATCAACAATCAGATCGGGGACTACAAAATCGAACTGATCTGGATCGACTCCCAGTCGGACCCGGCCAAGGCGGCCAGTGCCTATGCCGAAGCGGTGGAGCGCAAGGGCATGGAGGTCGGCATCCTGAACTGGCACAGCTCGGTGGCCATTTCGGTCATGGATGTGGCGGCCCAGTACAAGGTGCCCCATATCTTCGCCTTCGGCGCGGCCCCCATCATCAATGAAAAATACAATTCCGACCCCGAAAAATACCGGTACTGGTGCGGCAAGGGATGGCCGGTGCCGGCGAAACTGACTTTGGGCTACACCGAATGCCTTCAGAACGCCATCGACAAGGGGCTCTGGAAACCCGAAAAGAAGGTGGCCGCCATCTACGGGGAAGACACCGACTGGGGCCGCAGCCAGGGCGAGGCCCTGACCGAGGAGTTCAAAAAGATCGGCTGGGAGGTGATTTCCCAGGACTATTTCCCGCCCACCCAGACCGACTTCTATCCGCTTCTGAGTAAGTGGCGAAAGGCCGGGGTCGCGGCCATCGCCGGCACCTCCACCTCGGCCCCGGCCATCACCGCCCTGGTGAAACAGGCCGACGAGGTGGGCCTGGGCGCGATGATCATCGCCGACGGGCTGGGCTGGGTCGGCGACTGGTACAAGCTGACCGGCAAGTCTTCCAACTACGTCCTCGACATGATCCCCACCCTGACCACTCCGGAGGCCAAAAAATGGGCCGAAATGATCGAACAGAAATACGGATACAAGCCGAGCCCCTCCGCTTCGGGGCTGGCCTATGACTGGGCCAACTTCGCCATCAAGATCTTGCAGCGGGCCTATGAAAAACACAACGAACTCAACCGAACCACCATTCTGGATGTGTTCCAGACCGAAGTGGCGCCCGGCAAGCTCACCTACAGCAAGGCCGACGGGGCCCTGATCATGAACGAATACCGCTTCTCCGAATCCTCCATGCCGGATGCGGTGGTGGCCCGGGACGGATTCTACTTTCCGGTGATTCAGTATGTGGACGGCAAAGGCCACATCGTCTATCCCGATGATTGGAAGGATAAGGATTTCGAGCCGGGTAAATAGCCGCATTCAAAAAATCCTGGCCATGGGGAAAGGAATATCCTATGATTTTCTCATGGTCGGGACCCCACATATCGCTCCACCATCCATTCTCACATCCGCCGAACCCTCTGAGGCCGCAGCGGGGATGACGAAAGCGGTTGCATGAGGCAAATCGAAACCTCGGAATCCCCATCTCCGCTGCGCGGCTACCTGGCGGTGACCGCCGCCGCGGCCTGTTGGGGCTCCTCCGGGATCTTCATCAAGCTGATCATGACCGGCAGCGGCATGACCGCCACCGCCCTGGCCTTCTGGCGGGATATCGGCGCCTTTCTTCTGTTTTTGACCATCTGCGGATTGTTTCGGCGAAACGGCCTGCGGGTCCACCGGTCCGACTGGCCGTGGCTGGTCTGCATGGGGGTGAGCCTGGGGCTGTTTCATGTCAGCTGGAACCTGGGCATCCTGATCAACGGCCCCGCCGTTACCACGGTTCAGCAGGCGGCCATGCCGGTCATCGTGCTGGTGGTGGCCCGATTCGTCTGGGGCGAACGGCTCAATTGGCAGAAACTGGGCGCCGCCTTTCTCATCGTCATCGGCACGGTTTTTGTATCCGGAATCTTGTCGACAGGGGCACGGCCTTTGACGGTTCACGGCCTCACCGCCGGTTTCTGCGTCCCCGTGTTCTACGCCGGCTGGTCCATGTTCGGAAAACAGGTTCGGGGGCGGTATTCCGCGGAGGTGGTGCTGACCTACGCTTTCGGCATCGCGGCCCTGGTGCTGCTGCCGTTTCAGTTCCGAATCGGTTTTTTCTGGCCGATGTCTCCCTGGATCTGGACCTGGTACGCCGGCCTCATCGGCTTGGCGACCGGCGGCGGTTTTTTCGCCTATACCTATGGGCTGGGGCATCTGCCGGCCGGCGTGGCCAGTATTCTGGTGATGACCGAAATCCTGTTTGTATCGGTGTATTCCTTTTTTCTGCTGAACGAGATGATGACCCCCATGGAGTCGGCCGGGGCGGTGCTGGTCATCGGCGGGGTGGTTCTGCTGTTTCAGCGCAAGGAAAGGCGTCCCGATACGAAAAGGGTTCATCACCGCAACCTGAATTCAAAACCCAATGAAGAGGAGTCCGGATCATGAAAATTATGGTGGGATATGACGGGTCCAATGCGGCACTGGATGCCTTGCGGCTGTCGATCAAGCATGCCCAAGCATTCGACGCCAAGGTCGAGATCGTTCGGTCCATGAAAGGCGGCGGTGAAGACAAGGCCGAAAAAATCGAACTCGCCAACAGTCAACTGGCGTTTGCCGAGGAACTGCTGACCAAAGCCGCCATTCCCTGCCAAACCCATCTTCTGGTGCGCGGAATGACCCCGGGGGAGGACATGGTCCGGTTCGCCAAAGAACAGGGCATCGAATCGATTATCCTGGGGGTGAAACGGCGATCCAAGGTGGGAAAGATGCTTTTCGGGTCCAACGCCCAATATGTCATATTGAACGCGCCGTGTCCGGTCATTACGGTCCATTAACGGCTTTAATCATCGTTGCGGCCCAGTCTGAATGATGTAGTGGAGGTCATCCGAAACGATGAACATGGACCCCTTACCCGGTGGCGGTACGGGCGCCGAATGGAGCGGATGAATGGGCTATTTCACCACCCGTGACGGATGTCGGTTGTTCTATGACATTCAGGGGATTCAGGGGTCACAAGCGGAAAGGGCGGGGGAAACGGATGTGCCGACCGTGGTCTTTCTCAACGGCACGGCCCAGACCGCCGTCAACTGGCACCCTCAGGTTCGGTCCCTGAAAGACCGGTTCCGGGTCGTTACCTATGACGCCCGGGCCCAGGGCCGTAGCGAACTCGGCTCGACGGACCTTTCTTGGCAGCGCCATGTGAACGACCTGAAGGCGCTTCTGGCGGACCGATCCATTCCCCGGGCCGCCCTGGTGGGCATGAGCCACGGGGCCTTCATCGCGCTGGCTTTCGCGCACCAATTTCCGAAACGGGTGGATCATCTGGTGCTGTGCGGCCTGGGAGACACCCCCACCCGGCGGTCTCGACTGTACCTTCGCTCCTGGGCGGAGATTCTGGCCATTGGCGGGATCGAGATGATGGCCCGGTCTTTTATCCCCACCGTGTTCGGCGAGGCTTTTTTGCGGGACCGGGAAAAAATCATGGATAAAATCGTCGCCGCTCTGGTGCGAAGAAACACCCCGGACGCCCTTCTCGCCCACCTGAACGCCTTGGCCGAATATCCCTCGCCCGCACGATTTACCCTAACCCGGAGCATTCCTCTACTGGTGCTTTCCGGAGAAGAAGACCTGCCGGCGCCGCCGGAAAGCGGACAGCGACTCGCCGCGCACTGCGGCGGCCGATTCGAGCGGGTCGCAGGGGTCGGCCATTCCTTTCCGTCGGAGGCGCCGGACCGCTTTTCCGCCCGCATTGCCGCATTTCTGTCCGCCTGATCCCGCCGGTTCACCGGATCAAATCCTCGTTTCGGCCAAACCTGAATGGTCGAGTCATGGCCAAAAAAGCCCGACCCATCCCGAAGAGGGGTGATTTCCCGCTCGGCATCCGCCATGAACCCATGAGATGCCGCCATACATTTGATGAAACAAAAAACATCATCGCCTCGCCCCCAGAAACGAAAAATATTTTTCATATATGGATGCTTTCTTTTCAGTTAGTGAAAATTATTTTTCTTTTTTCACCTCCCCGCCGCCTCCCTTCTTCGAAAAAAATGCTTCGAAGGATTCGAAGTGAAAATAGTGAATATCCAATATTTTGTCCCTGAAAACAGGCATAAGGACACAAAAAATAAATTTCATTCATCAGGTTGGTACACTCATTGCTGTAATAGAAATGCCAAACGTGAAAGGGTGAAGTGCATTCTTCATCAACCTTGTAATGAACATCTAACTGGAGGACGCTATGAAGAAACAGTTTTGGCCCGCATTGCTTTTGATAACCCTGTCGATCAGTCTGATGGCCGGCATTCCCGTCGCAAACGCTGAAAAGTCCCTCAAGGTCGGCGTGCTCGGCCCGTATACCGGACCCTCGGCCAAGAACGGCGCCGAGTTCAAGGCATCGGTGGAGATGGCCATGGAAAAAATCGATTACAAAGTCGGAGACTACAAGATCGAGCTGGTATGGATCGACTCCCAGTCCGACCCGGCCAAGGCGGCCAGCGCCTTCGCCGAGGCGGTCGAGCGGATGGGCATCGACTGCGCCATCCTCAACTGGCACAGTTCGGTGGCGGTGGCGGTCATGGATGTGGCGGCCCAATACAAGGTGCCCCACTTTTTCGGGTTCGGGGCCACCGAGGTGGTCAATGAAAAATGGAAGGCCGATCCGGCGAAATACAGCTACTGGGCCGGCAAGGGATGGCCGATTCCCGCCAAAATGGCGCTCGGGTATGTGGAATGCCTCAGCAACGCGATCGAAAAAGGCATCTGGAAACCCAAGACCAAGAAGGTGGCCATCTACGGAGAGGACACCGACTGGGGCCGCAGCCTGGGCGGGGCCCTCAAGGGCATGTTCGCCGACAACGGATGGGAAATCATGTCGGAAGATTATTTTCCCATCACCCAGACCGACTTCTATCCGCTCCTGAGCAAATACCGAAGCATGGACATCTCGGTTCTGGCGGGCACCTCCACGGCGGCCCCCACCATGACCGCCTTCGTCAAACAGGCCAGCGAGGTCGGGCTCGAATCGGTGATCATCGCCGACGGACTCGGCTGGATGGGCGACTGGTACAAGATGGCCGGCCCGGGTTCCAACTTCGTCCTCGACATGATTCCCCAGTTGACCACCCCCGAGGCCAGGAAGTGGGCCAAAGACATTCAGGCGAAGTACGGATTCAACCCGAGTCCCTCGGCCGGCGGCCTGAGCTATGACGGCACCAATATGTTCATCAAGGTCCTCAAACGCACCCTCGATAAATACGGGGAAATCAACAAGGTCAACATCCACAAGATCTTTCTGGAAGAGGTTCAAACCGGAAAGCTGACCTACAGCAAGGCCGACGGCGCCCTGATCATGAACGAGTATCGGTACACCGCCGACTCGGTGCCCGACCCGGTGGTGGGCAAGGACGCCTATTACTTTCCGGTGATTCAGTACACCAACGGAAAGGGCGAGATCGTCTATCCCGAAGACTGGAAGCAGAAAGACTTCGAACCGCCCAAATAACGATCCCCGGGCATTCGAACCAAATACAGGGCGAACCAAATCGGGCCGGGACGATCCCGGCCCGAACCCCTTATCCATCCATCGGAATGAGACAGTAGCCATGAATATCCTTGAAACACAAGATTTGACCAAGCGCTTCGGCGGGCTGGTGGCGGTCAACGGAGTCTCCATGCGCGTCGATGAAGGGGAGATCGTGGGCTTGATCGGCCCCAACGGCGCGGGCAAGACCACCCTGCTCAACGCCATCGCCGGCCTCAACCCGCCCACCTCGGGCAAGGTCTTCTTCCTGGGCAAGGAGACCACCGGCCAGGGGCCGGACAAGATGTGCCGTCTGGGCCTGGCCCGGACCTTCCAGATCCCCAACCCGTTCCCCAAGATGACGGTGCTGGAGACGGTGATGTGCGCCACCCTGTTCGGAAACAAGGCCGGCGCCGTTAAAGACCCGACGGCCCACAGCCGCAAGATGCTCTCCTTTGTGGAATTTCCCATGGATGAGGATACCGTTTCCCAGCAGCTCAACACGGTACAGCTCAAACGGCTGGATCTGGCCCGGGCCCTGTCCACCAATCCCAAGCTGCTGTTTCTGGACGAGGTGGCATCGGGATTGAGTGAAGGAGAGCTGACCGACATCATGGCGGTGATTCGAAAGATCCGCGACAGCGGGGTCAATATTCTAATGGTCGAGCACATCATGCATTTGATCATGAATCTGTGCGACCGGCTGGTCTGCATTCAGTTCGGCACCAAAATCGCCGAGGGCCCCACCCAGGAGGTGGCCCGGGACCCCAAGGTCACGGAGGCCTACCTGGGTACTGCGGAAGATCAGTGCGCGCCCGAAATCGAAACCGAGGCCGCGCCCGAGTAAAACCATTTCACCGGCAGAACGGAGAACCGTATGCTTCTGGAAGTGAAACAACTCAATGCCGGTCACGGCTTTTTGCAAATCCTGTGGGATGTCTCGATTCAGATCGATGTGGGGGAGTATGTCTGCATCGTCGGCCCCAACGGGGCCGGCAAAAGCACCACCCTCAAGACCATCGCCGGCCTGATCAACCCGATCAGCGGCCAGGTCCTGTTCAAGGGAGAGCCCATCGACGGTATCGGGGGCCATAAGGTCACCCGAAAGGGCATCGCCTTCACCTCGGAAGAGATGAACCTGTTCACCAACATGTCGGTCCAGGAAAACCTTCTGATGGGGGCCTATATCCTGGACGACAAAGCGTTGATCAAGCGGCGGATGACGTATGTCTATGAATTTTTCCCGCGCCTGGCCGAACGAAGAAGCCAGCTGGCCGGCACCATGAGCGGCGGGGAGCGCAAGATGCTCGCCATCGGACGGGCATTGATGTCCGACCCCGACCTGCTGCTGGTGGATGAGCCCTCTTTCGGATTGGCTCCCCAGCTGACGACCACCGTCTTTGAATCTCTTGATAAACTGGTCCAAGAGGGGTTGACCATCCTGCTGGTGGAGCAGAACGTGACCAAAACCCTGGCGGTCACCGATCGGGGCTACGTGCTGGAAAACGGCCGCATTACCCTGAAAGGCAAGAGCTCCGAACTGGCTTGCGACCCCCATGTCCGCAAGGTGTTTCTGGGCGTTTGAGAACCCACACCCGATAACCCAAAGGAAAGATCATGCCTGAACGTTTCCTGAGCTGGCTCAAATCGGCGGCCGGCATCACCATTTTGCTGACCATATTCCTGGCCGCTTACGCCACCATCGACCGGGGGCCTTATATCCTGGTCAACACCGCCATCACCGGCGGCATGCTGGCCCTGGTGGCCATCGGCCTGGCCCTGCTTCTGGGGGTGATGAATGTGGCCTCGTTCGTCCACGGGGAATACTTCATGATCGGCACCCTGGCGGCCTATTATGTGTTCACCCCCCTGAACGCCTATCTGACCGAGAACCCGAACCCCTTCCTGACCAATCTGGCCCCCCTGATCGCGATCCTCTCCGCGGCCGTGGTCGGCGCGGCGGCCGGGGCCCTGACCGAGGTCCTGGTGTTCGCCCCCATGCGCCGGCGCAGCCGGGAAAACTGGGTCATGAACTCCTTTCTGCTGACGGTGGGGCTGGCGGTCGTGCTGATCAACGCGCACCTGTTGATCTTCGGCGCCGATTTCAAGGGCATCGTCCGCTACTGGCCCGGAAGGCCCTTCACCATTATGGACGTCTTCATCTCCCGGGATAGGTTCTTCGCCTTTCTGATCTCCATCGTGGTCATCATCGCCTTCTGGCTGTTTATGAAAATGACCCGGACCGGCCGGGCGATTCGGGCGGTCTCCCAGGATGAAACCGGCTCCCTGATGGTGGGGATCAATCTCACCGGCATTCTCATCTTCACCATGGCCCTGGGCTGTTCCCTGGCCGCGGTGGCCGGCGCCAGCCTGCTGTTTCTGTACCCGTCCTACCCGACGGTGGGACTGGAGGCCCTCTACATGGCCTGGTTCATCGTCATCCTGGTGGGGCTCGGCAACATTATCGGGGCGTTGACCGGCGGCTTCATGGTGGCCCTGCTGAAGGTGCTGACGGTGGAATACATCGGCTCGGGTTGGGACTTCGTGGTGCCCACGGCCCTGATTATCATCGTCCTGATTTTCAAACCCAGCGGGATTTTCGGTTCCGAAGTCCGGGGCGCACTCGAAAAATAGAATAAGGAGATGAGGATTTCATGACCCCCATGGACAAAGTTCTCGGTAAATTGAATCTGACCCCGGCCGGTATTCTCGGCCTGGTCATTCTGGCGGTGCTGCCGTTCATACCGCCCTTTAATCAGGAATATATGATCCGCTGGCTGATCTCCGCGGCGCTCATCGCGGCCGGGGCCATCGCCTTCGATTTTACGGCCGGCTTCATCAATATCGTCAACTTCGGTTTTTATGCCATTCTCGGCCTCGGCGGATACACCTCCGCCATTCTGGCGGTCAATTACGGGCTGACCCCCTGGATCGGTGTTTTATGCGGCGCGGTCACCGCCGGCCTTCTCGGACTTCTGGTGGGGCTTCTGACCCTTCGGCTGCGGGGCATATTCGCCGCGGTGATGGCCTGGTTCGTCGGCCTGGCCCTGATGGGGCTGGCCACCAAAATGGTCTGGCTCACCCGGGGCCCTCTGGGATTGCGGACCCCCCGGCTGTTCGAAACCGCATCCAACATTCCCTATTACTATGTCATGCTGTTGCTGATGCTGTTCATCTATCTGGTCTGCAGCTGGGTGACCAGCTCCAAGGTCGGCATCGCTTTCAAGGCCATCGGCCAGAACATGGATGCGGCCCGCACCTCGGGGATCAATCCGACCTACTACCGGATTCTCAACTTCACCCTGTCCTGCACCCTGGCCGGGCTGCTGGGCGGGTTCTACGCCCACTACTACGGCATCCTCACCCCGGATATCATGCACACCGCCAAGACGGTGGAGGTATTGGCCGTGGCCTATATCGGAGGCCGGGGCAGCCTCTGGGGCGGGGCCGCCATCGCCTTTCCGTTCATCCTGGCCATGGAGCTGGTCCGTTCGGGGCTGTCCAATCTGCCGGGGTTGAACCTGATCATTTACGGGCTGCTCCTGATCTTTGTCATGATCTATTATCCGGGCGGATTCGCCCAGTTCTTCGATACCTATATCCGGCATCCCAAGAACAGGGCCTTGAACTATTTTTTGAACGGAAGCACGGCCCGGGCGTAATACCTTTAAGAATAATAACAGGCGTACACCATCCCGATATCGGGTGTTGAATTGAAAACACAGAGAATTAAGGAGAATCAAACATTATGAAATCACATGCAAGAGTCGTCGTCATCGGCGGAGGGGCCATCGGCGTCGCCGTGGCCTATCACCTGGCAAAATACGGATGGAACGATGTGGTGCTGGTGGAAAAACATGAACTGACCTCCGGTTCCACCTGGATGGCCGCCGGCAACTGTTCCTTCTTTCACAGCAATTTCTATTGCACCCAGGTCAACATGAAGTCGATCGACATCTACAAAAACCTCGAAAAAGAGACCGGGCAGTCGGCCGGATGGCACACCACCGGCTCCATCCGCACCGCCGACAACCCCGGCCGCATGGAGGAGCTGGGGTATATCTACTCGATGCATCAGTGCCTGGGTCTGGATGTCAGCTGGGTCACCCCGGAAGAGATCGCCAAGCTTCACCCCCTGATGAACGTGGAATCCTTTATCGGCGGGCTCTACTGGCCGGACGACGGAGATGTCGACCCCAACAGCATCACCCAGGCCATGGCCATCGGCGCCAAGAAAAACGGTGCGGAATTCGCCACCCACACCCAGGTCACCGGCATCGACCGGTCCCCTAACGACGAATGGATCGTTCACACCGACAAGGGCGACATCACCTGCGAATGGGTGGTCAATGCGGCCGGTCTCTGGGGACCCGAGGTAGCGGCCATGGTGGGTCTGGAAATCCCCTCCATCGCCGGAGAACACGCCCACATCCTTTTCGAGGCCATCGATGCGGTGGATAAGCGGGACAAGCCGTTGCCCCTGGTCCGGGACCCGGACCGCTCCATCTACATCCGCCAGGAGATGGACAGCCTCATCCTGGGCCTCTACGAAGACAAGGTCAAGCAATGGTATCCCGAAGGGGTGCCCTGGGACTACGCCCAGACCGAACTCCAGCCCGATATCGACCATATCGCCGATTTCATCGAGCACGGCATTCATCGGTTCCCGATCATGGGCGAGACCGGGTTCAAGCATGTCACCGTCGGCCCCATCACCTACACCCCCAACGGCGACCCGCTGGTGGGCCCGGCCTATCCGCTCAAGAACTTCTTCAACGCCTGCGGGTACAGCTTCGGCATCACCCAGGCCGGCGGCATCGGCCACTATATCGCCGGCTGGATCATGGAAGGGGAGCCGGAGATCGACCTCTGGCCGGTGGACAGCCGCCGGTACGGCTCCTATGCCAACTGGGCCTACATGCACGAAAAGATCGAGGACACCTATCCCCGGCTCTACGCCACCATCTTTCCCAATGACTGGCGCGGCGCGGCCCGACCCAACCGGACCAGCCCCATCTACGAATACCAGAAACAGGCCGGCGCCGCTTTCGGGGATTACTACGGCTGGGAATGTCCCAACTACTTCACCGACACCGACGCCGACCGGGTCGAAACCCCGAGCTGGAAGCGAAACAACGCCTTTAAGTATGTGGATGCCGAGTGCAAGCACGCCATGAACCATGCGGGCCTGATCGACCTGACCCGGTTCGCCAAGACCCGGATCAGCGGCCCGGGGGCCGAGGCTTGGCTCAACAAGATGACCTGCCAGAAGGCGCCGACCAAAGACGGCCGAATCGCCTTGAGCCCCATGCTCGACAAAAAGGGCAATTTCAAGAGCGACATGACCGTGACCCGGGTCAAGGACGGGGAGTATTTCTGCGTCACCGCCAGCGTGGGCAAACGCCACGACCAGCACTGGATGATCCAGAACCTGCCGGAAGACGGTTCCGTCGCCATGGAAGACCTGACCTACAAAATGGGCTGCTTCGTCCTGGTGGGCCCCAAGAGCCGGGAGCTTCTGGCCGCCGCCTCCTACGGAGACGTCTCCAGCCAGGCCCTGCCCTTCGGCGCCAGCATCGAGCTCTACGTCGGCCGCGCCAAATGCCGGGTCAACCGAATGAACTACGTGGGTGAGCTGGGGTATGAAATCTTCCATCCCATCGAGGCCCAGGTTCCGGTGTTTCAAGCCCTCACAGAGGCGGGCAAGGCCTTTGATCTCAAGATGATCGGGATGTACGCCATGGAGTCGATGCGCCTGGAAAAGGGCTACATGGCCTGGAAGAGCGAAATGAACGTCCACCATACCCCGCTGGAGACCAATATCGCCTGGACGGTGAAGTGGGACAAGGACTTTATCGGAAAGAAAGGGCTCGAAAAACAGAAGGCCGAGGGCCCCGCCCTGAAGCTGGTCTGCATGACGGTGGACGCCGAGGACGCCGATCCCTTCGGCTACAACCCCATCTACAAAGACGGCGACTACATCGGCATGACCTCCTCCGGCGGCTACGGCCACCGGGTGGAAAAATCGATCGGCCTCGGTTATGTCAAAGCGGAGCACGCGACAACGGGCGCCAAGCTGGAGGTTGAAATTCTGGGGAAAAAGCGGCCTGCCCGGGTGGTGGAGATGCCGCTGTATGACCCGAAGAACGAAAAGATGAAAGCCTGATCATTCAAAGCGCGTTTTGCGGACCGAAGCGGCCGGGCGGATCTCATTATTCCCTGCCCGGCCGGGCCCGCAGACCGCCCGATAAAAAACATATCTAAGGAAGAGGACTGATACCATGCAGATTTACGTATGCGTCAAGCATGTTCCGGATACGGCGGCCAACATCAAGATCGTCGGAGAGACCGG
>JGI12048J13642_10011663_pt1 | contig 12655 bp, 9 predicted proteins | sample ElkSlonscriptome_16_FD_13642 | JGI IMG/M metagenome (IMG submission 13642) | reverse complement strand
ACAACACGCTGGAACAAGACTGATCCCCCTAAATCCCCCTTCTCAAGGGGGACTTTGATTCCGGTTCCCCCTTTTTCAAGGGGGGCTAGGGGGGATCTGAAGTAGCATTGACGACTTCTCAAACATCCTCTAATTAGTCATTACTCTTTACGAAGACACAAACCAACTGAGGGAATTCACATGGCGACAACTGTAAAAGAGCGAATCAAAACTGAACTCGAACAGGTAAAAGTTGAAGGAAAACAAAGAGCAACCCGCATCGGCGATATCTTAAAAGATGCTGCTTCGATGTCGTTCGGCGAAATTAAAGAAGGTTCCTCCAATTTAAACGTTTCTGCTCGTCAGTCGATTGCAGAAATTTTGGAAGAACTCAATGAAACAGCTAAAGACACAACAGACACAACGCACGAAACGGTTGCAACCAGCACAGCAGATGTTGAGTCTGATACGACAAAAGCTGCTCCTTCTTGGAAGATTATTGTGGGTCATGCACTAGAAATTGTGCGCAATCGCAAAGGTGACTGGTTCCAAGCTCTAAAAGAATACTTAGCTGAAAATGCTGGCAAGCTTGATCAAGAACTCACCACACAACATGGCGATCGCTATCTAAAAGTAAGACAGGTTCTTAATGGAATTGTCAGTCGCCTGAAGGCAACCCAAGCGAAGGCCAAATGGGCTAGTGAAGCTGATACAAATTACAGTCAGCCAATCAANGCCGAGATAGTTGACACAAAAACATCTGCTGACAGCACAACGGTTCACCGAATTGATCCCGAGGCGTAACATAAAGCACGCTCTTAACACCTCACAAAGCTAAACTTTAAAGGAAAAAGGGAGTGCCGACGGCATTCCCTTTTTTAGATTCGTACGCACAACATCCTTCATTAACAAGAAGCCGTAGCGCATAAAACACCTGATTGCCTGATACATCTCCTGAAATGACCACAACTCGCAAGTTGTAGTTGACGGAAGAAAACCCAACAATACCGTTTAAATCTGACTGTGTTTGGTCTCACAAGCTCAACCGCAACTTACACCATCAAAGACTCTGACTCTAGCAATCTCAAATGATTTGAGAGAGGAGGGGCGGGCACAGTCCGCCCCTCCTCTCATTGAGCAGTTCACAAGTGATTTAGTATCGCTATATAAAACGTGACCTTTAAATCAACTGCCAAGCCACTTAAATATTCATGGTGAGATGATGTCACCAACTAGAACAACCACGGCATGAATCGGTGAGATCAAAGCAGAATGACTGCAAACCAAATAATTTCTAAACATACTTCGACAGAAGCATGTTTGAGCTTCAGCCAGTCGAACTCACTATGACGATACTCAGATGATTGAGTATCGTCATAGGCTTGATTGAACGCACCAGCAAGAGTATATTTCGCAGCGGTTTTGTATACAGGTATCGTATCAGTCAGAGCAAAATGTGTATTGATGCCAATCGCAGACCGGGCGATAGCCAATCTCGTAGTAAATATGATTAGACGTAGGATTGCTGACTTCTGTGAACAGGTAACAATGCTGACACCCCTCATCCAATAGCTTTTGACTGAGTGCGGTAACGCAGGCAGTCGCATAACCTTTGCGTCGATATTCTGGAGGGGTATAGACAGGGCCAATGCGTCCTGTCCCAGGCGGTGATTGCCGCCCGTTGGCCCACGACACAGGAATCTCATGCTCCCAAAGATAGATGCTGTGGTGATTGAGTCCATGATCTACAACACTTTCAGGCGATCCAAGAACGATGTCGTCTCCTACTTCTGTTGCAAATGCCGTAAACCATTCCAGGAGCAACGGGCGATCGCTCTCAGTCGCTAATCGAAGCTGCCCGTTAGATGTTTCGAGAGAATTAATCTGTTCTAATTGATGAATTCTCAATTCTTTCGGTTGTTGATAGGACTGCTCAGTTGACGCTTGCCAGTCTTGCAAAAAAGATTCGACCTCTTCTACTGGCCCACTCACCCCCGGAGGAAGATTTGACAACTTTTGCACATCTTGAGCGATCGCCTTCAGGGCTTCCAGCTCTCGGACTTTGGAGAGCAAAAGGTTGTGGGGAGGAGTGCGAAGAGCGATCGCCAATATTCCTTCAGTCTGCGCGTTGCCCGATGTGACGATTGCCAAGTAGGGCTGTTCTGGATAGTACTCTGGATTTTTCTGAAGAGTCGTGAGAAGACTGATCAGCAAGTTGTGTTCTGCACGATGCTGGAGCAAATAATCTTTAGCGAGAGACCAGAAGATATGAACATTGTCAAAGCGATGCAGTTGCATAGTTTCGTGCAGCCTCCGTTCACGAACCCTCCCATCATCATAGAACGAAGTGAATTTGCCAATCTGAGAACTGCTAGAAAGTAATTCCCCGCAAAAGATAAGCGATGGAGCAGATCTCATCTGCTCCATCGCTTATCTATCGTGATGAAGGGCGATCGCCCGTAAAAATTTAGTGAATTTCGAGCTTTTGGAAGCAACACATTAGTGTGTTGTCTCCCTCACCAAGGGTCGCCATGAAATCGCTCATCGGCAGCCGACTTTCTTGGTGCTGGTTTTTAGCGTCACGATAAACAACGTATTTCTTCTGAGTTTCTGTATCAGGTTTAACTTCGAGGATCTCAATTTTTTGACCTCTCATATCAATCCAGAATTCTCCGGGTTGAGGCTCCGAGCGATCTGCTAGTGTCATATTACTCACCTTTTTCGTGGCTCAATTCAGGGTTAAATTCAATCTAACAAATGAATATGAAGTTTATGGTTAAATTGAACTGAACATTGTGTGAAGTTACACCTGGCCTTTTTGGGGGTTGTTTTCCGAAACAAGTAATGTCATAAGTTCCCGAACTGCATCAAATTTTAATCAAAGAAATAGAGAAACATCGCAAAGCAAAGAATGTAAATTATTTTTGGTTGTCAAAAAATCGTTTGAGTCTTTTTTAAGGTTGTTTTCATGGCACACTCAGGCACTTGTGATTTATTAGGAATAATTCTTTCCGCGATAGGCATCTAACGTTTTTATGATCGCCCCTTTTTCACAACGGTCTCAATTTCGTCCTCAGTTGACAACTCTAATTCTATTCGGCGTTTTGCTTATAGCTGGGGCGATCGCCACAGCATGGTTTGCAGGAAACGGAGCGATTACTAGCATTTTTCAGCAGCTTGAATACATGCAGGAGAATCCACCCATGTGGGCGATGACGCCAATGATGGTGGGAGAGTATGTCCTGTTTTGGACAGTCAGCTTGATGCTTGTGGTGATGCTAATTATGCGGGCGTCACCTCAGCCAAAGCCTTGGTCGCGAATCATTGTGGTTGGTATTTTGGGCGTCTTGGCTATTCGCTATCTATTGTGGCGATCGCAGTCTACGCTCAATCTCGACACGCCGTTAAATGGAGTGTTTAGCTTAGGGCTTTTCTTTCTAGAAATGCTGGTGTTTAGCAACGGCATGATTCAGTTGGTGTTGCTGTTGCGATCGCCCGATCGTCGGCATCAGGCAGATCAGTTAGCGGAAGACGTGACCAGCGGCACCTATCAACCGACGGTGGACGTGCTGATTCCTACCTACAATGAGCCAGAGTTTATTCTGCGTCGTACGCTCATCGGCTGTCAGGCAATGGACTATGCCAACAAAACCATTTACGTGCTGGATGACACCGACCGTCCGGCGATTCAAGACCTAGCGGAGCAACTGGGCTGCGAGTACCTCACCCGTCCTGGCAACCAACATGCCAAGGCCGGAAACCTTAACCACGCGATTCCAATGACTCAGGGTGAACTGATCGTGGTGTTCGACGCGGACTTTGTGCCCACCCAAGACTTTCTGACTCGCACGGTGGGCTTTTTCCAAGACCCCAATGTTGGACTGTTACAGACCCCCCAGACCTACTACAATCCCGATCCGATTGCTTGGAATCTAGGAATGCAGGATGTGCTGACACCGGAAGAAGAAGTGTTCTATCGCCAAATTCAGCGGTTGCGCGATGGCGTCGGTGGAGTAGTTTGCGCAGGCACATCGTTTGTGATGCGACGAGCTGCCATAGAAGCGGTCGGAGGCTTTGTGATTGGAGCTTTGAGCGAAGACTTTTTCACCGGGATTCAAATTTCAGCAAAGGGATTTCGCATCATCTATCTCAACGAAAAGCTGAGTGCAGGACTAGCAGCAGAATCGATTGCGTCGCAAGCCCTACAGAGAATTCGCTGGGCTCAAGGCACCCTCCAGTCTCTCTTCATCTCGTCTAATCCGTTGACGATTCGAGGGTTGCGTCCTATGCAGCGGATTGCCTACTTTGAGGGGCTGTTGCATTGGTTTAGCAGCATCGCTAAAGTCGGATTTCTACTCATGCCCTTAGCCTACTTTTTCCTAGAGGTGATTCCGATTCAAGCCTCTGCATCTGAAGTTTTTTACTTTTTTATTCCTTACTATCTCGTACAAATTACAACGTTTTCTTGGTTCAATTATCGAGCCCGTTCTGCTTTGCTGGCAGATGTGTACGCAATTGTCCTCGCTTTTCCCCTCGCTCTGACGGTATTACAAGTGATGGTGCGGCCTTTTGGAAAGGGCTTTGAGGTCACGCCCAAAGGCGAACAGAGCGATCGCTATCGCTACAATTGGCGCTTGGCGATGCCGCTGTTAATCGTGTTTGTGCTGACCGCGTTGAGTCTATGGGGAAACCTGGGCAACTGTTTGGCCGCAGAAGCGTTAGATAGCCCAGTGACCCATCTCCAGGGACTCGGCGTTGGCTGGGTATGGAGTGCCTACAACTTGCTAATGGTGGGCATCGCTCTGCTGATTTTGCTGGATGCGCCACGACCCAGTCTGTTCGAGTGGTATGACGTGCGACGGGTGGCGAAGGTGGCAGGGGGCGATCGCACGCTGTGGGGCTTTACCACCATGATGTCAGAGACAGGAATCGAGATTGCGTTAACTCAGCGCGACGTGCCTGATCTGGTGGGTACCGAAGTCAGCTTAGAACTCGTAGATGAAAACATGCCACTTGTGGGAACGGTTGAGGCGATCGCCACAAGTGGGGATTTTCTGACCCTTCGTATTCATTTTCAACCGCTGACCTTAGAACAGCAGCGTCCGCTGATTCGGCTTCTCTACTGTCGCCCAGGGCAGTGGAAGAGTCGCTGTTCTCCGGGAGAGTTTCAATCTCTTCTCCTGATTTTCAAAATGCTGTTGCGTCCACGAGTTTTAGTGGAGCGCAAGGTGGCAGTCTGTCCCGTCACTGTCCGCCAGGTATGATACATGTGGACAAGGGAAGAACATCAGGGCTGATTCATGGGTGTCAATTTCAATCGAACACATCGGCACGATTCCTCGAATGAGCAGGGAATCTGAATCATGGCTCATTCGCTCGTGCGTACTCTGCAACAACAGTTGGATTCTTGGTTTAGCAAGGCTCAGGCTAAAGCGACCGAAACTGATAACAGTCTTGCCGATCTTCCAGAAAACGTCACTACTCGGATAGAGCGGCGTCTACAAGATTTAAACAATCCCGATGTCTATCGGTCAACCATTCGGGAGGCGATCGCCACCGGAGTGAACAATTGGCAACAGAACGTCACGGCCTCTAATAGCCTTGTGGTTTTGGGTAGTCCAGTGGAGTCCATTGCTCAAATCATGCATGAGAGTCTTCGAGGCTGGAGTGACGCACCTCTGAAACCTGTCGTGCCTCTCGACTGCCACAGCCGTCCCTTCGATCCGTTAGCGGTGACTCAGCAGTTTCAGCACGCTCTCAAGCCCTATCCTGTAGACCTAGAAAAGGAAACGGGCGATCGCACTGAGACGAGTCAGTTGGACGAACGCAAAACTTTACTGATCATTCCATCCCTTGACCAATGCTTTTTGCGCTGTATTGGAGGATGGGATGGCATTGAATATTTGCGCGATTTAGCCATTCGTAATCGCGACTGTTTTTGGGTACTGGGCTGTAGCCACTGGGCCTGGAACTATCTAGACTTTGTTTGCCAAATCAGTGCCTACTTTAGTGAGATGAAACCCTTACCTGATCTAGAGGAAGACCATCTGAAAGACTGGCTCGGCTCGATCGCAAAGACGGTCATCGAGGGGACGCAGCCCAGTAGAGAAGAGAGCGATCGCCAGCCTTACTGGAAAAAACTTGAGAATCAGTCTTCTGGCATCAGCACTATTGCAGTACAGCTTTGGCTCCAGAGCCTTCGCATTGAAAAAGACGAGTTAGAAACAGCGCAAAATCTGACAGACGAGGATCTTGCAGATGGGGAACTCCCGTTCAAGCTCCATGAAACGCCCCCAGTTTTGCCAAGCCTTCCTCCTTTAGAGGTCATCGACCGTTATGTTCTGCACTCAGTTCTGATTCACAACAATATTAGCCATGCCCATCTTTCACTCAGTCTAGGGGAGTCGGAAAGTCAGATGCAGCCCCGAATCCAAGAGCTACTTCGAGAAAAGGTACTAGAGTTGCGTGAGGGCAAGCTCTCTGTCCGAGCGATTCACTATGCCAAACTCAAAACGGAGCTGGCAAACAACAATTTCTTCGTCGGTGAGGACTAGCAGTGATGCCCAAGATGTCTCATCCAGCCGTCTTTCTAAGTCTTGTTTTGTTCACGGCTTTGCTTGTTGGCCTAGACTGGCATTCGACAGAACTCTGGGCTCAGGCCGCAGGCATACCAGACGACTTACCGAAAAAACTGTTTGCAGAATTCACCATTCAAATCTTGTTTCGAGCGATCGTGACTATTCTGGTTGCGTATGGCTGTTTGCTGCTGATTCAAACCTTGACGAACTGGATGTCGGAGCGGGTCGCTCGACGCTTTCGGCTTTTGATCAAGCAATCTCTTCCATTCCTAAAAGGATTCATTCTAGTCGCGGCGATCGCCTATTTGCTTAACCTGTTTTTGAATTTATCCGAAGGTAATTTGTTTGCCCTCACCGGAACGATTGCCGTTGCCCTTGGTTTTGCCTTCAAAGACTATGTGAGTTCTATTATTGCTGGCATGGTGATGCTATTTGAAGCGCCCTATCGCGTGGGCGATCGCATTCAAATTGGCGATCACTACGGCGAAGTTGTGGGCTATGGGCTACGGGGCATTCAAATTCAAACTCCGGGTGATAATCGAGTCACGATTCCCCACAGCACCACCTGGACAGACCCAGTCTCAAACGCAAATACCGGAAATCTTGAAGCTCAAGTCGCGACGGATTTTTACTTCGACCATGATGTCGATGTTGAGCAGGTCATTCAGGTTCTCTATCAGGCAGCTTATAGCAGCAGATACACTCAGCTCAGCTTACCGATTGTAGTGGTGATGAGAGAACAGCTATGGGGCACTCAGTTTAAACTCCGAGCCTACCCGATGGACGCGCGGGATGAGTTCAACTTTCAAACCGATCTGATTCGACGAGCAAAACAGGCGTTTGCACGGGAAAACTTACCCTATCCCAATGTTGCCGGATTTTCCCAAAAATTATCTTCATGAGCTACAGACAGATTTGGCTAGACCCATGCGCGCCAGACCTGTTGGAACTGCCTCAGTTTACATCTCTCACCCATCTCTTCAAGCAAAACACCTTAAACTAAAAGCAGCAATCCCTTAAAAGATCTGAGAACTGACGCTGAACTTAAAGTCTATGGATGTCTACGCAATCTTAAGTCGAACCCAGCGACAGCGAGTAAGTGATGGGGCGATCGCTCCTCTTCTGCCTGGATCTGAAACTCAGAAAAGACTGGTGGCAGTCCTACCTCAACTGGGCGACTTTGACAGCATGGAATATGCTTGGTGGATTCAGCGCGAGCGCGAGCAGATTTACGCAAAAGGTATCGCAGTTACTGCTGTAGGCATTGGCGATCGCGCTTCTGGAGAACGCTTTTGCGATTTCATCGGTTTTCCCAAAGAGGACATGTTTGTAGACGAAACTGCAGATCTCCATCGACAGTTAGGTCTATATCAAGGCTTGACGCTCGACGTTCCTGGCCTGACAGATTCTCAGAAAGCTTGGGTGAATCTAATGTTGATGTGTGCGGGCATTCGCAGTCCTGGAACGCTGGCGGAGGTATTTCGCGGCTATCGGGGCGATCGCCAAGCCCCCCAACTGATTGGTGACGAGGAAGAAGTGAAGGCTCCTCCTTTACCGATACTAAAAGGCTCCTTTTTTGATGTAGTTGGCGGCAAAGGCTTTCAGCGCCCGCTAGAATTGGCAACGCTACGGTTGCGAAATATGGCCGAAGCGTTGGGGCACTGGGGAACTTATGTACCGAATGCAGCCTATCTAACGCAACGAGGCGGAACGTTTCTATTTGATAGAAATGGCACGCTGCTTTATGAACATCGCGATCCGGGAGTATTGGGTTTCGCAGAAAATATGAGTCGCCCCCTATCGTTTTTAGAAGATATCAGTGAGGGTCGTGACGATACTCGTGAGAAGCAAGCGATGTTGGAATCATCCTCTGACTCAGGGGATTCGTAGACGATGCAAGCTCTCAAGCACATCTCTTTCATCCCATTGTTCGCGTAACACGTATTATTCTCGTAACACATCACCCACTCCACGAACGGTGTGAATCGGACGTGGAGATCCTGAGAGATCTAACTTACGTCGGAACAATAACTTCAGCTCAACAGCCTTGGATTATGCTGCTATGGGTTGATATCAGAGGGTTATCGTTACGCTTGATACGGACAAACAGATCGCTGAAGACGTAAACCGTTAAAGGGTAAGTTGACTCTAAAATGTGATTGCAAAGGCGATCGCAATATCATTAAGGTTGTGATAATGGCAGGTGAAACGCGGTTAACGATTCCGCTGGTTGATTTTGCTCCTTTTTTGACGGATGACCCTAGCGGGCAAAAACGGGTGGCTAAGGAGATCTACCAGGCTTGCCACGAGGTCGGATTTCTCTATCTGATCAACCACGGCATCCCTCAAGCGCAAATCAGTCGAGCTTTCGAAGAGTCACGGCAGTTTTTCAATTTGCCGATGGCTCAGAAGCAGGAGATTTCTTGGTCAAATGAGCTGAGCAATCGGGGATACGTGGGCGTAGAGCGAGAACGGTTAGATGAAACGCAGCCCGGAGATTTGAAAGAAGCTTTCAACATGGGCAAAGAAGTAACGCAAGCAGAAGCGGCTAAAACAGGAGCCTCCCTCGTGCTGAACCGATGGCCGGAAGGTCAAGATGAGTTCCGAATGGTGATCAACGAGTTTTTTAAGGTGTGTGCAACGTCTGCAGCACGGGTGTTTCGGGCGTTTGCGATCGCCCTTTCGATACCGGAGACGTTCATTGCAGACAAGCATCGTAAGCACAACTACACACTACGGTTGCTTCACTATCCACCACTCAGTGTTGCTCCTAAGCCTGGTCAAATTCGAGCCGGAGCCCATTCGGACTACGGGACGCTGACACTGTTGTTTCAAGACGATGTTGGCGGACTGGAAGTGTTGAACACTGAAGGTCAGTGGATTTCAGCCCCTTCAGTGCCGGGTGCTGTTTTGATCAACACGGGGGATCTGACCGAACGCTGGAGCAATGATGTGTTTCGCTCAACGAAGCACCGAGTCGGACTCCCTCAACCTGAAAAAGCAGAGCGCGATCGCTACTCTATTGCCTTTTTCTGCCAACCTGATGCGGAGGCCGAAATTGCCTGCCTGCCATCATGTCAGAGTGAAGAACATCCCCCCAAATATCCTCCGGTCACGTCAGGGGAGTACTTGCTGAGTCGCCTTCAAGCGACTTATTAAATGCCTGTTTTGTGCCTAAGCTCTGACAGACGTTCAAACTCAGTGTTGAGCCTATTTCTCACTTATTTTGGTTGGGCAGACTTTATCCCCAGTTAGAATTAGCGATCAAGCCCTCTCGTCCTTTTTTGTCAGTTGGCTTCCGGAAACTGCTCTGTCGCCCCTGTCTCTATTCACCCTTTACTTTCGTACGATTTACTATGACTCTACAGTTTTTGTCTCGTTGTTTGCGTCCCTCGCTCACTGCACTAGCGGTAGTGTTGCCGCTGCTGCTCAGTGCCTGCGGTTCTGACACGGCTTCGACCGATACGACGGAACCCGAATCTACTGCCGAGACCGAGCCCGCTACCGACTCTGAGTCCCTTCGGTTGGCTCTGATTCTGAGCGGGTCTTCCACAGACCAATCGTGGGATCAAGCCGCGTTTGAAGCTGGAGAGGAGATGGAGGCAGAAGGGGTCGAGGTAGCAGTGTCTGAGGCAGTCGATCCTGCCGATGCGGCAGCGGTGCTACGTCAATATGCTGAGGAAGGGTATGACTTAATCGTGGCTCATTCTTTTAGCTATCAGGATGCCGTATTTCAGGTATCACAAGAGTTTCCAGATGTGAACTTTGCTTGGGCTGGCGGCATTGATGGAACGGCGGAGAATGTGGCTGACTATGACCAGCCATTTTATCAAGGGGCTTATCTGGTTGGGCTGATTGCGGCCGAGCTGAGCGAAACAGGAAAGCTGGGAGCCCTCTATGGTTTTGATATTCCAGCTTGTCATGCCATGGGAGAAGCAATGCTGGCTGGAGCCCAAACGGTGATTCCTGAGGCCACCCTGACCACTGCGGCAGTCGGGGACTGGTATGACGTGGCGAAGGCAAAAGAAGCAACGTTGTCCCAGGCTGAAACGGGAGTGGACTTTTGGATCGGCTGTGGTCAGGGGCCGACGCTGGGACAAATCGAAGCGGCTAAAGAGGTGGATGGTTATGTTACAGGCTATGTAGGCGACATGTCGTCGTTGGGGCCTGAGGTCGTTGCCACAAATATCATCTGGAACATGGAACCCCTCTTTTCTCAAATGCTCGAAGATACGGCAGCGGATGAGTTTGCAGGGAAATTCTACGCCTTAGGTGTGCCGGAAGATGTGATTCAAGTCGAAGTGACTTCCGAGTTTCAAGACGATGTCGGCGATGACACCCTCAGCACTGTTGAGTCAACAGAAGAAGAGATTGCGTCGGGCTCACTCGAAGTGCCTTTCGTACCTCAATAAGAGGACTTAGGCGATGTCTGATGATGTCGCGCGGGTTTTGATTGTTCGTATTGGTTGTCCGTTTTCTCTAGCAGGATTGTCATGTCTGATGTGTTGAGGAATTCCTCTAGTCCTTCGGTATCTGAGGGCTCGCCCTCAGACCAGATGGCGATCGCCATGAGCGACATCACGAAGCGGTTTCCCGGCGTGATTGCCAATCAGTCGGTCAACTTTGCCGTTCAGACGGGTGAAGTTCATGGACTGCTAGGAGAAAACGGGGCAGGCAAAACAACGCTGATGAATATTCTCTGCGGCCTCTATGTTCCCGATGAAGGGAAAATTTGGCTGCGGGGAGACCCTGTTACCTTTCAGCGCCCCGCCGATGCGATCGCTGCTGGCATCGGCATGGTACACCAGCATTTTCAGCTCGTCGATCGGTTTAGCGTGGCTGAAAATCTGATTTTGGGACAGAGCAGCGCCCTGTTGCAAGAGAGTCCCCGCAAGCTTCACCGTAGGATTCGTGAGCTGGCGCAGCGCTATGGGATTGATCTCGATCCTGCGACTCCTGTTTGGCAACTGTCGGTCGGGCAGCAACAGCGAGTCGAAATCCTCAAAGCCCTCTATCGCGATGCCAAAGTACTAATTTTAGATGAGCCGACGGCCGTGCTGACGCCCCCAGAAGCCGAACGGCTCATGGAGATTTTGCGGCAGCTTGCAGCCCAGGGCACAGCGGTGATTTTTATCAGCCACAAGCTCAATGAAGTGAAGTCGGTGTGCGATCGCATTACAGTATTGCGAGATGGTCAAACCATTACCACAGTGGAAAGTACAGACTGCGATACAGATCAATTGGCGGCTCTGATGGTGGGTCGTGAGGTGAATCTGAGTCGTCCTTCTCGGCGATCGATGGCGATCGCCACACCTCAGTTGCAGCTTCACCAAGTTTCGGCTTTAGGCCATCATCAGAAAATTGCCCTAGATACCATCGATCTGACCGTTCATCAGGGCGAGATTGTCGGCATTGCGGGGGTCGATGGCAACGGTCAGCGAGAGCTAGAAGAGGTCATCGTGGGACTGCGCTCTGCTGAATCCGGCACGGTGAACTATCAGGGCGTGCTAGCTCACATTCCGTCCGATCGCTACAGCATGGGCCTAATCTCGGCATTTTCTGTGGCGGAGAATTTGCTGCTACGAGACATCGCCCGTCCGCCCTTTAGTCGTCGAGGATTGTTGCACCCCGCCGTGATTTTGAACCATGCCAAAGAGTTGGTGCAGCGCTATTTGATTCGGACACCTTCTGCCAAAACTTTAGGTGGAAAGCTTTCGGGCGGCAATGCCCAAAAGGTGATCGTTGCTCGCGAGCTGTCGAGGCAGCCTCAAGTTATTCTCGCGGCACAGCCCACCCGAGGTTTAGATGTAGGCGCGATGGAATACGTTCACGCTCAGCTCATGGCCCAGCGGGATGCCGGAGCGGCGATTTTGCTGATCTCAACCGAGCTAGACGAAATTTTGCGCCTGTGCGATCGCATCGCCGTTCTTTATGAAGGGCGCATTGTAGGGGAAATGGCTGCCGACAATGCCGACATCAATCAGTTGGGACGCCTTATGGCCGGACAGCGGCAACCCGACGATTCTGATTTTGAATTCTCCAAACGGGCTAATGTTGCTGTACCCGACTCCACACTCAACGAATCTGCCCATTCCGCT
>JGI12048J13642_10088678_pt1 | contig 12658 bp, 10 predicted proteins | sample ElkSlonscriptome_16_FD_13642 | JGI IMG/M metagenome (IMG submission 13642) | reverse complement strand
TTTTTCATCCGTTTGCATCATGGCGGAAAAGCCTGCTATGTCTGCAAACATGATTGCTGCGAGTTGACGTGATTCTGACATTTATCCTATTTTAAAATGTGTGATGTTATAAGCGAGTCCCGGTGGCTTAAGCTTAGTCTGATAAAATGATCCACTTAACTTCATCGTTGGATGATTATTTGAAAAACAGTTTCTCCCGGCTTTGATCGGATGTCGATGGTTCCCCCGTGTGCCTTGATGATATCATTGGTAATGCTCAAGCCCAACCCCGTTCCATCCGTTCCTTTTTTCGTGGTGAAGAAAGGCTGGAGAATTTTGTCTTTTACAGCGTCGGGAATACCCGGGCCGTTATCGGTGATGGAGATTTCCACTCGGTGGCCGTTGCGCTTTGAGCGAACCGTGAGTTCAGCCATGTAATCGGTTTGATTCTGAGATTTATCCCGCATGGCGTCAAAAGCATTGTTGGCCAGGTTAAGCACTACGCGACTAAAGTCTTCGCCGATGAGCTTGACCTTTCCGAGATTTTCGTCCAAATCAAAATTCAGCTTAACGTTCATTGGGTTTTTACTCGCCCGCATTCCGTGGAAGGCCAGATTGACGTACTCTTCGAGCAAGGCATTGAGATTGGTCGGTTCCATCTTTCCACTTCCACCGCGGCTGTGCTGAAGCATGGATTTTACGATGCCATCGGCGCGGGTGCCGTGCTGAAGCGTTTTTTGGAGATTGGCCCGAACGTCCGATAACAATTCTTTGATGGGATCCGCTTTCTCAGGAGGCAGATCTGCAATTTCTTCCATTACTTCGTCTACCATTTCAATATTGAGCTCCGAAAAGTTGTTGACGAAGTTGAGCGGGTTTTTGATTTCGTGGGCAATACCGGCCGTAAGCTGTCCCAGGCTGGCAAGCTTTTCCTGCTGCACGAGTTGCTGCTGTGCCGACTTTAAATCTTCGTGCGATAATTCGAGTTTGTGGTAAGCTTTTTCAATTTCTTTGGCCTGAGCGAGTTCGCGTTCTCGGTTCTTCTTCTCTTCGCGAAGGGCTATTCGCTGTCGGACTGATCGGTCGAAAATAAATATGATCAAGGCGAATAATATGACGTAAGCCGTATAAGCCCACCACGTGCGCCACCATGGTGCTGCAATGGTTATCGGGATGCTCTTCCCTTCTTCAGTCCACACGCCGTAAGCGTTTGAACCGCGCAGTCTAAGCACATATTTTCCCGGTTCCAGATTGGTATAGGACACGAAATTTCGATTGTCGTAGACCCATTCATCGTCAACCCCTTCGAGTTTATGGGCGTATTGATTCTTCGAGGGGTTGGTATAGTGCAGGGCTGTAAATTCAAAACTCAGGTCATTTTGATCGTAGTCCAATTCCAGCTCATCCATCCCTTCAAGGCTCGAACTGAAAGGGCGTTCATCGCCCATCGCAAATACAGACCGATTCGAAATTAAAAAATTTGACAAGACCAGATCGGGAGGCACATCGCTGCCCGAAATGCGCTTGAAAGTGGTTAATCCCATATCGCTACCGAAATAAAAGGTACCATCGCTGCTTCGTATTCCAGCATGCGTCATGAAATTTTCGCCCCCCAGACCATCGGTTGCATCATAGTTGATAAAGGTGGAATTTCCCATTTCACCATCCGTTAGCATGCGGGATAGACCCGACAAAGTGGCAATCCACATTTCACCTTGATCGCCTTCCACGATATTGGTGATGTCATTGGCCGGCAGGCCCGAATTTCGGTTGTATAAAGTGAATTGCTCTTCCTGAATGTCGAAACGATTCAAGCCTTTAGCGGTACCGATCCATAAGATCCCTTCACTATCGAGACAGAGATCAAATACTTCGTCAGCCGCTAAGCTATTGTCTTCGAGAGGGTCATGCTTAAATATACTTACTTCTCCCGTTTTGACATTTAAACGGTTTAATCCGCCGGCTCCTGTTCCAATCCAGGCTATATCGCCCGCCAGAACAATGTCTCTGATATCCCCGTCGCTCATTAACTTAGTACTTCCTTCTTTGCTGCTTAAGGCTTTAATATTCTCTGCCAAAGCCAAATCATCAATTGGCGCAATTACAACACCCCACCATTCCGGAAAGTCCGGCTCAGTAGAGTTGAAGGCTCCGTAACTATGGCTATCATCCGATACATAGTTCAATGTATACTTACCCGGTGTCAGGTTTACTACATCAAAATGCGCCCTGTTCTTCACATCTCCTCCACCCCAGAAAGAATTATTCCAGCTTTCTGCTGACCATATTTTTTCTCCTTGCTCGTTTGCAATAAACCCATAATCAACGGCCAATGCCGATGTGGCTTCTTCCTGGCCGGCAATTAAGTATTGGCCTTCTACATCGACTTCAAAAGAACGAGATAGCTTTGCAAAATCTCCAACACGGAGTATTGAAATGGTATCGGGGCGGCTCAAGTTTGCGTATACCTTGTTCTCAATCGATTTCTTTAGCCTTCTCTGCTGATTGCTTTGAATCGTTTCAAATTCGCCTGTTTTTCTGTCCCAATAGGCCAAACCGCCTCTGGTTCCGACCCAATAATTGCCATCCGCATCTTTTCGCAGTACGCGCACAAAATCATTTGGAATGTCGTGATCACCTCCACCTGCAGTATAGCGTTCTACTTCACTGAATTGACCGTTTAGTTCTACAATTCCGTCGCCCCAGGTACCTGTCAACAGGCCACCATCTGCGGTTTCTGCTATGGCTCTTGCCGAACCGCCAAACATATCATTCACCCCGCGAATGGGAATATTGGTAAACTTCTTGGTATTGGGGTCGAACAAATCGATTCCCGCCCCCACGTATCCAATGTAGATGTTGCCGGGGTTTTTCTCAGATTCTGCTATGTGATATACGGCATTTGAACTAATGGATCCGGGCAGATTGTTTTGAAAAGAGTAGGTGGTGAAGAGCTTATCTACGGGATCGAATTTCATCACTCCCTTTCCACGCGTGCCGAACCAAAATATACCCGTCTTGTCAATGCAAAATTGTGTGAGTGTAAGGTCGTATCCTTGATCTCCCATTTTGGTCACGCCCTCGATTTCTATCCTTTCAAATTCATCGCCGCCGTTTTCAAAGCGGAGCATTCCTCGAAAGTTATTGGCTATCCAAATGTCACCATTTTGGTCTTCCCGAATGCAATTCCAGTTATTCCATATTTCCAATTGGCGGTAATCATAAGTGGCAAAAGTTTTGAAATTCCCCGTGCTGATGTCCAGGCGATGCACACCATTTCGGGTGGTGATCCAAAGCTTCTCGCGCGAGTCGATATAGAGTCTCGAGATGGTACCCTCCGTACTGGTCCAAGGGGCATCTTTAACCGATGAATACAGCTTAAACCCATCATCTCCCGGCTTCCAATACCAGAGACCAAAAGCTGAATCCGACCACCACAAACCACCATCAGCATCTTCCACAAAGCCGAGAGTGGTACCACCATCATTGGTCATTTCTTCAGGAATCACTTTCTGCCATTGATCTTTTTCCGGACTATAGCGCCAAAGACCGTTGGTGCCGCTGCCACACCATAAGCGGTTTTGGCTGTCTTCGTAAACACCGAATACCCGTCCCGAACCAGGATTTAGGGTTTCTATGTTCAACCTGTAATTGATAAATTCGTCCTTGGCCCTGTCATACCGTGAAAGCCCCGATTCATTGCCTATCCAAAGGTCACCGTTTGAAAGTTCCGAAATGTTCCAACATAAATTGTCCATTAGACTAGTGGAGTCTCTGGGGTCGTGTTGGAAATTCTTAAATGAGAATCCATCATACCTCTGTACTCCGTTTTCCCCGGCAAACCAAAGGAATCCGTAGGAATCTTGCATCACGGAGTTGATGGTTGAGCTCGAAACGCCTTGCGACTGATTCAAATAGGTCGGCTTGATGATTTGACCGGCGAGTGAAAGACTCACTCCCAAAAAGAGAGAGAACGCAATGACGAACCTGCAAAAGTATTTTCTCATTTCTCTACTGTGTTAGTTGGCGAAAGTTGAATGGTAAATGTCGCTCTGTCATAGCGCGAATATCTTTCCTCGGTGCTAATCCAGATATTTCCTTTTGAATCTTCCGTCACATTCCAGCATTGATTATCCAAAAGACTCGTAGAATCGGACGGATCATTCACGACGTGTTCAAAGCTAAAACCGTCGTAGCGCTGAACACCATTTGACCCTGCGAGCCACAAGTAGCCGTAAGAATCTTGAGTAACCCCATAGATGGCGGAACCCATAATTCCATCTCCCGCATTCAAAAAGGTTGCTTTAATGGTCTGCTGCGCCGAGGTCATCAAACTCAATCCCAGAAAAAGGGCAATGGCGATAGCCCGTCTACTCCAATTTTTCATAATCAACTCAATGTTTACCCTCGCACAGCCACTTCATCCCAAAACATCGGAAAAAACCCAGACTGTCAGCTGGAGAGCTTATTCAAACTCTTTCTCCCGTTGAAGATCGTGGTTTTTCAACCTCCATTAATAGCGTTTTGCAATAATGATTAGACCTGGTGGTTTGCGTTGATTGGCGTGCTTTCTAATTTTCTCAAACTTAGCTTTTTATTGCGAATTCACTCTCGATTTTAATAAAATCAGCATTTTATGCAGCTTAAGTATTTTGATATCTGATTCTTTGAAGAATTTTTGATTATCTAATCAAGCATTATCGATTTGGCAAATGAATTCACTAGTTCTTTTCTTTAGCGCTGAAATACAAGGCTAAATAGCCAGGGTTTTTAGCGAGGCGTAAAGCATTATGGCATTGTTTCTACAACAAAAGAAGAATCGAAATAAGAATTACCCCTTTATCAATCATGCTGAGCCTGTGGGCTTATTTTTTGGTGGGTGACCATCTTCGTCATCTTCTGCCTTATGAATAGCTCCATCGCTCTCTTCACTGCTCGATCCTTCGCTGCTTTCTGAGTACTTCCCCTTCAGGTCGTCCATCACCGAATTCTTCCAGAGTGGAGTATTTACGAAGTAAGAAGAGCGGCCGATAAGATGCGCCCCCACGGGCGCGGTTAGCAATAAAAAGAAAATAATGGCCAGTGCTCGTGTAGCTATGGGTGCTTTTCCAAAATAAACCGCCACACAAATCAAAATCAAACCTATACCAAGCGTTGCCGCTTTGGTGGTTACCGAAATGCGCAGGTATAAATCAGGCATGCGTAAAATACCCACCGCTGCCAGCAAAACGAATGCCGCGCCAAATGTGGCCAGAAATATAATAATGTAATTAATCATTTTCTTTTTCTCTTTTCAATGTAATAAGCAAATGCTACGGTACCCAGGAATGCGATGAGTGCAAGTATCATCGCGATATCCAGAAAAGTGGGTTGGTCGGTAACAATGCTATAAATGGCAATCATCCCGATTCCCGTAGTAATCAACAGGTCTAGCGAAACAACCCTATCTGATAAACTCGGCCCCATTATAAAGCGAATAAAAATAAGCAGTGCACTAAGGGCAAGCACCGGCAAAATGATATAATACAGATAGTCGTGTACGCTCATCTCAGTAGCTTCAACAACCGGCGCTCAAAGCCGCTTTTGATTCCTTCAATAAACTTGTCTTTATCTTCAATGTACATCGAGTGCACGTAAAGCACTTTTCGATCTTCGGAGACATCTAAACTCAAGGTACCCGGGGTAAGCGAAATTAAATTGGCCAAGAGGGTAATTTCAAAGTCTGTTTTAGCATCGAGCGGAACGCGAACGATACCGGGTGTCATGTAAAAAGTCGGAGTGATTACATCGTATGCCACATGTATATTTGCCTTGATAAGTTCATACAGAAAGAAAAATACAAAACCGATGGTGCGGGGAACAATTTTAAAATACTTGTCGTCTGACTTGCTTGTATTTATGAGCCAAAGAACTGCGAAGCTCAAGGCAAAGCCAAAGGCAAAATTTAGAAAGGTGAACGTACCCGTGAGAGCAACCCAAACAAAAGTGAGTAAGTTATTGAGTAAAAATCGCGTTCTCATGGGTTTCTTATTTTCCTAAAACAGTTTGAATATAAGGTTTGGTATCGAGAAGTTCGCCGGCTACCCTCTCTGCCAGCGTATTGATGTGCTCGGCCCCAAAGCCCACGTAAATGCTCACTGCCGCGAGCATTATAACCGGAATGAGCACAAAAACCTTTCTGGTTTGTGAGTAATCGGAGAAGTACTCGAAATCTTTTCTGATTTTGAGCTGATCGCCAGGTTTCCAGAACACTTTGGCCCAAAGCCGGGCAATGATGAACAACGTAATAAAACTACCGAAAAGTAACATTCCCAATACGAGAAAATTTTCCGATTCCAGGGCTCCCAAAATCAAAGATATCTTAGGCCAAAAACCCGATAATGGTGGTATGCCTACGAGAGAGAAAAGCGGAACGGCGAGCAGAAGCGAAATCATGGGATTGCTTTTATACATTCCGCCGAGTACGCGCATGTCATCGCTTCCTTTGATTTTATAAATCAGTCCCGAAACGAAAAACAAGTTGGTTTTGACCAGAATATCGTGAATAAGGTAAAACATCATTCCGGCAAGGGCTAACTTATTAAAAAGCCCGAGTCCCGCTATCATAAATCCAATGTGGCAAATTATAAGATAAGAAAACACCTTTCGGATATTGGTTTGCACGAGGGATCCAATTCCGCCGCTAAAGATGGTAAGCACTCCTACTCCAAGCAAAACCGTATCGATAAAAACATCGTCGGTAAAGAGCAGGGTAAATACGCGAATAAGTGCATATACGCCTACTTTGGTAAGCAATCCGCTAAATATAGCCGACACGGCCGATGGCGGAGTATGGTATGAATCGGGAAGCCAGAAATACAGTGGAAATACAGCCGATTTAATTCCAAAGCCCACAAAAAAGAAAAGCGCACATACATGAACAAGGCTTCGATTTTCTACTTGCGCAATACGACCCGACAAATCTGCCATATTCAGGGTTCCGAAGAGCCCGTAAAGAATAGCCAGCGCGGTGAGAAAAATGATGGAAGCCAGCATATTGAGTGCAAAATACTTTACCGATCCTTCCAACTGCTGCTTTTCACTTCCCAGTGTGATGAGTACAAAGGAACTGATGATAATAATTTCGAACCAAACGTAGAGATTAAAGATATCGCCGGTAAGGAAGCCGCCGCAGAGCCCCATTAATAGGAAGTGAAGTATAGGGAGGAAACCAAATCTGAGCCGGGCTGCCACAACTGTGACCGAAGCAAAAATAGACACTGCAAGCCCTGAAATAGCAGTGAGTAAAACAAGCGTAACCGATAAGGTGTCTGCCACAAAGGTAATTCCGAAAGGAGCCTCCCAATTTCCAGACTGTACGCTTGCGATGCCGTTTTGCCAAACCGAAATAAACAACCATCCCGCAAAAGCCAAATTAAGCGTGCTACCTAAGATGGAGATAAGCTGCTGAACCCTGAGTTTACCCCAGCAAAAAAGAAGAAACACAGCAATAAGAGCCTGAGTCAGTATGGGGAGCAAGATCAGTTGTTCGGTCATCGCTGGTCGTCTTCGTTTAGGCTCAGTTTATCCATATCGTCTGTATTCACCACTTTGTAAACACGTTTTATGAGCACTATTGCAAAAGATTGCAGACCAAAGCTGATTACAATAGCGGTGAGAATCAAGGCCTGGGGAACCGGATCGGCATATGCACCATCAAAGGTCTTCATGCTCTCATCGATAATGGGCGGATTGCCTTTTGTGATTCTTCCAAGCAGGAAGATGAGTAAATTCACTCCATTGCCCAATAAAATGAGTCCGATGATCAATTTTACCAGGCTGCGGCGAAGAATCATATAAATTCCCGATGCGTAAAGTAATCCAATTGTAATGGCGAGTAGAACCTGCATTTATCCTCCTTCGGAAATGGTGAATAAAATAGTAAGCGAAACTCCAACGACGACCAGGTAAACTCCCATATCAAAAAACAAGGCCGATCCGATTAAGCCCAAAACAGGAATCGGTTCTGAAAACCAAATTCCGGTTAGAAAAGGCAGGCCGCTGATTATTTTTGGAGCAAGCCCACTCAAAATTGCGAGAGAGAGACCTGTAGGCATTAAAAATCCCGGGTGAATACGAAGAAGTTTTCGGGTTTCGTTTACACCGTGGGCAAACATGTGCAGAACAAAAGCTGTGGCAGCGATAAGGCCGCCCACAAACCCGCCACCGGGGAGGTAGTGCCCGCGCAAGAGAATAAACACCGAAAACAGCAAGAGCAGCGGCAACAGGTAATTGGTAGCAGTTTGGAGAATGTAAGATTTCATAGGCTAGTTTACTTCAGATTTTTTCAATCGCAGTTTTAACAATCCAAAAACGCCAATGGCGGCGATAACCAAAACGGTAATTTCTACCATGGTATCAATTCCCCTGAAATCGACAAGAATAACGTTGACGACATTTTTACCCTTAGCGAGCATATAGGCGTTTTCAGCGTAGTATTCCGAAGTTTCACGGTATTTGGGCTCAGAAAGCACTTCGAGCGCTAGTGTAGTGATTAACGCTCCAAAAATCAACGCCAGAATAATGTCGCGAATCCGCGACCGCATATCAGACAATTTCAGATACTTGGGCAAGCGATAAAGAACCAGCACGAATAATATCACCGTAAGGGTATCTATGGAGAACTGTGTCATGGCAAGATCGGGTGCGCTGTAAAAAACAAAAACAAGACAAATGGCATAGCCCAATACACCTAAAGCAGCAACAGCTGCAAGACGCGACGATGAAAAAACGGCAAAGCCAATAGACACCACCATAATAACAAGCGTTATTACCTCGTAAATGGTAATATCGTCAAAAGCATTATCGGGGATGACTAGTTTTGTTTCGGTAAGGGTGTTGTAGCCGGTGACCACCACCAAAAAGCCCATGATAATAATGACGTAATAGCGCAAAAAGCCGCTTTGAAAGAGTCGGGTCCATGATAGTGAAAACTTACGAAACCCCTTACCGCCTAAAGTGCTGAGCGACTTCGGTGAAATGGGTTCCAATCTGGCTATAAGAGCCTCGAGTTTGTGCGAAGGCTTTAAGCTAAAATAAAGCAATAAACCCACTCCCATGGTTACCAAGCTGAGAATAAATACGGTATTGAATCCGTGCCAGAGCTTCAGGTGAAAATTGAATGAACCAAAGCCGAGTGACGCGAGAGCGGGTTGAGCGAGAGTAGATTCAATAAAACCGGGAAACAGTCCAAAAAACAGGCAGCCCATACCGAGTATTAATGCGGGAACCCATAGCAACGGACTCGGCATTTGAACCTTGCCCAAAGCAGGTGGCAGTTTTCCTAAAAATGGCCGTATACCCGCCACGAACCCGGCGTAAATTAAAAAGACATTGGTTACGATAGCCGCCACTGTAAGCAAGATAGACAAGCTGTCCATCTCCATCGTAGATTCGTAGATCAACTCTTTTCCAATAAAACCGAAAGTAGGTGGAATTCCCGAGTTGGAAAGAGCAGCCAGTGCACTGGCTACAGCCACGGGGATCATTAGTTTTCCCAAGCCGCGAAGCTTGGTGATATCACGTGTACCGGTTTGGTGATCGATGATTCCCGCCACAAGAAAAAGGGTGGCTTTGTAAAGCGCGTGAACCAAAATAAAAACAAGGGCTGCAAGTATGGCCGCTTCCGTGCCCAGACCAATTAAAAAAGTCAGGATACCGAGCGCGGCGATGGTAGAATAGGCAAGAACGCTTTTCAAATCCGTTCTGAAAAGAGCCTGATAAGCAGTGTACACCATAGTAATCCCTCCTACCAGCAGTAGGGTATCGCTCCAATAAGCGTGGTTACCCAGAGCCGGGGTAAACCGAAGCAAAATATAAATTCCGGCTTTTACCATAGTCGCAGAGTGCAAGTAGGTGGAAACCGGAGTAGGCGCGCGCATAGCACCCGGAAGCCAAAAGTGAAATGGGAATTGTGCTGATTTGGTAAAGGCTCCGCCAAAGACAAAAAACAAAATGATGGGATAAAGCGCATGTTCTTGAAATACGACTCCAGATGAAAGTATTTCCTGAAATGAATAGGTTTCCGCTACCGCTCCCATCAGGAGAACGCCGGCAAATAAAAACATTCCGCCGATGCCAGTAACCGCAAGGGCAATCATGGCGGCCCTGCGCGATTCGCGATCTTCATTTTTATACCCGATCAAAAAATAGGAAGTAATGCTGGTTAACTCCCAAAACACAAAAATCGCCACCAGGTTATCTGAAAGCACCAGGCCGAGCATGGCCGCCATAAACATGGATAGATAAGCATAGAATCGATCGATGTAAGGGTCTCCCTTGAGGTAATTAGACGTATATATAAAAACCAGAGATCCAATTCCGGAGATCATCAGGGCAAAAATCAAAGCCAATCCATCGAGGTGGAAATTTAAATCCACCCCCATTGATGGCACCCACGCAAAACTTTCATAGACCGTTCCTCCGGCGGCGATGTCGGGAATGAAACTGCAGAAATAAGCAAAAAGCCCTACGGGAAGTAGGGCGGACAACACAGATAATTTCCCCTTAAGTAATGGCCCGGTGAAAACCGGTAACACGGCAAAAATAAATCCCGATAAAATAGCAATGAGCATGCGGGAGCGTTTTTTTTAGATGATCACAAAGTTAAACTTTCCGTGATCCCGAGTATTTTCTTAACGCGAAACAACGGAAAATAGTTGAGCTTAATGTGCAAATACAAAAGGACTAAAAGCTTCTTTGCCTAAAAAATTCATCTAATCACTATTTATTCAACTAACCCTTGTTCCGTAATAGTCATAATCGAATCAAGGCCTTGGGTTGGCTCCCAACCCCGGCTTTTTCTTGATGACACCTAGCGTTCAAGCTGATAACCAAAAAGGGCCAAAAGTCTTAAGCCATACCAGTAAACAGGGGTATCAGATCGCTATAACTCATTCGCTGCCTTTATCCGGGTCATCGCTTATCGAGGTGTGGTGCTACTGAAGATACTGATCATTTATTCGCGCAGATTAACGCTCAACCAGGATTCTGCCGGCAAAGGTTCCATCAATTGAAATCAAATAAATACCGGGAGATAAACTTTTTAAGTCAACTCCTGGATTTGTATCGCTCATAGTTTGACTAATGAGTACACGTCCGGAAATATCGCTGATGTCAAGGACAGATGTTTTATTTAGGCCATCAATATAACACATGGCCGCAGCTGGGTTCGGATAAATGCGGAAATCAGAATTTATAACTTCACCCAGGCTGAGTGTCGCACTGCATAACTCTTCCATTTCAAAGGTTAAATCAATTACTGAATATTCCGGAACATCTTCTTCAATATCCGATTCGTCAAAAGTCACAATTACATCCGTAGTTGTAACGGACAAATCATCAACCTGAACTTCTATATCAACTGTTCCGCAAGCCGTTACCCCATCAACGGATGAGATACCCAGTCCAACTCCTCCATTTGAACCCGGTCCGGCCATCAAGGCAAGCTCATCATCTAAAAGTGTCAAATAGCTCATTGATGACCCCAGACTTTCGCGAATCCAAATCAAGTTCCCCTGATCATCAAATCTGGAGAAAACAGGCACCAATCCAAACTCTGTCTGAAATCGATATGAAACCAAGAATCCATCATCCAGATGAACCAGGCCACTGCCTAACTCTGTAAATCCATTATTAGGTCTAAAAAGGTGTTTAGACCATCCGGGATTTCCAGCCCCGTCTGTTTCAAATAACCATATATCTAATCCATTAAAGACGGATTCTTCATCGACAATCCGTCCCAAAACGGAAAATCCACCATTGGGTTTTGGAAAAATCATTCCGCTTGAAAATTCCTGTCCCGGGTTTACGGTTTTAGCCCAAATTACCTCGTTCAGGTTAAATGCCATCAAAAGTAGAACCGGTTCCAGAGCATCATTAAAAACACGTGATGCAGCATAGAAATTGGTCCCATCAAAGGTCATAGATGTTGGTTTAAGCGCCTGATCTTCGTAGGTCAGTGTAAACTGCTCCAGAATATTGCCTTGAGAGTCGGTATGAAGGAAAAAGGTAGGTTGGTTGCTCACTCCTCTCCTATTTGCCAGCAATAATTCTCCATTATTTAATTCGAAAATCTCAGAGATTCTGTCGTCATCACTTCCCGGATAAACTTTGCTCCACAATACATTTCCATCCGGATCTACTTTGTACAAACTTCCACCCAATAAGGGACTAAAAAAAGCACCCAGGCCTCCACCGTACAGGATATTTCCATCTGACAGAATGTGCACAGATCCAAAATCATCGTCGTTAAATGTCCGCAATTGCTTTGCCCACTCCAGCTCCAAATTTGCGTTGAATTTCATTGCGATGGCAGCTGCTGTATCTTCCGGGTTGTTGTAAATTGTAGATGCAAGATAAATCTCGCCGCTCTCGGCTCTTTGAACATCGGCCGTGCTCATAGGCTGATTATCTATCCATTCAAGTTCAATGAGTTCCTGGCCGAAAGCAGAAACAACAAAGGATAAGGCCATAAAGGCAGCGAGATATTTCATGGGGGGTAGTTTTGGTAGTTTGAAGATAGGGAAACTCATCCTTTTAGATGCAGATTTATTTATGACTTACAACATTCCAACACAGCCCCCCATAACGAAAAAGGGGTTTTTCCTATTTTAAAATATTGAAAGCTGACCAGTGATGA
>JGI12048J13642_10577480_pt1 | contig 12660 bp, 11 predicted proteins | sample ElkSlonscriptome_16_FD_13642 | JGI IMG/M metagenome (IMG submission 13642) | reverse complement strand
AGCCGAAGTCGAAGACTGTTTCGCTCGTTTTATAGCGCCGCAGTAAGACGACTTCGAGCGCACCGTCCCCATCAATCAGATTTTTCTCCAAATATCGTTCGACCTCGATCTCCGCTTGCTGTTTCCTCGGGACAGGCGAGGTTCCTTTGAGCAGGTTCTCGCCGCCCATGCGTCCAATCGCATCGGCGAGTGAATAACCGCGGCTGGCTAAAATTTCACGTTCAATTTCGGCATTCGTTTTTTTGTCGTTTTGCTCTTTTCTCGAACTCATCAAAAGACCTTGTGCTGAAAACTCATTTTTGAGTACCCTCGAAACCATCTTATCACACGTCTTGTTGCCAATGGCGTGGGTACAATCGAACGCGAGGGAAAAGAATGCAAATCGGTTTATGTCTGGCCAGAAATTCCTTGTTGATGAGACCCAGCATTCTTTTCGGAATCACCTGTCTCCTCGGCTTCTGCATATTGGTTGGATGTTCTCCAAGTGAAGTTTCCGAAGCAGGCAAGCCGGAATTCAGTGGGCCATCGATCCATACGGTTTCCAACTCGAAAGTCAAGCCGCAGGAATACCTGCAAAGTGTTTTTGCACGCTATCGCGATGCTGGATCGTACCGCGATAAAGGCCAAGTCCGATTGCATTTTACAGAAAACGGGAAACCAGCTAGCCGGACGGCTCCGCTCGGTGTTTGGTTTTATCGAGACTTGATCTATTTGCGCGCTTACGACACCCGGCTTTGGTCCGATCAAGAAGGCTTGGCGGCATGGCTCGTCGACCCCTCGACGGATCACTTCGATTCACAAGTCCTTCGCCTGCCCCCGATTGGGCCTAGGCCAAAATTGACCACTTTGTTTGCAGACCCGATTTTGATCGAGCGTGTCTCCGCTGGATTAGCTGGTCCGCCGCCACAATTGGAATGGTTGTTTTCGGACCAACCGATGAAGGCTCTGTTTAACCCGAAGCACCAATTTTCATTCGGTAATCAAGCGACGGTGGATGGTGGCGGTTGCCAAAGCGTTCACGTCCAAGCCAACACCGACCGCTATACGTTTTGGATCGATACGAAGTACGGTGTCATTCGCCAAATTGATTTGCCACCCATCCAGGTCCCAAGCGAGCCGAACCAACCGGCGGAGAAGATGGCGTTATCGCTAGAGCTAATCGACGCGACCTTTGACGCACCGACGACGACGCCAGCAACGAATTCACTTCCCCAGAAACCAAAGTTGGTGACTCGTTTCATTCCGCTTCCGCCACCTTCGCCACCTGGCATTCTTGGAAAACCGTTTGCGGGCTTCAAGAGGTTACAACAAACGACTGACGGCTCGGAATCCACGAGGCCAATCGTTTACGCGCTAGTCTATCTGGCCAATGACCAAGGTTCACTTGTCTCGGCAACCAATTTACAAAGGTGGATCGACAAGTTTCCACCCGAATGGAAAGCGAACATTCAAGCGGCGGCAATCATTCATCCAAGCGTTCACGATATGGATCGCAGTACGCTTGATTACCTTCACGACCAAGTGCGTTTGCCGTGGTTGGAAGACAAAAGTCGATCGATGCCCATGCCAATGGGTCTCGAACCAGGAAACCTGATTTTGCTCGATCCGACTGGGCAAATCGCATGGGTCCAGCCCGATGTATCGCCGCAAAGCTTGCCCGCTCTCGGAGCGATTGTCGCTGATGTCCATAGCGGAGTGGACGTGCCCAAACGAATTCGTGAACAATCCGAACAAGAGCGAGCGGCTTACAAAACCGTACTCAAAAACGAGTACGATGAAGTCGTTCGACAAGGCTTAGCAGCACCACTGCAGTAGCGTTCGTACCAAGTCGGCTGGGTCAAGGAGTCTTAACGACGCGGACCCAGCATCCATCTACACCCTCTTCCAAGCTCTTTCGTTGGCACTCGCCAGTACCGCATCGCAAACCTTTTGCGTTTCCAAAGCGTCTCGGAAACTCGGGTGAAATGGCTCTCCCGTTTCTAACGACTTTAGAAAGTCGGCGACTTGATGAATAAACGTGTGCTCGTAGCCAATGTTCAAGCCTGGCACCCACCAATTCCCCATGTACGGCATGTCGCCATCGCTGATGTGAACACTCCGCCAACCGCGAACGATGGAATCATCGCGGTAGTCAAAATACTCCAAGCGATGCAGGTCGTGTAAATCCCATCGAATCGAAGCATTCTCTCCATTGATTTCGAACGTGTAGAGCGCCTTGTGACCTCGCGCGTATCGGGTTGACTCAAACAATCCGAGTGATCCATTTTCAAAATGGCATAGGAAACTACACGCATCATCAATCTTGACTGGCTTTTTCTCGCCCGTTTCCGCATGGACTCGTTCCTTGACAAACGTTTCGGTCATCGCCGTCACATCATTGATGCCTCCATTGAGCCAAATGGCGGTATCGATACAGTGTGCCAGCAAATCACCCGTGACGCCGCTGCCTGCGGAATCGGCATCGAGCCGCCAAGTCGCCGCACCGCCTTGAGGCACGTCGGCGTTGATGGTCCAATCCTGCAAAAAATTGGCTCGGTAATGAAAAATCTTGCCCAGTCGACCGTCATCGATAAGCTGCTTGGCAAGCGTCACTGCCGGCACTCTCCGGTAGTTGTACCAAACCATGTTATGGACGCCCGCTTTCTCGACCGCTTGGCACATCGCTTCGCCTTCAGCCTGGTTCATGGCCAACGGTTTTTCGCACAACACCATTTTGCCAGCCTCGGCGGCTGCAATGGAAATCTCTTGGTGCAAATGGTTGGGTGTGCAAACATCGACCGCATCAATATCGTCGCGTTTGAGTAATTCTCGCCAATCCGTTTCCACGGATTCATATCCCCAAACGTCAGCAAACTTCTGTGCATTTTCGCGGTTGCGGGCACAGACAGCTTTCAAGACTGGCCTATACTCGGACTCAAAAAAGTGAGGTGCCTGCACATATCCGTTTGAATGCGTGCGGCCCATAAACCCACAACCGACCATCGCTACGTTCAACGGCTTCATGCTATTCCTTTACTCATTTCGTTTTGGTGTGCATCGCGTACTTCGATCATCGTTTTCAGGATGGTGTTCCAGGTATTGGGATCTTCCAATGTTGAGTTGGGGAACATGCACCCGTCCCAACATAAATGCTCAATCCCTCGGCTCTCGGCATCTTTGAGCCAATACTGCGAGCATCGGACGATATCCAACTTCCCGTTCGGGTCGTCGGGGGGACAGTGCTTTCCGGTCTTGTCATGGGAGCCCGCCCCATGAACTTGACCATCGTTTTGTGCAACATGAAAATCGATTGTCCAGGGGCGAAGTTGATCGGTCATCTTTTCGTAGGCCGCGTAGAATTCCTCTTCGCTGTAGCCTTCGCTTAGCATCGCATGTTCGGGCGCGTTGTACCCCATTAGATACAAGTAGGTATGCGCCAAGTCGGCCTGGAAGCCGAGCGACTCGGGCATGTCGACTGCTTCGAGCAGATTGAGCATATCTTTCCAACTATGCATTCCCGCCCAGCAAATTTCGCCTTCAGCAGCGAGTCTTTCGCCGTGATCGGCAGCGATTTTGGCTGCCTCTTTGAACGTCGCTGCAATCGTTTTCGTGTTGGCGATTTCGTCTTTCCGCCATGCATCCACACCGAACTCGGCACTGTCGATACGAATCACTCCGTATTGGCGTACGCCATGTTCGTTGAACTGATTCGCGATTCTGCAAGCGACCTTGACGGCTGATAGGAACCGCTCACGCTGCTCCGCATTTCCCATCGCCGAATCACCAACCGTCCCAGGCCAAATCGGGGCGACCAACGATCCGACCGCCAATCCAGAATCAGCAATGTTATCGGCTAAAGAACGTATCGCTTCCTCATCCGCATTTGGATCGGTATGTGGATGAAACAAAAAACAATCGATCCCATCAAATCGCTGGCCATCGACCTCGGCGGCGGCAGTCAAATCGATCATGCGGTCCAGCGTTATCGGCGGTTCAAGTCCCTCATCGCTTCCCTTGCCAACCAATCCGGGCCACATCGCATTATGCAATTTCATCATCACTAGCTCCCGGCTGTTGGCAAATTGTCGTGAGTCGCAGGGCCGAAGTATCGAAGTCCCACCAGTGGCTCGGTGCCCAGGTTTTCGATTTCGACTCCAGCGGTTGCCGCGACGTGAGAAAGGAAGACCTCATCGGTCGTGTTTTCGCCGAATCGGATCATCGCAGGCGTCTGCAAATCGAGCGACCCCATTCGCCCGCGGCCTTGAACCGTGATCCAACTGCTTGCACCGGGGTCTCTTAACGTGCATTTTGCACCCGGTTGAATCGTCAGTTCTTTGGCACTAAAGAGCTGCTCGCCATCGACCGTGCCATAGACAATCCAAAGATCCTCGTACCCATCCCCGCTGCGATCTTCATCTCGGACCGGTTCGAGATAGTTGCTCTGCTTAAAATGGGTGTCGACATTCTTGTCCCAATCGAGTTGGCCGACGATAAAGTCCAAATCTTGGTGCTTCTCCTTCGGCATATCCTTCACGAGCAACGACCAAGGCACATATCGTCCTTCAACAATCGATTGATACATCCCGAAAACGTCGCTACCCCATTGGGGTTCATAGGTGCATAGCGATCCAGGTGCGTGCAATACGCCGGGCGGAATCAACCAACCGGTACCACGTTTCAGCCGATAGGCTCGGCTCAGATCGAGCATCCCGTTGTCGCCCGTGTTCCAATTCTCTAAACACCGCCGTACGTCTTCCTTCATCGTTCCCGGTTCGAGCCCCATGAAGGTATAGGCAAAGTTGTTGTCGACATTGTTGAGCTGCGGCGGAAAATAGTAACTTTCTGGTTTGCCTTCTTGGCCGACCAAGGCAGCATCCTCAAACGTTTGGTGCATGTGATGGGGAATCGGGCCCATGTTATCGAAGAATTTCGAGTAGACCGGCCAACGGTTGTACTTTGAAAACATTGCTTCGCCGACGATGTCGTTACCGCGTTCCGCAACCGCATCGCGAAGCAGAAACTTTTGTCCTTCGAATAGGCAAAAGCTTTGTCCTTCATGCCAAACTCGGCCTTCATTGGCCGCGTCGGTCGTGCTTCCGAACCAGCGTTCATCGATCCCGCCACGGTCAGCACCAAACCGATAGTAGTCGGACGGATGCAACTTGATCCGGCGACCTGGATGCAGAAACGAGCGAGGAACCCAGGTCGGGGTCAGTCGCAGCAGACCACCCCCAGCATCCATTGCCGAGTCGAGAATCTTTCTAACGCTATCGCCTTTAACTAGTCCATCATCTAACGCCAATGTACTCACCATGCGACGCACCTTTCTTGTTCCAATTGGGAGGGTGGGAAAAGCAGAAACGCCCTGCGAGTCAACCAGCAAAGTGAAATTGCTCGCCTTAGCAGGGCGACTACGGGCTTCTTGTTTTATTTGCTCTGGTTCGAGATTGCAACCATACCTGAAACAAATTGTGCCGTTTACCCTCATGTCCAACGGGGCCGTGCCAGCGATACAGAAATCAGCCGACGCGATCGAGCAAATGACTAAGCCGGAGTATCCTGGCTCCGAAACTCTTGACGAGTTCCGCTACAAAATCACAGCTCCGAAACTCTTGACGAGTTCCGCTACAAAATCACAGCTCTTTGACGCTTAGTTCTTGACCAATTGATCCGTCGTTGCATCCCCATCCACAAACGGATTGCTGCGGATCGGACCGGGAGTGGTCGTTTTTTTCGCAGCTACCGACAACGTTTCGGAATAGCTGACGCACGGGTTGGTGCTTCGTCCTTGGATCGGCTCGCCGGGTTGAACAAAGCCGGACTCTAAACGAGCACGGTAACCTTGCGGAGCACTGACCTGCGGCAAGGCGGGGAAGGGGCTAATGCCATAGGGCCGCGCGTACCGGGCGCCATAGTAAACGGGTGGATTCACGGCAAAATACGGTGGTGTTCGGTAACCACCTCCGATTCCGCCTCCAAAACCGCTGAAAAAACCAGGGTAGCCAAAGCCAGGGAAAAAGCCGCCGGGGTACTGTGCCGATGCGGTGTCCGATGCACAAAAGATGCTGGCCACTGCGATAACGAGAGCGATTGCAAGTTTGTTCATGGTAATTTCTCGAAAAGAGAATCCTGAGGTGTCGTTTGTATCGTGTAGAGTCAACCCGCCGTGCTATCATCAAAGCTAGTCACGACCGATGGCCGTTTCAACAGTTACATTCCAACAATTCCCTTTTTCTGTGATGTTCGCTACCTTCGCGACATTGCAAATCGATGAGGTTCCGTTCCCTTGAAGATTGTCTGTGCGATTCACTCTCTCGACGGTGGCGGAGCCGAGCGTGTGATGGCTCGGCTCGCATCGATGCTTTCCGCTGGCGGTCACGACGTCGTCCTACTGACGCTTGATGACGCCTCCAAGGACCGGCACGATGTCGCGGCGACGGTGCGACGCATTCCGCTCGATGTGATCGGTCGACCCACAAAGGGAATTGCCAAATTATCGAGCATCAAAACTCGCCTTTTTGCGATTCGGTCAGCCATCCTCCACGAAAACCCCGATTTCGTCCTCTCCTTTTGTGACCGCAATAACATCGACGTGCTGCTCTCGACGATACGATTGCCCATTCCGATCGTCATTAGCGAGCGAAGTGATCCTGCGGAACAAAACCTCGGTCGATTTTGGGAGTGGGTGCGCCGCCGCATCTACCGCCGAGCGAGCCGAATCGTTGCACTGACTCCCGCAATCGCTGCCACGTTGCAACCTCTTGCAAAGCATCCGGTCGCCGTCATCCCATCGGCCGTCGACCCCGTTCCGAACATTCGACCGCTCAGCGAACGAGACAAAGTGATCCTCGGTGTCGGACGGCTGATGCCCGAAAAAGGGTTCGCTCGTCTAGTCGATGCGTTCGCCATGGTGGCAAAGGATCATCTCGATTGGAGTTTGCGGATTTTAGGTGAAGGCCCTCAGAGAGACCTCTTGCAAAGAAAGATCGATGAGCTGGGATTGTCGAGTCGAGTCGCGTTGCCTGGTTGGATACGTCCGATTGCACCGGAGTACAGCAAGGCATCCCTGTTCGTTTTGCCGAGTCACTACGAGGGATTTCCATCCGCATTACTCGAGGCGATGGCATCGGGGATGCCAGCGGTTGCAATGGATTGCCAAAGTGGATCGTGCGAAATCATCGATGATGAAGTCAATGGTCTGTTGGCCTCCGGTTCGACCGACGATATCGCTCAGGCACTTGATCGACTGATGAACGATGCTTCGCTAAGAGAGCAATTGGCCAAAGGAGCCGTTGATGTCTCGGAGCGTTATTCATGGCAGCGGATGGTCGACGCGTATGAGTCAGTAGCCGAGTCTCTCTGAGACTCGGAATATCCAGCGTCTCGGAGAGACGCTGCTACTAAAATCCAGCGTCTCGGAGAGACGCTGCTACTTTTCCTCGCGAGATTAAAGTACGCCCTTGGTGCTCGGGATGGCGTCACTTCGCGGGTCGCTTTCGGCGGCCATGCGGATCGCTCGAGCGGTCGCCTTGAAGACGCACTCGGCGATGTGATGCGAGTTTCGACCGTGGTGCAAAACGACATGCAAGTTGCTGTTCGAATTTGCCGCAAATGATTGCCAAAAATGCTCGATCAATTCGCTATCGAAATTCCCGATCTTTGCCGCAGCAATCGGTGCGTGATACTCAAAAGCATAACGGCCACCCAAATCGACCGCTGCGGTGACCAAGCATTCATCCATCGGCAACGTGAAATGACCGTAACGCCGGATCCCAGCTCGAGTTCCGAGCGCCTCGTGCATCGCTTGGCCCAAGGCGATACCAATATCCTCGCTCGTATGATGGTCGTCCACTTGCAGATCGCCGACCGCATGAACCTCTAAATCGATCATGGCATGTTTGGCCAACAAGTCGAGCATGTGATCGAGAAACCCGATGCCCGATTTTCGTGTTCCGCTTCCGTCACCATCGAGATCAATCGTTAGTTTGATATCGGTTTCACCCGTCTTGCGGGCAATCGTCGCTGTGCGTGTCATACGTTTTTCAAATAACTTTCAAGCATCATGAGGCACGCATCGATCTGGTCGTCCGTTCCGACCGAAATTCGAAGCCCATCACCCCAATCGGGAAATTGCATGTAGCGGACTAAAATTTGGTTCTTCTTCAAATATTCGTACATCTCACGGTGCTGAGCACAGGAATGCGTACACCAAACGAAATTCGCTTTTGATGGTGTCACGTCAAAACCGAGCTCGCTCAAACGTTTACTCATCCGTTGCCGTGTGCTGTTCATCTTGGCGACCACATCCGCGAGCCAAGCTTGACTCGATATTGCTGCCGTCGCAGCGGCGATCGACAACATGTCGCAGTTGTAGCTGTCTTTGATCTTGGCCAACTCGGTGATCACTTGCGGCTGGGCCACCAGAAATCCGAACCGTACGCCTGCTAAACCATAAGACTTGCTAAGCGTCCGCGTGACGAGGATGTTTGCATGCTTTTTCACCAGTTCGATGCAATGGCCATCGGCAAAATCGGCATAAGCCTCATCAACGACCAACGGGCATGTCATCGACGAAGCCAAACGCTCTACCTCATCCGCCGACAACACCGTCCCACTGGGGCTGTTGGGATTCGGCAGAAAGACCAAACGCACGTCGTCCGGCGTCTCACCGAACGCCGCCGGCAGCAGCCATTGGTCGTCGAATGCAACTTGTTCCCACGCGGCTCCTTGAATGTCGGCCAACGTTCGGTACAAGATGTAACTTGGGTACGGCAACCTCAGCTTTTGGTTCTCGCCGACAAAGCCGCGAACCAAAATCGTCAGGATCTCATCGCTTCCGTTGCCGGCCAAGATCCACTCGGGTCCAGGCAGACCGAGCGCGTCGGCAGCCGTGCGGCGGAAAGCGGTTGCAACGGGATCAGGATATCGATTGAGCGGTCCTGCGGCCGCATTCTGAATCGCCTTGACCACGTCTGGATTCGGTGGGTACGGATTCTCATTCGTATTGAGCTTGACGGTTTTGCCCGGTGCCGGTTGCTCGCCAGGCGTGTAGGGCTGCATTCGTGATAACGCAGGACGATAGGATAACGAGTCGGACACGTTTTGTGGTTTTCTTAGGTGGTGACTGAGTAGGTGGTGACTGAGGTTGAAAGGAAAAAGATACCTTTATGATCGGCTCTATCGCCGAATCGATACGCTTCGGGCATGGGCAGTGAGGCACTCTTTGTTGGCCAAACGTTCGACATCGGCTGCAATGCTGAGTAGTGCGGATTCGTCGAATTCGGTAATGCTGCCACTACGCAGAAAACTGTTGCTCGACAAACCTGCTGCCCAAGTACAGGTTCCGCCCGTCGGCAAAACATGACTCGGACCTGCGGCGTAGTCGCCCAAAGCAACGGGGGTGTGATGCCCCAAAAACGCAGCACCACTGTTTCGAATCTTGGCAATTTGATCGCGCGGGTTTACCGTCTCGATATGCAAATGTTCGGGTGCAAATTGATCGGTCAACTCGCAAGCTTGTTGTTCGTCTCGGACGAGGATCAACGCTCCAAACGCTTCGAGACTTTCGAGGGTCAATTCGTTGCGACTGAGCATTGCGACTTGCTTGGTCAACTCATTCTCAACGGCATCGATCAGCGATTCATCCCAGGTGATAAGGATGGCGGAGCCAGGCGAATGTTCGGCTTGGGCGAGCAAGTCGGCGGCAACAAAATCGGGTCGAGCGGTCGAATCAGCAATCACGATCACTTCGCTCGGGCCTGCGAATGAATCGATGTCGACGGTTCCGTAGACAAGCTTTTTCGCCAACGCCACGAAGAGGTTTCCAGGGCCGACGATCTTATCGACCGCGGGGATCACGTCGGTGCCGTATGCCATCGCCGCGACCGCTTGAGCACCACCGATCCGGTAGACCTCTTTCACCCCCAGTTCGTGACACGTGGCCAGCATATCTTTGTTGTAAGCACCGAAAGCGGTCGGTGGTGCGACAATTGCAATTTCGTTGACCCCAGCCACTTGAGCCGGCACGACGGTCATCAAAACGGTGGACGGATAAGCAGCGGCACCACCGGGAACACAAACTCCCACGCGGCGGAGCGGGACATAACGCTGAGTCAGTCGAACACCCGGTTTTGGCTCGATCGTTACATCGCGGTGCAGGATTGCGGTTTGAAATTCGGCAACGTTATCCCGAATTCGGCGGACGGTCGCGATCAATTCGGAATCCGCTTGGGCGTGAGCGTTTGCCAAATCCTCCGGCGGCACCCGCAATTGATCGGCGGTGAGCTCCGCACGATCGAGTGCATGAGTGTAACGAAGCAGCGCATCGGTGCCTTCACGCTGTACATCTTGACAGATCACAGCGACCACCTCGCTCGGAGTGAGCGGTTTCCCAAAAACTTTTTCCGTCAATGCACGACCGCGAGGACTGACGATATCGCCAGCGGGGCTTAGTTTTTGACGCAGGCTTTCGAGAATCTCCGCACTACCAGAGCGGGCGTCAACACGTTGTATTTTCAATGGACTTCGTTCTATTAGATATAAAGAAGGTTTGGGTTGTACGACATGAGTGCCACTCACGTTTACATTTCATTAACCGTTTGGGCGATTTCCGTGGTTATTGGCCCCGGTCAATGCGTTCATCACATCATAAACGGTTCCGCTTCGTTTGTCTCCAGCTCCCGCTATCCGTTCTCGCTTCGATTCGTTTTGTGACAAAGAGCAGAAAAAAATTTGATCGACTTTCCCTGCTCATCGCAGTTGGACTTTTTCTGCTGAGTCTATCCCTTCGGATTCCCGCCAGCACCGGAAGCTTTTGGGTCGACGAATTGCACACGGCCTGGACAATCTCGGGGAGTTTTTCGGAGGTTTCAACGCGTGCCGCCGCGGGGAACCAGCAATCGATCTACTTTCAATTTCTTTGGCTGTGGGCGAAAACCGGGGGGGACGGCGAATTGGTGCTGCGAGCGACGAGCGTGATCGCCGTTTCGCTCAGTTGCAGTTTGTTGTTTCTGTTCGTTTCTCGGGGACTGGGGCAAAGGGGACTGGGGCAAAGGGGGCATCTCTGGCAACCGCAAACGAGTCGGCTCGGCGGAACGGCGGCGGGATTGTTGTTGGCAGTCGACGGTCATTCGATCTACTTCGGCACGGAACTCAGGCCCTATGCAATCGTCATCTTGTTGTCGACCATCGCATGTGGCTGCTACGCTCGCTTGTGGAGACGAACTTCGGATGCCGGACGTGGCGCAGTGGAATGGGTCGGTTTGTTTCTTTGCATTGGGACCGCGGCGGTGTGTCAGATCACTTCGCTCGCCGTCTTAGGGTGGTTGCCTCTGTTTTTGCTAGCCCGTTGGGTATACCGCGATGGGGCTCGATCGCTAACTCCAAAACCGGTGGATTTTGCGATCGTCGTCCTATTTGTTTTGGTCGGTTGGTCGATCGTCTCGGCAGATACCGCTTCGACATGGCGCGAACGAGGCTTATGGTCCAGTTTCGCGTCGGCAAATTCGCTGCGCCAACTTTGGATATTATGGCCTTGGAAATGGATCGTCGTTTGTCCTTTTAGCTTTTTGCTAGTTGCGTTCTTAGTCGATCGCTACATGAGACCTCACCATCCTGGACACGCTGCCGAGCAAGAAGTTCGCACGCGGTATCGCGATTCCGAAAGCTTGGTTTTATCGCTTCTGTTGGTGGTTCTGTTAAGCACGTTGCTGATTTGGTGTGTCGCCTATTTCGAAATTGTCGCCCTTTGGCATCGTCGCTATTTGGTCGCCACATTACCGATGCTATGTTGGTGTTTCGGAGCAGCATCGGGGACGGCAAGCGAAACACTGTTTCGTCGCCAAGAAGTTGCCCGCATCGTTGGCTGCCTGATCGTGGCCGGCTTGATCGCAATGACGATGATCGATCAGGGAACCGTTGCCCGGTTGACGAAAGGCTATTGGCCCGTTTCAAGACGAGAGGATTGGCGAGCGGCGATTGCGTTCGTAAACGAAATCGACATGGGCAAAGATGAGATTGAGGTGTGTCTCGATCCTGGCTTGATCGAACAGCAAACGATCGAGACGCCTCGGCGAACGATCGAGCAAGGAGAGTATCTGCGCTACGCAATCGATGGCCCCTATTTGCTCCGTGATGATGTCGAATGGAAAGTCAGTGTTTCGGGACGTCGGCTATCGGAAGCGATCGAGAGCTACGGAAAATTGCCTATGGTCATTTTGTCGCGGAGGAGCAAGCAACGATTGCTATCGGAACTCGGCTCAACCTATTCGCTACACGACTTTGGCAATGTTTCGGTGGGCGTTCGCCGATCAAGGGATGGTTTTCAGCTTTCCGGTGCGCTAGAATAAGAAGTGAATTCGCTTTTTCGAAAGAACGCCTGTCTAGGAAACCATCATGCCCAATCGTGTTTACAAAAAGATCGAAATTACTGGCACTTCCACCCATTCGATCGAAGAAGCGGTCGACTCGGCAATCAAACACGCATCCAAATCAGTACGAGGCTTGAGCTGGTTTGAAATCTTGGAAACTCGTGGCAACATTGTCGATGGTAAAGTTGCCCATTGGCAAGTCACGGTCAAAATCGGATTTACGCTCGACGAGTAATCCTTCGATTCGGCGGAACCGTCGTTTGACGCTCCCCTAGAATCAAGGTATGAGAAACTCAACTCGATACCTATTTTC